>Ga0111539_10002514_pt1 | contig 24300 bp, 27 predicted proteins | sample RhiMethybrSRZTD1_FD_79667 | JGI IMG/M metagenome (GOLD analysis project Ga0111539, IMG submission 79667) | Populus rhizosphere microbial communities from Tennessee, USA - Rhizosphere MetaG P. TD hybrid SRZTD1 (version 2) (version 2) | ecosystem: Host-associated > Plants > Roots > Rhizosphere >...
ACAGGCCGCCTTCAGCAATCCCGGGCGATGGACTTCCTTCCGACTCAACGTGAAGGTCTCCATAGTCGGAGGACCCTTTCACGTTGCAGTTAGGGGAGGACATTTTCACGTTGCAGCAGCAGTTCCGATACAACCGCTTGACGACTGCGGCGTAAGTAGGTAACGTCGCGGGCCACGGACGATTAGCTCAGTTGGTTAGAGCGCTGGCCTCACATGCCAGAGGTCACTGGTTCAAATCCAGTATCGTCCACCAAAATTCCCGCACGTACGGTTGCGACTCGCGCGCTGTCGGTTGTCCACAGGAGTTATTCACAGGGCCCCGGGTTTTACCTGGTGCTCTGCTTGACAAACAATGGGTGTCGTCAGACCATCGGCCCGCGCCCTTCAGGTACTCAGCGACGCGCGGAGGGTGACATGGCTCGGTGGGCCCGTACCTTCGCTAGTTGGTTGGTGGCGGCCTCGGTTCTGGCGGCCGGTTGCGCCGCGCTGAAGAACACTCCCGAGCAGGACATCGTCTGGAAGGCGCATGCGGCGTGTCAGATGGAGGGGCGAATCAGTAACAACGTCATCCTGACGCGCGTCGAGCCCGATGGACGGTACTGGATCGAGACGCGAAACGGGAACGCCGGGCTTCCGGCCTTCGTCGATTGCATGAACGAGAAGTTCCGCGCCGCCCGCTGACTTTCCGGAACTGTCAGGCATTCCACCCTCTTGCACTCGGTCCATCGTGTGTGCATACTTCCGCCCACTTACAGAAGCACCATTAACGCAGTAAACAATTCACGGTTTGGTCTTCGCCCGGGAGCCGCCCATGAAGGTCAGTGTTTTCTTTGACGGTCAGAACTTCTACCGTTCCCTCCAACGCTACGACGAAACACTGCGTGTCGACTACGACCGGCTGGCCGCCTGGATCACGCAGGCCGTCGGCGGCGCGAGCGCGATCTTCGCGGGCGCTCACTACTACGTCGGCGTGTCGGCCGACGCGCCGCCGCTGGTCGAAGGCTTTCTGAAGGGGCTCGAGCTCCGGCCCGGGTATTTCGTCAAGCGCGAGCTGCGGGTGCGCCGCTCCGGACGCTGTTCGGCGTGCGGCGGCGAGTACGAATACACGACCGAGAAGCGCGTCGACACGCGGCTGGTGGCGGACATCATCCAGTACGCGGCGATCGGCGCCTTCGACGCCGCCGTGCTCGTGTCGGGCGACGACGACTTCGTGCCGGCGGTCGAAGCCGTGAACTCGCTCGGCAAGCAGGTGTGGGTCGCGACGTGGTCGGCCGAAGAGCTCTCCAAGGACCTCCGCGTGCGCTGCTTCGGCCAGATCCACCTGAGCGACGGCATCTCGACGTTCCGGGTCGAGCGGCCTCGAACGTTCGAGCGCGCGCCGACGCGCCTGGCGCCCTCGCGGGTGGCGCGTCCAACGGCAGTGCCCGCGTCGGGGGTGGCGCTCGAACGCGCGCTGCAGGAGCTGCAGCGGGCCGAGGCGCGGCTGCCGCACGTGAGTCGCGGCTACTTCGTGATGCGCTGGAAGTCGCACCAGCTGCCTCCGATCGGCGCCGATCGAGAGGCGCTCGTGCAGCAGCTCATCGGGGCCGGCCTGGCCGAGGAGTTCGAGATCAAGGACGGCGAGGGCCGCAGCGTGACCGCGATCCGGAGCCGGGAGCCCAACGGCAACGTCCGGGATCCTGACGACAACATCGCGCTGCCCGGCTAAGGTTATCGGGAGCTTAGCGACCAGTGTCACGCTGGTCTCCGAGGGCGTACAATCACCATATGAAGCGCGCTTTGCTGGTCGCTTTCGCGATGCTCTTCGCCACACCCGCCTGGTCGCAGGACGTCGAGATCAAGAAGCCCGCGCCGTCGGTTCCCCGTGAGGAGCGGGACGTGATCCCGCCTGGACTCACGGACGAGACGCGCCCGGGCGACGCGGACCGGTATCCGCGCGGTGGCCAGGTCCAGCACGATCCGGCCTTCATCGGACCGATGTCCAAGCCCCGCGAGTCGCGGACCGACACGGGCCGCTACGGCGTGGCCGGGTGGGTGTCGCCCATCACGCCGGTTGGCTCCCCGCACAGCGGCTGGCGCGAGAGCAACGGGGTGTTCGCGTTCGGCTTCTCGATCACCTGGGACGGCCCGCCGCCCGCCCGACGTCCGGCTCCCGCACCTTGATCGCCTGATGCCCTGGCTCCGGGGCAACCTTCACGCCCACACGACGTTCTCCGACGGGGTCAAGGACCCGGATCAGCTCATCGCCGCGTACGAGACGCTCGGCTACGATTTCCTGGCGATCACGGACCACGAGAACTGGATCGACGAGCGCTACTGGGACGCGATCCCCCGTGTTTCGTCGAAGCTCCTGCTGTTCCACGGCATCGAGCTGAACTGGCCGCGCTTCGATCAACACATCGGCCGGGTTCCGGGGGAGCGCGAGACGCTCCACGTCTTGAACCATCCCGCCCGCTACCAGCTGAGCGTCGCGCAGACGCTCGAGCGCATTCGCCGTATCGGCGCCGGCGGCCTCACGCTCGACGCGATCGAGGTGACGGAGACCGGCAATCGGCACTCGCTCTACGAGTCCTCAGAGATTCCGCTCGTCAAGGTCGCGACCGACGACGCGCACGGCCCCATGCACTTCGGCCGGGCGTGGGTCGAGGTCGACGCCAAGCGCAACCGTGACGCGATCATCCGCGCGATCCGCGCCGGCGAGTTCCGGCTGGGCTTCGCGACCAAGTAGGAGCCCTTCATGGCGACGGTGAGGATCGGCCACAGCCCGGATGCTGACGACGCCTTCATGTTCTACGCGCTCACCGCGGGGAAGGTGAAGATCCCCGGGGTGACGGTCGAGCACGTGCTCGAGGACATCGAGTCGCTCAATCGCCGCGCGCGCACCGCGGAGCTCGAGGTGACGGCGGTGTCGTTCGCGACGTATCTCCTGATCGCCGACCAGTACCGGATGATGGATCCCGGCGCGTCGATGGGCAAAGGGTACGGCCCGATCCTCGTGGCGCGGGGACCCGTGCCGAGGGCCGAGCTGGAGGACCGCGTGGTCGCGATCCCCGGCAAGCACACGACCTCGGCGCTGCTGCTGCGCCTCTACGTCGGCGATCCGCCGCTGATCGAGGTGGCCTTCGACAAGATTCCGCAGGCGGTCCTCGACGGCCAGGCCGAGCTCGGTCTCCTGATCCACGAGGGGCAGATCACCCACCAGAAGATGGGGCTCACGAAGGTGCTCGACCTCGGCGAGGCCTGGCAGGCCGACACCGGGCTGCCACTGCCGCTCGGCGTCAACGTGATGCGCCGCGACCTCGGCGAGGATCTCCACCGCGCGCTCTCGCAGGGGCTGCGCGAGTCGATCGCCTGGGCCCACGCCAACGTCGACGAGGCGCTCGAGTACGCGATGCGCTACGGGCGCGGCATCGACAAGGAAACGTGCCGGCGGTTCGTCCTGATGTACGTCAACGACTACACGCTCGCCCTCGGTCGCGACGGGCGCGCCGCGATCGAGCGATTGTTCGGGATGGCTCACGCCAAGGGCGTCATCGCCGAAGTTCCACCGATCGACCCGATCTAGTCACGCTCCGCGCAACGATGCGGCGGCTCGGGCTCGCGGTCCTCCTCGTCCTCGTGCTCGCGCGAGTCGCCGACGCCCAGCCCAAGGCAATGCCGAGGATCGGCTTTCTCGGCGCGGGTAGCCCGGCCGCCGACAGCCCACAGATAGCGGCCTTTCGTCGCGGGTTACAGGATCTGGGCTGGATCGAGGGGCAGTCCGTAGCGCTCGAATATCGGTGGGCTGAGGGCCATCCCGAGCGGCTCCCCGCGCTGGCCCGAGATCTCGTCGCGCTGAAGGTCGACGTCATCATGACGGCCGGCAGCGTCCCGATCCGCGCCGCGAAAGGCGCGACGAGCACGATTCCGATTGTCTTCGTCGTGCTGAGCGATCCCGTCGCCGCCGGCCTCGTGCAGAGCCTGGCGCGCCCCGGCGGCAACGTCACGGGCTGGGCGTCTCAGTTCGAGGACCTGATCACCAAGCAGCCCCAGCTGATGAAGGAGGCGCTGCCGAGCCTCTCTCGGCTCGTGCTGCTGGCGCGTGTCGAGAGCTCTGCCGAGTTCATCAGTCGAGCGGAGGGGGCGGCGCGTGGGCTGGGTCTCTCGGTCCGGTCGCTGAAGGTTGCGGCCCTCGAGGAATACGAGAACGCCTTCAGGACGGCGCAGCGCGAGCGTGCCGGCGCCATCCAGGTGCTGCCCTCTCCGATCTTCGGCGCGCAGCACCGCACCTTGGTCGCGCTGGCGGCGAAGTATCGTCTGCCCGCGATCTACGAATTCCGAGACTACGTGGCGGTCGGCGGCCTGATGTCCTACGGTCCGAGCATCACGGGGATGTTTCGCGGAGCCGCAACCCATGTCGATCGGGTGCTCAAGGGCGCCAAGCCCGAGGACCTCCCGGCCGAGCGTCCCAAGACGTTCGAGCTCGTCATCAACTTGAACACGGCGAAGGCGCGCGGGCTGACGATCTCGCCGGAGATTCTGGGTCGCGCTGACGAGCTGATCCGGTAGCGCGCCGCTCAGTACCGCTTCAGGATCTCGTACTCGGTGGTGCGCTGGGCGGGGGTGAAGCCGGCCTCGCGGATCAAGGTAACGATCTCGTCGACCTCGATCGTGTTCACGAAATCCGCTGCCTTGTGCACGTTCTCCTCGAGCAGGGTGCCGCCCCAATCGTCGGCACCGAAGTGGAGCGCGATCTGGCCGGTGCGCTTACCCTCGGAAAACCACGAAGCCTGCACGTGCGGGAAGTTGTCGAGGTAGAGGCGCGAGACCGCGAGCATTCGCAGGTACATGTTCGGGCCCTTCGGATGCTTGATCCACTTGGCGAGCAGGGTGTTGTTCGGCTTGAAGGACCACGGCACGAACGCGGTGAAGCCGCCGTGCAGATCTTGGAGCTCGCGGACCGAGTCGAGGTGGTCGAGGAGGTCGTCGGTCTGCTCGACGTGGCCGTACATCATCGTGGCCGTCGACTTGAACCCGCGCCGATGGGCTTCGCGGTGCACTTCGAGCCACGTGTCGGGCCCGCCCTTCTTGGGCTCGATCCGCCGGCGTACGCGCTCGGAGAGCACCTCGGCGCCGCCGCCCGGCAGGGTCCGCTGGCCGGCCTCGTAGAGGCGGTCGAGGACGTCGCCGACCGTGAGCTTCTCGACCTGTGCGACCGTGCGGATCTCGGACGCGGTGAAGAAGTGCGGCGTGACCTCGGGAAAGCGCCGGCGCGTCTCGCGCACGATCGTCGTGTAGTAGTCGAGCGGCAGGGCCGGGTTGTGGCCGCCCTGGAGCAGCAGCGTAGTGGCGCCCTTCGTGGCCGCGAACTCGATCTTGCCGAGCACTTCCTCGACCGTCAGCGTGTAGGCCTCGGGGTCGCCGGGCTTCCGATAGAAGGCGCAGAACTGGCAGTCGGTGATACAGACGTTCGTGTAGTTCGGATTCGAGTCGATCACGAACGTGACGACCTTCTCGGGGTAGCGCGTGTAGCGGGCCTCGGCGGCGAGCGCGCCGAGCTCGAGCAGCGGTGCCTCGTCGAGGAGCCAGCGGCCCTCCGCGCGGTCCAGTCGCTTGCCGTTCAGCACCTTGTCGCGAAGGGCCTGGATCACGCGGCGGCGCCCTCGCGGTCCCAGACCTGGATGACGTTGTAGAGCGCGTCGCGCTCGACCGGCACCTTGTTCGCGTCGCGGATGATGCGGAAGAGCTGCTCGCGCGCGAGGCCGGCCGGGGTCTGGGCGCCCGCCATGTGCTGCACGCGCTCGTCCTCGAGCGTGCCGTTGACGTCGTCGGCGCCGAAGTGCAGCGCGACCGACGCCGTGTCCTCGCCGAGGAGCACCCAGTACGCCTCGATGTGCGGGAAATTGTCGAGCAGCAGACGCGCGGCGGCGATCGTGCGGAGATTGTCGGCCGGCGGCGTCGAGCGCGGCACCAGCTTCGTGGCGCCGACCTGATAGGGCAGGGCGATGAACGTGAGAAAGCCGCCGGAGCGGTCCTGCTGCTCGCGGAGCTTCAGCAGGTGATCGACGCGCTCGGCGTGCGTCTCGACGTGGCCGTAGAGCATGGTCGCGTTGGTGCGGATCCCGAGCGAGTGCGCGATGCCGTGGATCTCGCACCAGCGATCACCGTCGGCCTTGCCCGCGTAGCGCAATTGCTTGGCCAGCCGCGACGAGAAGATCTCGGCGCCCCCGCCCGGCATCGTCTGTAGCCCCGCGGCCTTCAGGCGTGAAAGCGCCTCGCGCGGCTCGATCTTCCAGCGGCGCCAGAGGTAGTCGATCTCGGCCGCGGTGAAGGCCTTGATCTGCACGTTGGGACGCGCCGCGTGCAGGCCGCCGATGATGCGCTCGTAGTATTCGAACGGCCAGTCCGGATGATGGCCGCCGACGATGTGCACCTCGCGAACTTCCTCGCTGACCATGCCGATGATGTCCTCGACGGTGTACTCGAAGGCGCCGGCCTCGCCCTTCTTTCTGGCGAAGCCGCAGAAGGAGCAGGACAGGACGCACACGTTGGTCGGCGAGATGTAGCGGTTGAGGACGAAATACACCCGATCGCCCTCGCGGGCCGTCTTCACGTGGTCGGCCATGCGGCCGAGACCCAGCAGATCCTCGGTCTCGAAGAGGAGCAGGCCGTCGTCGCGGGTGAGGCGCCGGCCGGTCTGGACTTTTTCCCAGACAGCCGCCAGACGCGTGTCGGAGAAGTGCACCGTCGGATTATATCGCGGGTGGACAGGCCGCCGTGCCTCTGCTAGAAGGACGAAATGCTAGAGACGACGATCGCCGGCAGCCTTCCCAAGCCCTCCTGGCTCGCGAAACCACAAGTGTTGTGGGCACCCTGGAACCTGTCGGGCCCGGCCCTCGCCGAGGGCCAGCGCGACGCGGTGCTCGTGGCCCTGGCCGAGCAGGAAGCAGCCGGTATCGACATCGTCACCGATGGCGAGCAATCCCGTCAGCATTTCGTGCATGGCTTTCTCGCGGCGATCGACGGCGTCGACTTCACCCGGCGGGTCACGATCGGCATCCGGGCCGACCGCTACAAGGCCGAAGTGCCGACGGTGACCGGCGCGCTGGCGAGACGGCGCTCGGTACACGCGGACGAGGTCGCATTCGCGCGCGCCAACACCACGCGCAAGCTCAAGTTCACGATCCCCGGGCCGATGACGATCGTCGACACACTGGCCGACGAGCACTACCGCGACCGGCGCCGCCTGGCGATGGAGTTTGCGCGCGTGATCAACGAGGAGGCGCGCGAGCTGGTGGCGCGCGGGCTGGACGTGTTGCAGCTCGACGAGCCCGCGTTCAACGTCTACATGGACGACGTCCGCGCCTGGGGGATCGAGGCGGTCCATCGCGCGATCGAGGGCCTCACGTGCAAGACCGCCGTCCACATCTGCTACGGCTACGGGATCAAGGCCAACGTCGACTGGAAGGCGACGCTCGGCTCGGAGTGGCGGCAGTACGAAGAGACGTTCCCGGCGCTCGCTGCCAGCCGCATCGATCAGATCTCTATCGAGTGTGCCAACTCGCGCGTGCCGGTCTCCTTGCTCGGACTGCTCAAGGGCAAGGATGTCCTGGTGGGCGCGGTCGACGTCGCGACCGACACGATCGAGACCCCCGAGCAGGTGGCGGCCACCATCCGAAGCGCGCTGCCGTACGTGCCGGCCAACCACCTCTATCCGTGCACCAACTGCGGGATGGTGCCGCTGGCCCGCGAGGTCGCGCGAGGCAAGCTGAGAGCGCTGGCCGCGGGGGCGGCGATCGTTCGGCGGGAGCTCGGCGCTACCTGATCGGATCTCCGCCAAACTTCTGCTATTCTGAGCGGCGCGCATGACCGAGAACCGACGCTACTTCGACGAGATCGAGCTGCACGAGGAGTACGAGTCTCCCGGACGTACCGTCACCGAGGCCGACATCGTGATGTTCGCGGGCTTGTCCGGCGACTACAACGTCCTGCACACCGACGCCGAGTTCATGAAGAAGACGATGTTCGGCGAGCGGATCGCGCACGGCCTCTTGTGCCTGGCGATCCAGTCCGGGCTCTTCACGCGCGCGACGGCGCCGTACGCCACGCTCGGGTTCGGCGGCCTGCGCTGGAAGTTCAAGGCGCCGGTCAAGATCGGCGACACGATCCGGCTGCGGGCGAAGGTGGTCGACAAAAAAGATCTCGAGCCCGACCGTGGGCTCATCACGCTCGACCGCACGATCCTCAACCAGCGGGACGAGGTGGTCCAGCAGGGTCAGACCGATCTGATCGTGCAGAAGCGCCCGTGACCTCCGCGACGTACTTCGAGGACGTCGTCGTGGACCAGATGAAGGACACCCCCGCCATCACGGTCACGCAGGCCCACGTCGAGATGTACGAGGGCCTCACGCGCGAGATGTCGGTGGGGGCGGGCGAGATCCCGGGCGTGCTGCCGCTGTGCATGGCCATCGGGCTCGGCTGGCGCGTCAAGGATCCGCCGATGGCGGTCCAGGCATTCGTCGCCCTCGACTGGAAGATCGTGAAGCCGCTGCGTGTCGGCGACACGATGCGCACCACGTCGCGGATCGTCTCGAAGCGGCCCATGCGGGACGGCGGACTCATCGTCGACGAGCGTACTATTCTCGATCAGCACGGCGAGGTCGTGCAGCAGGGCCGGTTCACGTTCCTCGTCGCCAAGCGACAGAAGGAGGCTTCGGCATGACGTTCGACCCCCGACACCAGAGCCGCGTCCTCGTCGACGGCGCGGACCGCGCGGCCGCCCGCTCGTATTTCAAGGCGATCGGCTTCACCGACGAGGATCTCAAGCGCCCGCTGATCGGCGTGGCCCATTGCTGGATCGAGATCACGCCCTGCAACTGGAACCACCGGAAGCTGGCCGAGAAGGTGAAGGAAGGCATCCGCGCCGCCGGCGGCACGCCGATCGAGTTCAACACGATCAGCATCACCGACGGCATCTCGATGGGCACCGAGGGCATGAAGGCCTCGTTGATCAGCCGCGAGGCCATCGCCGACTCGGTCGAGCTGGTCGTCCGGGGCCATCTGCTGGACGGCTTCGTCGGCATCTCGGGCTGCGACAAGACCATCCCGGCGATGGTGATGGCGATGGCGCGCCTGAACCTGCCGAGCGTCATGCTCTACGGCGGCTCGATCGCCTACGGCGAGTACAAGGGCCGGCGCCTCACGATCCAGGAGGTGTTCGAGGCGATCGGCGCCTTCAACGCCAAGAAGATCGACGCGAAGGAGCTCAACGAGATCGAGAGCCGCGCCTGCCCGGGCGCCGGCGCCTGCGGCGGTCAGTTCACCGCCAACACGATGTCGACCGCGTTCGAGATGCTCGGCGTCTCGCCGATGGGGTGGAACGGGATCCCGGCCACCGACCCGCGCAAGGAAGAGGTCGCCTTCGACACCGGCAAGCTGATGATGGACATCTTGAAGAAGGGCCTCCTGCCGCGCCAGATCATCACGCGCAAGTCGCTCCACAATTCGATCGCCGGCGTGATGGCGACGGGCGGCTCGACCAACGCGGTCCTGCACCTGCTCGCGATCGCCAAGGAGGCCGGGGTCAAGCTGGCGATCGACGAGTTCGACAAGATCTCGCGCAAGACGCCGCTCCTGGCCGACATGCGCCCCTGGGGCAACTACACGGCGCCCGAGATGTACGACGCCGGCGGCATGGGCGTGGTGGCCAAGCGGCTGCTCGAGGCCAAGCTCATCGACGGCACGGCGCCGACGGTGACCGGTCGGACGATCGGCGAGGAAGCGATGGCCACGACCGAGCCGCCGGGCCAGAAGGTGATCCGGCCGCTCTCCGATCCGATCAAGCCTGAGGGCGGCCTCGCGATCCTCTGGGGCAACCTCGCCCCCGACGGCTGCGTGGCGAAGATCTCCGGTCAGAAGCGCGACTTCCATCGCGGCCCGGCCCGCGTGTTCGAGCGCGAGGAAGACTCGTTCGCGGCGGTGAAGGCCGGGAAGATCAAGCCCAACGACGTGATCGTCATCCGCTGGGAGGGTCCCAAGGGCGGCCCGGGCATGCGCGAGATGCTGCACGTGACGGGCGCGCTGCAGGGCGCGGGTCTCGGCGACACCGTGGCCCTGATGACCGACGGACGCTTCTCCGGGGCCACGCACGGCTTCATGATCGGCCACATCGCGCCCGAGGCCGCCGAGGGCGGGCCGATCGCGGCGCTCCGCAGCGGCGACATCATCGTGATCGACATCAAGAAGCGCAAGCTCGACGTCGAGCTCTCGGCAGCCGAGATCAAGAAGCGGCTCAAGGGCGTCAAGCGCCCGAAGGCGCGCTACACCTGGGGCGTGCTCGCGAAGTACGCGCGGCTGGTCGGGAGCGCATCCGATGGCGCCGTCACAGGCTGAGGCGGGACCGGGCGAATCGGGCGACGAGCTCAGCACGGCGTTTCTCGAAGCGGTCAAGACCGAGCCGCTCCGCGACCTGACCGTGCTGGACGCGGGGACCGGATCGGGCCGGCTGGCGCTGGCGCTGGCGCCGTGGAGCCGCGCCGTGGTCGGCGTCGACCGCGACGCGCGCGCGATCGACGAGGCTCGTCGCAAGGCCGCCGCGGCCAAGCTCACCAACGTCCGCTTCGTGGTCGGCGACATCGAGGTCGAGGAGTACGTGCCGTTCAAGCCCGAGCTGGTCGTCGCCTATCTGTGCATGTCGGATCCGATCGCCGAGCGGGCGAGCCGCGCGCTTCGCGCAGGCCAGGTCTTCGCGTTCGTGGCGCTCCACAACGACCAGTGGAAGGAGACCGGCCGGCCCTCACGCTTCGCGTACGGCGAGACCGGCGTGCGCCGGCTCCTCAAGCGCACGGGGTTCGCGGTCGAGCATCTCGAGGTCGAGCGCGACGTCAAGAACTTCGCGTCGGTCGAGGAAGGCCTGGCGGCCGCGATCGGGTTGCAGGAGCGCTGGAAGGTCGACGGGCGCTGGTTCAAGTACGTGAAGTTCCTCGAGGACGGTGGGCGCACGCTCACGCGCGCCCAGCTCATCGTCAAGGCGCGCAAGACATGAGCCTCCTCGGGCTGGCGCTCGGCGCGGTCGTGAAGGCGCGAGCCCGCGAGCTCGGCTTCGATCGGGTCGCGATCGGTCCCGCCGATCCGCCCGAGCACGGCGAGGCGCTCGAGGCATGGCTCGACGCCGGCTACGCCGGCACCATGGGCTATCTCGGCCGCGGTCGCGCCGAGCGGCTCGATCCCGCGCGCCTGCTGCGGGGCGCGCGCTCGGTCGTGGCGGTCGCGATGAGCTACAACCCGGCGAACGGCGCCGAGCGCAACGAGGACTGGCGCGGTGTCTCGCGCTACGCCCGCGGGCGCGACTACCACGACGTCATCCGGCCGCGCCTGGTCGAGCTCGGCGAGTTCATCGGCTCGGCCGCGGGAGCGCCTGTCGCCAGCCGCGCGGCCGTCGATTCGAGCGCGGTGCTCGAGCGCGACCTGGCCGCGCGCGCGGGCCTCGGCTGGATCGGCAAGAACACGAACCTCCTGACCCCGTCGCTCGGCTCGTACTTCTTCATCGGCATCGTGCTCACGACCGCCGAGCTTGCCTTCGACCAGCGGGAGCCCGATCGCTGCGGCACCTGCACGGCCTGCCTCGATGCCTGCCCGACGCAGGCGTTCGTCGGCCCGTACGTGCTCGACGCGCGGCGCTGCATCTCGTACCTGACGATCGAGCACCGCGGCGACATCGCGGGCGACCTGGCCGAGCAGATCGGTGAGTGGGTCTTCGGCTGCGACGTGTGTCAGGAAGTGTGCCCGTGGAATCGCAAGGCCGAGCCGGGCCGCGAGCCGGCGCTCGAGCCGTCGGGCTCGTTCGGCGAGCTCGAGAGCCTGCTCGAGCTCGATCCCGAGGCGTTTCGCGCTCGATTCCGGGGCTCGCCGCTCACGCGCACGAAGCGGGCGGGACTTCTTCGAAACGCCGCGATCGTCCTGGCCAACCGCGGCGAGCGCCGCGCGGTCGGCGCGCTCAACCGTGCGCTCGGCGACGGCGACCCGGTGGTGCGGCGGGCCGCCTCGTGGGCGCTCGCGAAGCTGGGAGAAGCGAGCTCATGACGCATTCCGCCGAGCCAACCGGGTGGGTCGGGCGACCGATGCTGCGCCGCGAGGACCGGACGCTCGTCACCGGGCGCGGGCGCTTCGTCGACGACCTCGGCGCCGCCGGTGCGCTGCATCTGCTGCTGGCGCGCAGTCCCCACGCTCACGCGCGAATTCGCGCCGTCGACACCGCCGCGGCTCGGCGAGCCCCGGGCGTGGTCGCGGTGTTCACCGCCGCGGATCTCGGCGCGATCGGGCCGGTCCCGCTCATGCGCCTGGCCCCCGGAACGCTCGTGCCCGACTATCCGCTGCTGGCGGCGGACGTCGTTCGAGCGCAGGGCGTGCCCGTCGCGGCGGTCGTCGCCGAGTCGACCTACGCGGCGGCCGACGGCATCGAGCGGCTCGCGATCGATTACGAGGCGCTTGCCGGCGTCTCCGATCCCGACGGCGCGCTCGCCTCCGGCGCGCCGCAGGTCGTACCGGTGAGCCGCGACAACCGCGCGCTGACCGTCGCGTGGCGCCACGGCGATGCCGACCGCGCGTTCCGCGAGGCCGCGCATCGCGTGAGCGTGACCGTGCAGCAGCAGCGGCTGTGCGGCGTGTGTATGGAGCCGCGCGGTGCCCTGGCGCGCTGGGATCCCGACACCGGCGAGCTCACGATGTGGACCTCGACGCAGGCGCCCTTCCGCATTCGGTCGTCCCTGGCGCGCATGCTCGGCCTCGACGAGGCGCGTATTCGCGTGATCGCGCCGGACGTCGGCGGCGGATTCGGCGTGAAAGGCGGTCCGTACCGCGAGGAAGTCCTGGTAGCGTGGCTTGCGCGGCGGCTCGGCCGGCCCGTGAAGTGGATGTCCACACGCTCGGAAGACCTCTTGACGACCAACCACGGCCGCGGCGGCAAGTCGACGGGCGAGCTGGCGCTCGATGCCGACGGCCGCATTACCGGGCTTCGAGCGCGGATCCGCCAGCCGCTCGGCTCGAGCCTCGCGGTCACCGTCGGCGGGACGCCGCAGAACCACGGGCGCTGCCTGCCGGGCTCGTATCTGGTCGAGCACGTAGACATCGAGTCGGTCGGCGTGTTCACGACGACTCCTCCCGTCGGCGCGTATCGCGGCGCCGGCCGCCCGGAGGCGGCGTTCCTGATCGAGCGACTGGTGGACGAGGCCGCACGGGCGCTGAAAGTTGATCCCGTCGAGCTCCGGCGCAGGAACTTGATTCCCAAGGAGCGCTTCCCGTTCAAGACCGCGACGGGCCAGGTCTACGACTCGGGCGACTACTTCGATCTTCTCGACCGCACGCTCGCGCTCGCCGATTACCCGGGATTGCGGCGAGCGCAGGCGGCCCGGCGCGCGCGCGGCGAGATCGTCGGGATCGGCGTCGCCGCGTACGTCGAGCCCTCGGCCCTGGGCTGGGAGAGTGGACAGATCCGCGTCGAGCAAACCGGCGTCGTGCTCGCCGTCACCGGATCGAGCGCTCACGGCCAGGGCCACGAGACCACGTTCGCCCAGATAATCGCCGACGAGCTCGGCGTCACGCCCGACACGGTGACCGTGCGCCACGGCGACACGCACGGCGCGCCGCAGGGCATCGGTACGTTCGGAAGCCGCAGCACCGCGCTCGGCGGCTCCGCCCTGGCTCTGGCGGCCCGCGACGTGAAGGAAAAGGCGCGGAAGCTCGCGGCCGGCATGCTGGAAGCGGCGCCGCAAGACGTCGTCGCGGCGAACGGCGGCTTCGGCGTCGTCGGCGCGCCGGGCCGCCACGTGACGTGGGCGCGCATCGCCGAGTTCGCATACCGCGGTCAGGGCCTGCCGCCGGGCACCGAGCCCGGGCTCGAGGCCACGCGCTTCTTCAGCCCGGAGGGCGAGGTGTGGAGCGCGGGCACCTTCGTCGTGTCGGTGCGGATCGATCGCGACACGGGCGTCGTGACGCCGGAGCGCATCGTCTGGCTCGACGACGCCGGTACGATCGTGAACCCGCTCCTGGCGGACGGCCAGCTCGAGGGCTCGCTGGCGCAGGGCTGGGGGCAGGTGATGATGGAAGACGCGGTGCTGGACCGCGACGGCCATCTGCTCGCCGGCACCTTGATGGACTACGCGGTCCCGCGCGCCGACGACGTGCCGCACGCCGAGATCGGGCACGCGCACACGCCTTCTCCGAACAACCCGCTCGGCGTGAAGGGCATCGGCGAGGCCGGCACGATCGGGATTCCGCCGGCCATGGTGAACGCGGTCGTCGACGCGCTGACGCCGTTCGGCATCACGCATCTCGACATGCCGCTCACTCCCGAAAAGATCTGGCGGGCGCTTCGCTGACGACCGACCGGGTTGCGGGCGCCGCGCTCGTCCTGGTCTCGCTGGTCGTCCTCGTCGAGAGCCGGCATCTGCCGCTCGGCAGCCTCCGGAATCCCGGCCCGGCGTACGTGCCGGTCGTCCTGGCGCTCGTGCTGCTCGGCTTCGGAGCGCTCGTCTACTTGCTGGGCGGCGGCAACGCGCCGCGGCTCGCGGCCGTCGGCTGGTCGGAGTGGCGCCACGCGGTGGCGATCTTCCTGGTCTGCGCGTTCGCGGCGCTGGCGCTCGAGCGCCTGGGTTTTCGTCTGACGATCGCGCTCTCGCTCGCGTTCTTGCTCGGCGTCGTCGAGCACAAGGGGTTCGCCGTCACCGCCGCGGTATCGATCGTGTTCGCCGGCGCCGCGTTCTTTCTGTTCGACACCTTCCTGCGGGTGCCGCTGCCCCGCGGGCCGTTCGGGCTCTGATGACCGAGACGCTGAGCAATCTCGCGCTCGGGTTCTCGATCGCGCTCTCGCCGCCGATCCTGTTCTACGCGTTCCTCGGCTGCTTCGTCGGCACGCTGGTGGGCGTGCTGCCGGGTGTGGGACCGCTGGCCGGCATCAGCTTGCTGCTGCCGGCGACGTTCGGGCTCGACGCCACGCGCGCGATCGTGATGCTCGCCGGCATCTACTACGGCGCCATGTACGGCGGCTCGACGACGTCGATCCTCATGCGGATTCCGGGCGAGGCCGCGTCGGTCATGACGTGCATCGACGGCTACGCGATGGCCCGCAAGGGCCGGGCCGGCGCCGCCCTCACGATCGCCGCGGTCGGCTCGTATCTGGCCGGCTCCGCCAGCGTGGTCGGGCTCATGCTCCTGGCGCCGCCGCTCGCCTTGTTCGCGCTGCGCTTCGGCCCGCCCGAATACTTCGCGCTGCTCATGCTCGGGCTCCTGGTGCTCGCGTACATGAGCAGCGGCTCGATGCTGAAATCGCTCGCGATGGCGACGCTCGGCTTGCTCCTCGGCATGATCGGCATCGACCAGATGACCGGCTATTTCCGCTACGCGTACGGCGTGGTCGAGCTCGGAGACGGCATCGGCGTGGTGCCGGTCGCGGTGGGGCTCTTCGGTCTCGCCGAGATCCTCGCGACCGCCGGGCTCGCGACGCCGCCGCAGGTGGTCAAGCCGAGGCTCCGCGAGCTTCTGCCGACGCGCCAGGAGTGGCGCGAGTCGGCGTGGCCGATCGGCCGGGGGACGGTGCTGGGCTTCCTGATCGGCATCGTTCCCGGCTCGGCCCACATCATCGCGAGCTTCGTGTCGTACGCGGTCGAGCGCAAGCTGTCGAAGCGGCCGGAGGAGTTCGGTCAGGGCGCGGTGGCGGGCGTCGCCGGGCCGGAGTCGGCCAACAACTCGGCGACCTCCGGCGCGTTCGTGCCGATGCTGGCGCTCGGCGTGCCCTCGGGCCCGATTCCCGCCGTGATGCTCGCGGCGATGATGGTGCACGGTGTCGCGCCCGGCCCGCTCCTGATCAAGCAGCAGCCCGAGCTCTTCTGGGGATTCATCGCCTCGATGTACGTCGGCAACGTCGTGCTGCTGATCCTGAACCTGCCGCTCGTCGGCCTCTTCGTGAACGTCCTCCGGGTGCCGTACCCGATTCTCTATCCCTCGATCATCGCGTTCTGCATCCTCGGCGTCTACGCGGTCAACGGCAGCGTCGTGGACGTGTGGATCATGCTCATGATGGGCGTGCTCGGCTACCTGCTGCGCAAGCTGGGCTTCGAGACCGCGCCGATCGTGCTCGGCGTGGTGCTGGCGCCGATGATCGAGATGGCGCTGCGCCAGTCGCTGGCGATGTCGGACGGCCAGTATTCGATCTTCGTCTCGCGGCCGATCGCGGGCACCTTGCTCCTGGTCGGCCTGATCCTGATAATCCTGGGGCTCAAGCCGCTCGTCACCCGAGGTTTGGACTGGCGTGCGCGGCTCGCCCTGGCCGAGAAAGGACAAGAGCAGCCATGAAAAAGCTCATCGTGTTGGCCTGCCTCACACTCGCCGCGGGCGTCGCCGCGACCGCATTCGCCCAGGAGTCGTATCCGTCGCGACCGATCACGATCGTGGCGCCGTTTCCGCCCGGCGGCGTCGCGGACCTCACCGCGCGTCCGGTGGCCGCGGCAATGGAGAAGGTGCTGAAGAACCCGGTCGGCGTCGTGAACAAGACCGGCGCGGCGGGCGCCGTCGGGATGCAGTTCGTGGCGACCAGCAAGCCCGACGGCTACACCTTGCTGCTGGCGCTGTCGTCGATCGCGATCATTCCCGAGGCGGACAAGCTCTTCGGTCGGCCCCCGGCCTTCACGGTCGATCAGTTCGCGCCGATCGCGCTGATCTCCGCCGACCCGACCATCCTGGTGGTCCCGGCCGACAAGCCGTGGAAGACGGCCGCGGACTTCATCGAGGATGCCAAGAAGCGCTCCGGCCAGATCTCGTACAGCTCCTCGGGCGTATACGGCACGCTGCACATGGCGATGGAGCTCCTGTCGCACGCGGCCGGCGTCAAGCTGCGTCACGTGCCGTACGCGGGGGCGGGGCCGGCGCTGACCGCCATCCTCGGGGGCCACGTCGATGCGCTGGCCTCGGGCCCGGCGGTGGTCTTGCCGCACATCAAGGCGGGCAAGCTGCGCGCGCTGGCCGGGTGGGGAGACAAGCGCGTGGCCGCGCTGCCCGACGTGCCGACGTTCAGGGAGCTCGGCTATCCCGACGCCGAGTTCTACATCTGGGCCGGCGTCTTCGCCCCGCGGGGCACGCCGGAGCCCGTCCTGGCGAAGCTCCGCGAGGCGCTGCGCGCCTCGGTCAACGACGGCGATTTCAAGGCCGCGATGGACAAGCTCGAGACGCCGGTCGTGTTCAAGCAGGGGGACGAGTTCACGAAGTTCTTCGAGGCCGACGCCCGCCGGCTGGCCGAGGGTGTGAGGAAAGTGGGGAAGATCGAGACGAAGTGACGCATGGTAAACTTCAATCTGTCATGGCGATCCTGAAAGTCGCGCGACTCGGCCACCCGGTGCTGCGGAAAATCGCCGAGCCCGTCGATCCGGCCGCGCTCCGCACCCCCACGATCCAGCGGTTGATCGACGACATGATCGAGACGATGCGCGAGTACGACGGCGCCGGCCTGGCGGCCACGCAGGTGCACGAGCTCAAGCAGATCGCGGTCATCGAGGTGCTCGGCAACCCGCGCTATCCGGACGCGCCGTCGGTGCCGCTGATGGTCCTCGTCAATCCGATCGTCACGCCGCTGACCGAGGAGATGGAGGACGGTTGGGAAGGCTGCCTCTCCGTACCCGACATGCGCGGGATGGTGCCGCGCTACACCGCGGCCCGACTGCAGTGCCTCGACCGCGAGGGCCAGAAGGTCGACGTCATCGCCAAGGACTTCTTCGCGCGCGTATGCCAGCACGAGACCGACCACCTGAACGGGAGGGTCTATCTCGACCGCATGCGCGACCTCTCCACGCTTTCTCATATCGCCGAGTGGAACAAGCACTGGCTCGGCATCCGTGAACAAGACGACTGATCCCGGCACGGCCGGGGACGGCCAGGCGCCGGTCCTCGCCGTCGTCAGCGATCTGTTCTTCGTCGCGCGCATCCGGGAGACCGGCCGGCTCGCCGGCGTCCCGGTCGAGTTCGCGCGCACGCCCGAGCAGATCGAGGCCTCGCTGGCCCATCGGCCGCGCCTGGCGCTGGTCGACCTGACGGCGGGCTACGACTACGAGCGGGTCTTCGCGGCGCTCGGCGACGCGAGGCCGCCCGTGCTCGGGTTCACGACTCACGCGGCCGCGCGGCAGACGCAGCCCTGGCATGCGCGCTGCGACCGGGTTGTGACCAAGGAGACGCTCACGCAAGAGCTGCCGCGTCTCCTGAAGGAGGGAGTGACAGCATGAGCGCAGAGGATTACGTCCGCCAGCTCCAGGGCGAGAACCAGCGCCGTCTGAGCCGGCTGGCGCCTGACGACACCTTGAAGCCCGAGGTCCAGGGCAACCTGAACGTCCTGAACCTCTTGAAGGTGGCGCTCCGCAACGAGATCGAGGCCACCGAGATCGCCGCGCGCTGGCTCGTGACGACCGACGACGTGGACGTGAAGCTGGCGCTCGCGCGGCAGGTCGGCGACGAGGCCAAGCACTACCGGATGATCGCCGATCGGCTTCGCGCGCTCGGCTTCGATCCGCACTCGTTCGATCCGCTGGCGCAGGGCTACGGCCCGCTGTTCCAGTACCTCGACACGCTCAAGACCACCGTCGAGCGGGTCGCGGCAGGGCAATTCACCCGCGAGGCGATCGCGGTCGTGAAGAATCGGCAGTTCATCGAGTTCTGCGAGCGTGCCGGCGACCGCGAGACGGCCGCGATGTACCGGGACGTGATCGAGCCGGACGAGCGTTACCACCACGAGCTCGGGCGCACGCTCCTGCTGCGGCTGGCGACGACACAAGAGACGCAGGAGGCGGCGACGCGCGCGGCGCGTCGCACCCTCGAGCTGGCCGACGAGCTCCAGAAGAAGGCGCTCGCCACGGCCGGCATCCATCACGCGCCCGGCTGCTGAGGTCGATGAGCGTCGATCGCGCGCTCGACGAGTTCAAGGGGCTGGTCAAGGGCGCCGACCTCGATCTGGGCGGCGCCGCGCTCGCGGTCGCGCGGATCGAGTATCCCGATCTGGTCGCCGAGCGCTCGCTGGCCAGGCTCGACGAGCTCGCCGCGCGGTCTTCGGCCTCCGCGATCGCCGACCGCCGCCGCGCGCTCGCGCGGCTGAGCGAGTTCCTGTTCAACGAGACGGGATTCCGCGGCAACGCCGACGACTACTACGATCCGCGCAACAGCTGTCTGAACGACGTCCTGGACCGGCAGCTCGGGATCCCGATCACGCTCTCGGTGCTCGTCATGGAAGTCGGGCGCCGGGTGGGCCTCGAGATCCTCGGCATCGGCTTGCCGGGACACTTCTGCGTCGGCTCGCGCGTCGACGACGAGCTGGTGCTGTTCGACCCATTCGGCGGCGGACGGCGGCTCGAGCGCGCCGAGGCCGAGGCGCTCGCCTCGCGCGCCGTTGGCCGGCAGGTCGAGCTGACCGACGCGCACTTCGCCCCGGCGACGAAAGCGCAGATCGTCGTGCGGATGCTCAGGAATCTGCAGGGTATCTATGCCCGGCGCGAGGACTGGGCGAAGGCGCTCGCGGTCATCGACCGGCTCATGGTCGTCGAGGCGGACGCGCCGATGCACGTGCGCGACCGCGGCACCGTGCTGGTGAAGCTCGGCGACCTGCATCGCGGCGCCTCGGAGTGGGAGCGCTACCTCACGCGGTATCCCCAGGCTCGAGACGCCGCGGCGTTCAAGGAAGAGCTGCGGCGGGTTCGCCAGACCCTCGCCGAGCGCAACTGATCCCGTTCAGCCCCGATCCCGCTAGCCCCGCACGAGCAGCACGCGCGTCCGGCGCACGCTGAGCCCTTCGGCGCTCTCGTCGTTCAGCCGTACGATCACGATGCGGGTCGGGTGTCGGCCCGTCACGAGAACGCGCTCGGCGGCGCCCGAGCGCACGTACCAGGCGTGATCGCCCGGGGCGAGCCGAGAGCTCAAGGCCAGCGCGACGGTACCCGCGACCGGACGCCAGCGCACCCGGATGGGCCCGATCAACGCCCCCAACACGACCACGACGGCGGCGACAACCGCCCGCGTCGCGTTGTCCGTGTTTGGCAGCGCGATCCTCGCGACTCCCCACAGGACAAGCCACGCGATGATCGCGTCGAGCCAGCGCAGCAGGCGCACGGTGGACGTCCAGCGCTCGACGGCCCGCGGCATCGGACGCAAAGGGCTCCGCATATCGCGGAGGTTAGCTCATCTGGCTGAGCTTGCCCTTGAGCACTTTGCCGGTCGGAGACTTGGGCAGGGAATCGAGCACGACGAGCCGCCTCGGGTACTTGAAGGCGGCCAGCCGCTCACGGCAGTGGGCGACGAGCTCGTCGGGGGTGGCTCTGCTGTCGGGGCGAAGCGCGACGAACGCCGCCACCTCTTCGCCGAGCTCGGGATGCGGCACCGCAAGCACGGCCGCCTCCGCGACGGCCGGGTGCGTCAGCAGGACGGCTTCGACTTCAGGCGGGAACACCGAGTAGCCGCCGCGCAGGATCCGCTCTCGCTTCCTCCCCGCGATCGTGACGAGCCCCTCGGCGCTGACCGTGGCCAGATCGCCGGTTCTGAACCAGCCGTCCACCAGCACCTCGCGGGTCTCGTCGGGCGCGTTCACGTAGGCGTCCATCGCCGACGGGCTCTTGATCCAGAGCTCGTCGTCGACGATGCGGATCTCGACGCCCGGCACCGGCCAGCCGATCGAGTCGGGCGACTCGGTCGGATCGGCCGCCTGATAGGAGATCGGACGGAACAGCTCCGTCATGCCGTAGCCGCGAACGATCCGGATCCCGGTGCGGTTACGCCACCGCTCGGCCAGCTCCCACGGACACGGCGCGGCGCCGGACACGGCGATGCGCACGGAGCCGAGGTCGGCGGCGCCGAGCTCGGGGGCGTCCAGCAGCCGGCGGAACATCGTGGCGACGCCGGGAAAGACGGTCGCGCGATGGCGCCGAATCGCGTCGAGGACGCGGTCGGTCGCGAACCGATCCACCAGCGCGACGGTCGCGCCGACCAGCAGCGGAGCGAGGAGCGCGCCGTTGAGCCCGAACGAGTGGGCGAGCGGCAAGGTCGCCAGGACCACGTCGGCTTGTGTCAGCGCCATCACGGGCCCCGCCCACGATTCGATGGCGAGCCCGAGCGCCGCGTGCGAGAGCAGGGCGCCCTTCGGCCGGCCGGTGCTGCCGGACGTGTAGAGGATCAGCGCCCCACCGTCCGCGGAGCGGCGGCCCGCCGCAGCCGTCGCGAGCCCGTCGACGCACGTCTCGTCGAGGAGCAGGGCGGGTAGCAGATCGGAGAGGATGCCGGAGCGCTCGTCGTCTTTCAGGAGCTTGTCGAGCGGCGCGACGGTCGCGCCGATCTTCCAAGCCGCGAGGAGTGCGATGGCGAAGGCCCAGTGGTTGCCGATCGAGAGCGCGACGCAGTCGCCGGCCTTCACGCCGCGGGCGGTGAGAGCGTCGGCGAGCGCGCGCGCGCGGGCATCGAGCTCGGCGAACGTGAGGGCACCGCCGTCCCAGACGAGCGCCGGCTTGTCCGGCAGGCGGCGCGCGGTGGCTTCGAGGCGCCGGGCGAAGTTCTCCGCCACGGCGGGCTTCAGGAGGCGAAGAAGTCTTTGAGGTCGATCCGCCGCCAGACGTCCGGCGGCACGCGGTGGCGCGGCGTGTACGACGCGAGCGACGGCTTGGCCGTCGCGTCCACGCCCCACTTGGCGGTGTGGCCGTCGTCGCGCGCCGAGGGATCGAGATCGGAGCCGCGCGCGTTGGTGATGATCGTGATGTCGCGATCGGGCTGGCAGCGGGTGGCGATGGCCCAGTTCACCTGGCGGTCGTCGAACACATCCACGCCCTCGTCGACGACCACGACGCGCTTCATGTAGAGGTCGGCGCCGAGCGCCGCGAGGATCGCGTTCTTGCCCTGGCCGGGGATGCGCTGCTCGATCGAGACGAAGCACGTGAACGGCCCGGGCACGCGCACGGCCTTGACCGAGGGGACCATCGCGCGCACGGCGCGGAAGAGATTGGCCTCCATCGGGATCGTCGACAGCAGCATGTGGTCGAGGTGCGCCACCGTGATGTCCTGGAAGATCGCGTCCCGGCGGTGGGTGATGGCCTTGACGTGCACGATCTCGCGCTGCCGCTCGCCGAGGCTATAGCCCGTGAACTCGCCGAACGGTCCCTCGGGCGTGCGCTCGCGGGGCAGGATCTCGCATTCGAGCACGAGCTCGGCGTGAGCCGGCACCAGGACGTCGCTGGTCCGGCACTTCACCAGCTCGAGCGGCTCGCCGAGCAGCCCGCCCATGATCCCGCGCTCGTCCTCGTCGATCGAGCCGATCGCGAGCGCGCCGAGCGCGATCGCCGGATGCACGCCGATCACGAGCGCCAGCGGCAGGGGCTCGTTGCGCGCCTCCGCGATCCGCTGGAACTCCCAGAGGTGCTTACCGGTCGTGAGATGGATCGAGGTCGTGTCGCGGCTCTTGATCTGCAGCCGGTTGTAGGCGCAGTTCCAGATCTCACGGGTCGGGTCCTTCGCGAACGAGATCGCGGCGGTGACGTAGGCGCCGGCGTCGCCCTCGTGATGAACGATCTGGGGCAGGTCGTAGAGGTTGACCTGGTTGCCCTCGAGCACCACTTCGTGCACCGGGCCGCTCGGCACGATCTTGGGCGCCAGCGGCCTCTCCATCGCGCGCAGGTACGTCGCCTGCGTGGCCTCGGGCGCCGTGTTCATGGCGGCGGCCAGACGCGGACGGCTCGCGTGCAGGTTGGTGAGGACAGGGAACTTGCTGCCCTTGACGTTCTCGAAGAGCAGGACCGGCCGGCGCTTGCCCTCGCGCTCGAGCTTGACGACGAGCGCGGTCATCTCGAATCGCGGGTCGACGGGCTTTGAGACGATCTCGAAGTCGCCGGGCTTGCGCCGCTTGACGAGATCGAGATAGGTGCGGAGGTCTTGCGCCATAGGCTGCCTAGGATACTGAATCAGGCGTTGCCCGGCACCTTCTTTCTGCCGTTCTGCGCGCTGAGCCACCAGCCCAGAAGGAAGATGATCACGGCCGGAACCACCGGTAGCCATTGCACGACCGGGGACGAGTGGTCGATCCAGCCGAAGCCCTTGTCCTTCAAGATCATCGCGCCCGCGAAGTAGCCGAGGATGCCGCCGCCGAGCCAGATGATCCACACGAATCGATTCATCAGGGTGGCGAGGATCCCGCTGCCCCAGACGACGATCGGTATCGACAGCGCGATGCCGAAGACCACGAGCGTCATGTCGCCGTCAGAGGCGGCGGCGACCGCGAGCACGTTGTCGAGGCTCATGATGGCGTCGGCGACGATGATGATCCAGACGGCTTCCCGCAACGACCCGCCCTGGCGGACGTGGCCTTCCGAGCTCTCCTCGTGACGGACCAGCTTGAACGCGATCCAGAAGAGCAGCAGACCGCCGACGAGCTGGAGGAACGGAATACGCAGCAAGAGCGTCGCGACCGCGATGAACGCCAGGCGCAGCCCGACGGCGCCACCGGTGCCCCAGATGCGGCCCAGGAACTGCTGGCGCTTGGGCAGATTGCGGACCGCGAGCGCGATGACCAGCGCGTTGTCGCCGGCCAGGGTGAGATCGATGAAGATGATGCCGAGGACACGCAGCCAGAACTCGGGGTCCATGAGAAACATCGTACGTTACTCCACCAACGCCTTCAGCAGCGCGACCAGGATGCGGCCGACCACGATCAGCGCGACCGCGATCGCCAGGCCTTCGACCCGACTGATAGTCATCTCGTATCTCCATGCGTACGTAGAGATAGTGCGGGCGTGATTCAGGAGACGGACGGGATGACCGAGCTAGTGGTCTTCGGTGGAAGCGGCGCGACTTGCCGACGGTCGATGTGCGAGCCGGACTTGCCGCACCCAGCCGTCACCGGCTTCGGCGCGGATCGCCGCGACCGCCGGCACCCACCAGCGCGCCGGACGGTCGGGCGTGAGGCGTTCGCGCGGCGTCGACCGCGACGACGCGGCCGTGCGCTTGGCGTGAGACTCGCGGCCGGCCTGAAGCGACTCCTCGATCTCGGAGTCCTCGATCTCGAACTCGAATGCGCCGGGAAACGGCGTCGTGAGATCGAACGCCAGCCAGGCGGTCAGCAGCAGCAGGATGCGGCGAAATCTCAAGGCTTCTTGCAGATCACGTTCAGGAGCGCCTGGCGCTTCTCGTCCCGAACGACCTTGAGCGCGCGGGCCAGCGCGTCGGGCAGCGCGGCCGGATCCTCGACCTTCTCGGCGTGGCCGCCGGAGGCGCGACAGATCAGCTCGTAGTCCGGCGCGGGCTCGAGATCCGACAGCGGCATCC
>Ga0111539_10002515_pt1 | contig 24297 bp, 20 predicted proteins | sample RhiMethybrSRZTD1_FD_79667 | JGI IMG/M metagenome (GOLD analysis project Ga0111539, IMG submission 79667) | Populus rhizosphere microbial communities from Tennessee, USA - Rhizosphere MetaG P. TD hybrid SRZTD1 (version 2) (version 2) | ecosystem: Host-associated > Plants > Roots > Rhizosphere >...
GTCCAGGTTTCTTTGTCCACTTTGGTCGCATCGGCAAGCCGCATGTCGGTGTCTTTGTCCCAGCCACCTTGCGTAGCATCTCCAATAATACCAATCGTACAGAAACTACCACATTCACTCGATTGGAAAATCGTGGCTGCACGGTCGATTGCTGTAGAAAATAATGGCTCCGACGTAATGCCGTTTATGGTGGATTTTACCCTCACGTGAACTGTGGATTCCTCAAAGGCCGGAAGCCCGAGGGCGAGCATTGCATCGTTCATCGTTTCTACAGAAACAGAAAGCTGATCCGACGATGTCGTTCCCAGCGTTTTTGCGCTGCTGAAGTCAGCATTATCATCTACTTCGACCACGTAATTCGTCGATATCTGGATTCCATATTCCGTCCGCTTCCATTTAAATACTTCGTACACTTCTCCCAGATTTTCCGCGGTAAAAATTTTAGCAGACGATGTTGCCGGGTTCTCGAACGCCGGCGGAAGAAATGTGCTGGGGTCTTGCAGTACCGGTCCCAGGGATTCATCGGTACAACTTATGCTAGATATGGTGCACAGCGCACTTACAAGCGCAATTATTTTAAGCTTTTTCATAGTCATCAAAATCAATCATTTAAGTATCCTGGATTTTGCTTAAGGGTAGGGTTGGCGCCGATGTCGGCCGCGGGAATCGGGAACAGGTCGCGAAAAGATTCGGTCGCAGTACCCTCTTTTACTTTTCCCTTCCATGGCCATAGATAATCGCCGCCTGTAAACTGGCCGAATCGGATCAAGTCGGTTCTTCTATGTCCTTCGTAATACAATTCACGGGCGCGTTCATCCAGGATGAAGTCAAGTGTCAACGCACCGCTGGTAATATTACCAGAATTGTCGCCGTAAGCCCGCTCACGTATATCGTTTACGTAATCCAGGGCTTCCGTTGCGCTTCCACCTTGTCCTCCCCTCAGCACTGCTTCAGCAAACATTAAGTAAGCATCGGCAAGACGAAACATTGGCCAGTCGGTGTCTACAAAATCCGGATGAGCATGTGTTGCAGGACTTCCATCCAATTTCCTGTTTCTGAATTTTGTGATGCCATATCCTTCGGTAAATTGTCCGATGTCATTTATGTCAAGCGTTTGGCCATCCGTCCAAAACAACGCGCGAGAATCGGTATCGCCGCTTGTGTCAGCAAACTTGGCTACCATCGCAGAAGTAGTTCTTAAACCGCCCCATCCACCGCCGACACCAAATAAAGCGTCAGGAGGCATAGACCCACCGATAGGTGCATGAACCAGATAAACCATACCCCCATACGACTGCGTATTTATGCCGTCATATGTGATAGAGAATATCATTTCAGGACTGGTATTGTTATCTGCAACAAAATTGTGCAGATACTTATCAGACAGCGAATAAGGGCCATTGATTATTTTCTTCAACACCGTTATTGCTTCCGTGTATTTTGCCTGGCCGATGTAAACTTCGGCATTCAAGTACAACTTAGCCAATAACATTGCTGCCGCACCCTGATCCGCACGGCCGTATTCAAATTTTGGAGCACCTAAATCAGCTTCGATCGCGAGCAGTTCTGATTCTACATAGGCGAATAACTCAGCACGGGTGGTTTGTTTTGGGAAGTAGGCCCCGGGCTTGTCGGCCTCTGTGACAAAAGGTGGATTGCCAAACATATCGATAGCGTGATAATAAGCCAACGCCCTCAGGAATCTGGCTTCCGCATGATACTTTTTGATATCTGCATCTGCATTTCCAGCAGTTACACGAATGTATTCATTGCTAAGCGAAGCTGTGTACATGATGCGCGAGTACACCGCAGCGATGAACACGTCATTGGGTGTCCAGGTCTGCCAATGAAAATCTTTTACTGTGGCATCATTCCATGAAAGGACAGCTTCGTCCGTAGTCAATTCCTGGCAATTCCAATATTGACGCAGGTAGTTTCCAAAGCCCTCGTCAATGCCTGCGATGTCAGGTTGCCCTGCGGGTCCTTGTTGACCACTCAGCGCAAAGGTTGCGTACAGTTTTGCAAGCCCTTGCCTATACGCTTCCGGACTGTCGTACACATCAGCTGACGTTACTAGATTAGGGTCGATCGGCTTTACATCCAGATCACTTACGCAGGAGGTCATCGCCAGTGCCATGGTTCCTACTGCTATTAAATATTTATATGAGTTCTTCATTGTATTAAACTTTTAGTAAGTCAGATTGATACCAACCAAAAAGACGCGTGGCCTGGGATAGATGTTGTTATCAATTCCGGGATTTGATTGAACAATTCCGTTTTGAAGTGAAGTATTGTTTACCTCGGGGTCGATTCCACTGTAATCTGTAACAATGAAAGCATTTTGGACAGTGAAGCTCAATCGCGCTTTTAACTTTTTCTCCATCAATTGATCGAAATTGTAGCCGATGCTTATGTTATCCATTTTAAAGAACGACGCATTTTCCACAAAATGATCGGACCAGTATTGTGGATTCGTAAATCGCACCTTGTCCAAATCTTTCAGCACGTTGCCAAAGAAACCAGACTGGACATAAATCGCCGAATAGGTAGACCCTGACAAAACGTTGTTGTAAACGTAATTGTCAATGCTGAATCGTCCGGAGAACCCGAAGTCAATTTGTTTGTACCGGAGACTTGAGTTCAATCCCATCAGGATCTTTGGAGCCGGGCTGTGATAATGATATTTATTCAGGTTATTGCTGGGCACTGATCCGCCGGTTCCAGTCCTGTCTACATATAAGCCTTCAATAGGAATTCCGTTCTGGCCATATATTTGTTCAAACACAAAGAATGAATTTGCAGGATACCCGACGGTATGAATTTGGATATTGTTGCCTACCCCGCCTGAGATCCCTCCTACGTTGATACCTGTATACGTGGGATCATCCGTGAGCGTAAGCTTCGTGATCTTGTTTATATTCCGCGTTAGGTTGAATCCAATATTCCAGGTAAAATCTGGTTTATCAATTGCACGTGCATTTATTGTAAATTCGATTCCCTTGTTTTCAAGATTCCCCACATTGGTGGTAAGGTAATTTGAGAAGTTGCTGCCATTTGCAATGGGGATGTTGTTTATTAAATCTTCAGTCTCACGTTTATAAAAGTCTAAAGAAGCTGTTATCCTATCGTTGAGGAACCCGAAGTCAACACCGACATCAAACGTGGTTGTTTCTTCCCATTTAATATTGGCGTCGTATGGATCCGGTCGGAGCGTCGGTACAAATTGGTTTCCAAACTGATAAGATGCACCACCTATGCTTTGACGATAGACAGCCAGATAGGGATAGTAGCCGCCGGGAATATCTTGTTGTCCAGTCACGCCAAAGCTACCGCGTAATTTCAAATCAGATAAGAAGTCTGCTGATGTTAAGAATTGTTCATCCTTAATACGCCAGGCGACGGCCACGGCCGGGAACAGACCCCATCGATTTTCTTCGGAAAACCTTGACGATCCATCATCACGCAGCGTTGCGGTCAACATGTATTTCTTGTTGAAGGTATAGTTAACCCTTCCGAAAAATGAAACCAGAAAATTTTCATTTGCAAACGCAGAATTGTCTCTTACAATAGGCGTTTCATCACCGCTTCGTTGGTAATTAGTACCTTCCCGTTTAAAATGTTGCCACGAATAACCAGCGGTAACATCGATTTTGTGTTTGTCAGTTTCCTTTAAATAATTGACATAAAAGTCAAGGACTTTTGACTGGTTTTTACCCGTGTAATTAATCAGCTCACCCGTCCCGGTCGTATAGTTACGATAGATCCAGGCGCCTTCAGGGGCCGTGTTATTTATCCCATCACTATTTGCAACGTCCATACCCATGTTGAGATTTGCTCTCAGCCCAGGGAGAAATGGAAGCTGATAATCAAATTGGAGCGTTCCGATCGTCCGGTTCACATCTGATCTATTGTCAGTAAACGCCAGCAGCGCTGCTGGATTATTTATACTAAAGGTGTTCGGATTACCATTGGGATCCATGGATCCATCCGGCAATGTTTGATCAAGATTCACCCAAGTGAAATAACCTCCGTAACGTGTGTTTCCATTCATCACAGGCTGTGTGGGATCAAACGCTACAGCAGATCCGACAGCTCCGGTATTTCCAAAATCGGTTTTGGAATTCACGTACTTAATACTCGCGTTGATTTTCAGGTGGTCATCCAGCAAGGTTGGATTAACGTTGAGGCTAAGCGTATTCCGCTTCATTTCCGTAGTCTTCAAAATACCTTCCTGGTCCGTATATCCATAGGAGAACCGGAATGGAACTTTCTTAATTGAACCAGCAACATTTATATTGTGATCTTGTGAAAACGCATCCTGGTAAATTTCCTTCTGCCAGTCAGTATTAGCAGTCCCTTGTCTGGCCAGGGAACCCTGATTCAGTCCACTCACAGTGCCTGCTTCAATCAGTTGAGCAGTCAACGCGCGATACTCGTCACCATCTAATACATCGACGAATTGCGTTGGTTGGCTAATGGAAAACGTTCCATTGTAATTGATTTTGGGCTTGCCTTCCTTTCCTTTCTTTGTCGTAACGATAATAACCCCGTTGGATGCACGCGAACCATATATGGCAGTAGCGGAGGCGTCCTTTAGCACGGTGAATGATTCAATATCATTTGGATTGATGGAAGCCAAAGGGTTTGACATCCCTTTAACTTCTGAATTATCAACCGGGAAGCCATCGATGATAATCAAGGGATCGTTGCTGGCGCCAATCGAAGAGCCGCCTCTGACGCGAATGGTCGAGCCGGTACCCGGCGCGCCACTGTTAGAAATGATTTGAACTCCGGCTACACGGCCGACGATCAGATCTTGAGGTGAATTGACAACAGAACGATTGAAGTCTTTTGTTCCGATTGCAGTAACTGCGCCCGTCAAGTCTTCCTTTTTCTGCTCACCATAACCAATCACAACTACTTCCCCAAGGGTGGTCACGTCAGTACCTAAGGCAACATTCACCGACGATTGGCTAGCAACTGCTACCTCCTGCGTTGTAAATCCCACGAACGAGAATACAAGCGTCGCATTTTGACCTGTGCTGATGGAATAGTTTCCCTCAACATCTGTAACGGTTCCATTAGTGGTCCCTTTTTCCAGGATACTAACACCTGGCAATCCTGTTCCGTCTTCAGCGGACGTTACCTTGCCCGTAACCCGTGTCTGTGCCCAAGCCTGGTTAGCCACGAGCAGCAAGAAGAGCAGAACAAATGTTTTAAACAGATAAAGTTTGATCATAAGAAAATTTAGGTTAGAAATACTATTTATACGATTAGAAATTTCAATCGATTGTGCCGGGAAAGTACATAATCGCATGTATGTAAAATTCAAAAACCGCAATAAAAATTCACGTAAACGAGATCGGAAACGAGGTCGCAATCGATTGCGAAGTTGCGAAATAATTTGCGCTATCGTTGCGGTGATTTAGATTAAGTTAACTAAACTTGCAATATGAAGTACAATCAAGTAACTATTAAAGACATCGCCCGCGAGTTGGGCATCTCTCCCTCCACCGTATCCCGGGCATTGAAAGATCATCCCGATATCAGTCCTCAAACTAAAAAGGCTGTTAACGAGCTAGCGGAAAAATTGAATTACCAGCCTAACATTGTAGCACTCAGCCTGCGTCAAAGCAAAACCAATACCCTGGGCGTTATCATTCCGGAGCTGGTACACTTTTTCTTTTCAACCGTTATAAGCGGTATCGAAGATGTTGCTTATAGCGCAGGTTATAATGTCATTATCACGCAATCCAATGAGTCCCTTCAACGGGAGAAGACCGATATAAAAGCATTGTTTAATAGCCGTGTTGACGGCATGTTGATTTCTGTTTCGCGCGAAACCAACACCTTCGATCATATCGAAGGTATCCTTGCGAAGGGTGTTCCTATGGTATTCTTCGATCGCGTTTACGAAAATGCTAATTCAAGTATGGTTATTGTAGATGATTTAAGCGGTGCCAAAGAAGCAACGCACCATCTCATTGACCAGGGATGCAAAAGAATAGCCCACTTGGAAGGACCGCCAAATCTTGGTATTACCAAGCAACGGTTGGAAGGCTATATCCAAGCATTGAATGATGCAAACATTCCCATTAATCAGGAGCTGATCGTATCGTGCCCGCTGGGAACAATCGAGGAAGGGAAATCTGCAACGGAAAAGCTATTGAAAATGTCGACTCCGCCGGATGCAATCTTTGCGACCAATGACCCGGCCGCAATGGGGGCCATGCAAGCAATTAAAGAAGCCGGCTTAAAAATACCAGCTGACATTGCTGTCGTCGGATTCAGCAACTGGTTCTTCAGCGCGTTGCTTGATCCGGCCCTGACCTCCGTCGATCAGCCTGGCTTTGAGATGGGCCAGGAAGCCGCAAAACTCTTGATCCGCCAGATTGAATTTAAATCGAAAGACAATCAAGATCCTGTTCCAGAACGGAAAATCTTAAAGACACGCCTCATCGTTCGAGATTCTTCTCTGAAGAAGGGTAAGCCAAAGAAATAAAAAATGCACTTAACCACGGCGCGAAAGACACAGAGGAAATGCAAAAGACATTCTCGAATCGTTCGTATCTCGGCGTCTCCGTGGTAAAGCAAATACGCGGTTAATAGCCGCGTATTTTTTTTCATGTTACCGCAATCGATAGTTGCACTTTTATTGTAACCTCCTTTGGTTTACAGTTGCCAATTAACTTTACTTGAAAAGTTATTCATTTCTTAACATGGCAAAACATTTCAACTCTGCGTTAAGTCATAGCTTAGGTAATTTGACAACGTCGAAGGAAGAACAATTTGGACTTTCAGGGGAGACGACTCACGGCAAGTTTAGATTGCAAGTTTACAACGATAATACAGTACGCGTACAGATCACGAAACATGACGAATTCGAGGACTTTTCCTATGCCGTTGTTGCTTTACCCGAAGCACCTGCGTTTACTATTCTGAATCAATCCGATAATATTGTTTTAAAAACGGCGAGCCTCGTTTTAACGATAACAAAATATCCCGTCCGATTTAATTTTTATACACACTACGACCAGCTTATCAATGAAGATGACGTCTTTGGCACGAGTTGGAATGGTGAACAAGTTACTACTTACAAAAAGCTCCAGGATGGCGAACGATTTATAGGATTGGGAGAAAAAACAGGTCCGCTGGACCGAAGAGGGCATGGCTACGAAAATTATAATACAGATAATTTTGCCTACTCTCCAAATGCCGATCCGCTCTATTGCACCATCCCTTTTTACATGGGAGTTCATCACAACCTAGCCTATGGGATATTTTTAGACAACTCCTATAAGTCGTTTTTCAATTTTGGCGCATCGAATAATCGATTTGCAAGTTTTGCCTCCGACACCGGTGAAATGAATTATTACTTCATCTTCGATTACTCCGTAGCCGCAATTATTAAACATTACACAAACCTCACGGGAAGAATGGAGATGCCTCCATTGTGGAGTCTTGGATATCAGCAGTGTCGTTATAGCTACTATCCAGACAAAGAGGTTCTGATCGCGGCAAATACGTTCCGCGACAAAGACATACCAGCAGATGTCATCGTTCTCGACATCCATTACATGGAGTCGTACAAAATATTTACATGGAGCAAACGTGATTTTCCAAATCCTACAGAACTCATCTCCAAGCTAAAAGAATTGGGGTTTCATGTGGTTGTGATCTGCGACCCAGGTATCAAAATAGAAAATGGATATAAAGCCTATGAAGACGGCGCGAAGGATGACGTCTTTATAAAGTATCCGGATGGGACCAATTATGCTGGGCAAGTTTGGCCAGGGTGGTGCAATTTTCCAGACTTCACCAATCCAAAGGCCCGCCAATGGTGGAAAGAACAAATAGCGGAATATATCAACGTGGGGGTTACTGGCCTTTGGAACGACATGAATGAAATCGCAACATGGGGGAACATGCTGCCTGAGAACATCGAAATGGACTTTGAAGGAAATAAAAGTACCATTCGACAAGGCAGAAATATTTACGGTATGCAAATGGCACGCAGTAGTTATGAAGCTGCTAAAACGTTGATGAAAAATCATCGGCCATTTAACTTAACGCGTTCAGGATTTTCGGGCGTCCAGCGTTATTCTGCCGTCTGGACGGGCGACAACGTAGCCTACGATGAACATATGTTATTGGGTGTCCGCCTGGTCTCCAGCATGGGTTTGTCGGGGATTGCATTTGCAGGATATGATGTAGGAGGATTTGTCGGGGACGCCAGTACAAAACTTTTCGCGCGTTGGATTTCAATAGGTGCCTTCTCCCCTTTCTTCCGCGGACACTCCATGATCAACAGCCGCGATTCGGAGCCGTGGTCGTATGGCGAAGAGGTGGAACAGATATCCAGGAATTACATCAAGTTCAGGTACCAGCTTCTGCCGTACATTTATTCGCTCTTTTACGAAGCCTCTCAAACTGGTCTACCCGTTCAACGATCATTGGCCATTGACTACACACACGATTATAAAATTTACATCGGCATTTTTCAAAATCAATATCTATTTGGACCTTATTTTCTTATTGCTCCCGTCGATAGCACAAAAGAGCTGGTCAGGATATATCTTCCAGAAGGCCTTTGGTATTACCTATATAATGGCTACAAATATTCAGGCAATTCCGAAATCATTTTGGATTGTCCCTTATACAAGTTACCAGTGTTTGTAAAGGCTGGAGCAATTGTTCCGATGCAGCCTATCAAATCGCACACCGGCGAAATCTCCGACACCATTATTCTGCATATCTATACGGGTGATTCATCTTCCTTCAATTTTTACGAAGATGATGGTTTGACGTTTGATTATCAGGAAGGGAATTATGCACTTCGGAAGATTACGCACAACCATCATGCTCGCACGATTTTGATCTCAGCTGTTGATGGAAAGTTTACCTCGCCCGCAAAACGATTCAAACTTGTTTTTCACGGTTTGGATGATTACAGCCACAGGGTATTTGTTAATGGAAGTGAACATTCTTTAAGACGCGATGTCAATATGTCGTTCGTGGCGCTTGAGAAATTTGATCCGATCCATGATCCAGAACCGGCTCCCCAGCAGCAAGTACATGTTATTGATTTTGATTACGTGAGCGAAGAGATTTCTGTGCAATTTTAATAACGACCTCAAACATTAAACGCCGAGCACGCCGAGGAAAAACAACACATATAGCATGGACGGCGAGTCTTTGAAATCATTTCTCCGCTGTATTTCCTCAGCGATTTCTCTGCGTTGAAAAGACACCGAAAATAAGCATCCCAATTTCATACCGGAATACTTTCATGGAACACTATGGTTTTTTCTTTCGATGATTCCCTTGATAAGATAAATGCGCTGCCACTCATCGCAAACCCTTTCAGCAAAGTAGCCCACGCATGTCCATCATAAATATTTGCCCAAAGCAGCGGAGCGTAAAATATAACCACAATGAAAGCAATGTAAATGCCCAACAAAGCTGTGATGGTCCCCACTCTTTTGGAAAACAAAATACCGAATGCCGCGCCAATAAAAAAAATGCTGGTGCAGGAAGTCCAAAACACTTCGCCCGGCACTTGATATGGTGGAGCGCCGACAATAAATACCAATTTATTGTGAATAAAATTTTCTATCGCAAATACAGTTAGTGAGACCGCAATCAAATAAGGACTAATCTTTGCGCCGCGTGTCGCAATTTTTTCCAACACCCTCCCGGGGAGGTTTCCAGGGAGATACAGGGATAAGAGATAGGCGCCAGACAAAATACAGACGGCGTCAAATACATTTATAAACTCGGTGTCTCCCGGAAATTGGAAAACACGTGGGATGTGAAGGATAATTACCCAAATCGAAATCATTAACCCCAAGAGCGTGGCAGCCAGTCGCGATAGAACATTGATGATTATTCCAAGTCCCGACGCAAAAAGGGCGACTCCGGCAAAATAAGTCCAAAATAGACGTCCGGGCACCCAGGTTGGCACCAAGTGAACAATAAACTCCGCATACAGGAAATGTTGAATCCCGAAAACAACCATCGGTATGGCTAAAAAGTAGCGGCCTAGTTTTGTAATTTTATCAAGCGACATAATTTGATTGGGGAAAATTATGGCGAGAATCTAGTCAGGCATAGCCAATGATTACGATACAACTTCGAACAAGTTTGTACACAATAAGACATCTTCACAAGACCGCTTAACTTTGCAAAAAATAAGATTAGTTATGCTAACAGATGAGCTCCTCCTGACCAAGGCAAAAAAATTAATCGAGTCCAAAATAAACTGGGGTGACAGCAATGACTGGACCAATCAGGATTTTGTTGCGCTAAGCGAAAAAATTCAGGAACAACTCAATATCCCCCTAAGCCATGTGACTCTAAAGCGAATTTGGGGTAAGGTAAAATATGAGAGTCTTCCCAATACCCACACGCTCAACACCCTAGTTCAATTTGTCGGTTATGAGAACTGGCGGGAGTTTAAAATACAAAATGGCAACGGGGCCGCGCAACCTGAAGCCAGTCCTCAAGTGAAACCGACAATCACGACTCATAGTCCAAACCGACGCCTCTTTAAAATGATTGACGTAGCCTCCACCGTAATTCTCTTGGCCGGGTGTTTCCTGATTTTTGTTCAGGCAAAAAAATCGCAATTGAATCCCACCGACTACTCGTTTAGCAGCAAAAAGGTAGTTTCGGTAGGTGTTCCAAACACGGTTATCTTTGATTATGATGCTACTAAATCGCCTTCGGATATAGTAATCATACAACAATCGTGGGACACGAAGCTGCGCACAAACGTGTCCAAGAATGATCGTCAACATACGTCAATTTATTACTTCCCGGAGTATTACAGAGCCAAACTCATTGTAGGCAATCAGATCGTAAAGGAGCATCATCTTTTTATCATGTCAGATGGCTGGCTTACCGCGGTCAATACCGAACCAGTCCCGGTTTATTTTAAGAAAGAAGATGCGTTAGTTGACGGAAAAATGGCGCTGTCAGTAGAAAAGATAATATCACAAAATATTAAACTCCAACCTGATGTACGGACCACGCTTTATGCAAATGTCCAGGATTTTGGAGAAATCTATACCGATCAATTTACTTTTGAAACGAGCCTAAGGAATGATTACAAGGAAGGATCCTCAGTCTGTCAAAAAACGAATATTTATCTCTTGGCAGATGAGGCCTGGGTAGGTATTCCATTATGTGCGAAAGGTTGCGTTTCAGATGCAGAATTATTATTTGCCGGCACCTACATCTCAGGGAAGAAAAAAGATTTGTCTGTGTTTGGCACCGACTTCAACGATTTTATAAATGTAAAAATTGAATCTGCGGACGGGAAAGCGAAGATCTTTATGAACGATGTCTTGACGTACGAAATAGACGTAAAGAAGCGCGCTAAAATTATTGGAATCTATTTTGCGTTTGAGGGAACTGGTTCGGTTGATTTTGTGAAGTTGAAAAGCGAGAAGGCCGTATTTGAAGATCAATTCAACTGATTACCCCAATAGTTAGTGTCTGTCTCTAAAGTCGGTACTAGATGTAATACAATATTCCACCGCAAAGACGCCAAGGCGCAAAGCATTAATAAATAAATTCGAAGGGGTAGCGAGCTCGCTGTCCATTAAGCCCAAGAAGCTGATAACGGTCATTACCACAGTCAGGACTTTAGGTCGTAAATGGAGAGAGATGCACACTCCTTTTGAACTCGTCGAGTCTCTTTGCGCCCTCGCGCCTTTGCGGTTAATTTATGATTTTATAGACGGACTCTGGTTACCACTCCAACCTTATCGGATGAAGCCTACATCAGCGCAATACTCGCCGTATTTTTCAATCGCCTGCTTGGTCTCGACTTGTTTGCTTGTCACTAAAAGTTCGAGCATCTCAAGCTTGGCCTCGCATGCCTGAGCCTTGGCCAGCCGATTCGATATGTCATGATTACTGCGCAACGTTGTAGCTATTGTGGCGGCCATCGTTGACAGGGAGGCTCCGATGCAGATTAGTTGCCAGACTGGCAACGGAGGCTGAGTCGCGGCTTTAATACCATCAATAGCACCCTGTCCCCCAATGGCTGGAATACCCGCCAAGGCAGTTCCAACCACTCCGCAGATGATGGCTATGTTGATGAGTACCTTGTTTCGTGGTTCGTGCTTTACGATGAAAGCATGAATGCTATTTTTTTTAGCGATAATTTTTTCCAACAATTCTTCCATGGCCAGAGAGGTTTAGCTGTTGAAGTTCTTTGTGACAAAATCCACAATAAATTTACATTTTAATCTTCAACGGCAACGGGGGATTTGGATTATTCCACCCGACGCATGGGAAATTTTTGAGCCCGGTGCTTCCCATTTATCATTCCTGAAATTTCCGCGATCAGGGAATCCGGAGGCACGCTGCTGTATTTAATTATCTGCGGAAAATCATGCGTGGGGTTTTCAAAGGTCAATTTATTGGAATCGGAAGATACAAGCTTAAACATCACCGGCATATCATTATTCTGCCCCTGTACTGTAGGAATGTAGTTTATCTCTTCACCCTGCTGAACAAGTTTAATGGATTCAGATGAAACGGTATCCTCATGCTGAATCGAGTAACTCCTTCCCACATAAGTCGAGTCGTTGTATTTGTTCCAGGTCTCGTAATTACTCCGGCCCCCTGACTCGCTAAACCATGTACCAACTAACCAATTCGCTTGCGCAATTTTTTTTGGTTTGATCAACTCATTTTCAACCGTAGGTTTTTGACTGCAAGCAACAAATGTGCAGATCAAGGCGATCGCTAAATTACGCTTCATAATTTTTTTGGGAAAGAAGATGGCCAAAGATAGTGAGATGAATAAGGCGTAAATTGTAAAAATGCGACAACCCTAAGGCGTCGCTAAATATTTTGCAAATTTTCAAGGTCAGCCGTGATGTTCAGACAGCAAACGACCCTTTAAGGTCGGCGCGTTTTTCGGGAGATTTTGGATTACCCTGAGAGATACTGCTGTGAAACTTAACCGTGACATTGTTGTCCTCAAAAATAAATGTGAATCCATTTGTGTGACAAGACTCGATCAACCGCAAGGTCATAAGCAATGTTTTATCGTCCATCCAGGTAACGCTTCCGGCTATGGCAGTAGGTACGTCCATCCTACCTACCACAGGAAAAGGTGTTCCTTTTTTCTCATTCCTTTGTTCGACCCATTTATTTATCCCACAAATGATCTCGTGCTTATCCTTCCCATTGTTTACAAGAAGTACACAAATTCCATCTTTGAAATTTAATTGAATTTTTTGCGCCTGAAATTCATTCGGCTGCAACGTAAAGTCCTTTCCGGAAATGATCGTTACCAATGGCGATGTAGGAATTTGTTTGGAAGGTTCTAATCGTAGACTACCTAAACTTTGCTTCAAGTCGGCATGAGATTTAGAATCTGGAGGCAACTTTGTTTTCGTTTTATCGATTGCCGGCAAAAGATAGGACCATACTAAGTCCATGGACTTCTGCATGGTAAAACTTTCGCCCGTTATTGCAATTACCGCGTCGTACTCAGGCATAATAATGCTGAATTGGCCGAAAGCACCATCAGCACGATAGCCACCCGGACGGCATCTCCAGAATTGAAAGCCATAACCTTGTGCCCAGTCATCTTCTTCTCTCGGACGCGTGGGGTTGCTTGAGTTCGACACGATCTGCGAACTTGTAGCTTGTTGAATCCATTCTGGTGTCAGAATTTGTTTGCCTTTCCATTGTCCTTTTTGCAAATAAAGCTGTCCAAATTTTGCAATATCTTCTGTTCTTACCCGCAGGCCATAACCGCCTGTATTAATGCCTTGAGGATCGGTTTCCCAATCTTCACCGGCGATATCTAGAGGATCAAAAAGCCGTGGCCTCAGATACTGCATCACGGTTTGGCCAGCAATTTTCTGAAGAATGGCCGATAGCATGTACGTAGCACCTGTATTGTACAAAAAGAATGTCCCGGGTTCACGCTCCAATGGCTGATTAAAAAAAGTTTTTGACCATGAGTCTTGTCCATTGCGCATGGGTTGAATTGTATCTTTTACATGACCTGTGGACATGGTGAGTAGGTGCCTCACTTTCATCGCCGCCAGGTTAGCATTGGCACCTTGGGGGACTTCAGAGGGAAAAAATGAAATCACCGAGTCCTCGATGCTAAGCAGCCCTTCCTTTACGGCTAGACCAACTGCCGTCGACGTAAAACTTTTACTTAAGGAATACAGCGTGTGCTTCAAGGATGGTTTATACGGCGCCCACCATCCTTCTGCAATAACATGTCCGTGACGCACAACCATGATGCTGTGAAATTCTATTTTGCTTTTTACCACTTCATCCAGAAACAAATTTAGTCTGGAAGAAGAAACACCTTGTTGCTCCGGCGCGCTGCGTAGTAATGCCGCATTGCTTGCGGCTTTGTAATATCCTGGAGTCATAGCAATACAGGCAAATCCAGCAGAGCCTAATCCAATTTGTTTTAAAAAATATCTTCTACTTGACAGCATGAGGTGACGATTTTCTTGTCTTCTGCACTATTACTTGCCTTCGCTAGCAACTAATTTTGCCAAAATGCGTTACAGTTCTTCACAGTTTTTTACAAACGGTATGTTTTGTTTTGACAGTAAAAAGCTGGTGACCTCACCCTAAACGTTGTAATTATCGCAATGAACTGGCTACTCATTAGTTGCAATACGCCCTTATCCTGAATACCATGACCACCCTCTCTCCTACCCAAACGCCATTTCTTCCACGCATAACGGTAATCGATGCACTACGAGGATTTACGTTATTCGGAATCATAATCGTTCATATGATTGAACAATATTTTGCAGGACCAATGCCCGAGAAGCACGCTGTTCCATCTAGCATTGTTGACACTATTGTATCCGCGATATCCTTGATCTTAATCAATGGTAAATTTTACGCCATCTTTTCGTTTCTCTTCGGCCTAAGTTTTTATATTCAGTTTTCTAAGGCGAATGCTGACGTACCGTTCTTATTACGCTTTTCTTGGCGATTAATTATTCTCTTTGGAATTGGTTTTATTCATCACCTTCATTATCGCGGTGACATCCTCACAATTTACGCGATGGTGGGATTTGTGCTACTCGTCGCATACCGGCTACCAGATAAGTATTTATTGATCCTCAGCCTTCTTCTCGTATTTGACATCCCTGGAATATTGACACGGGTAATTGGACTTGTCGGAAATGACCCGACAGTAAATGAATTTATCAAGCTAGATCAGACAAAACTTATCGCCTACTATGAAACATTTAAATCTGGAACATACTTTGACTTATTAAAGGCGAACTTGGACAGTTTCTCCATGAAAATGGATTTTCAATTTTGGTCCGGCAGGATCTACATGACGCCCGGTTTATTTTTGTTGGGGCTGTACGCTGGTCGAAAAAGATTCTTTGAAGAGATTCCTGCTCACACGCGCATTATAAAAAAATACTTGCAAAATGCTTCGTGGGCGTTGCTGGGAACCGTGTTGGGTGGCGTATTATTTTTTGTCATCGCCAATTCTGTCACCGGTGGACTTTCAGATGATGCAAATATGCTGGCGGGTCTAACTATTTTTGATTTCATTAATACATTTCTAGCTGTAATATATGTGACTGGGTTCATCCTGTTATTTCAAAAAGAAAAATGGAATACTCGGCTGATGCGCTTTTACGATGCCGGCCGTATGGGACTTACAACTTATTTAATGCAAGCTTTTTTTGGCGTTCTGATTTTTTCGACTATGGGACTCGGATTGGTAGGTGACGTGGGCGCTGCCATTTCGGCTTTAATTGCGATTGGGATTTTCACGATTCAAATTCTATTCAGCAAATTCTGGTTGAAGCATTTTTATTACGGTCCTGTCGAATGGCTGTGGCGAAGTCTTACGAATTTTAAAATTCAGCCACTAATGAAGGCAAGGGTCAATCCATACATGGTGGCTTCCGACCAGTCTAATTGAAATAATTTATTGTTATCGTACAGTAGAAGAAGTGTTGTTACCACAGTTAGCAACATCAAGTTCTTATTGCCCCACTAGATTCCCGTCGAGAAAGCCTACTCAGTATTTTTTCAAGTTTGCTATTGTCCAGAGATCGGGATTCTTTCCTACACTTCGCCTGAAGTATTAAGCACTTCACTTTACTTTGGACGCAATTCAGACAGATGCATTGCGCGTTGGGCAACGAGCGCGTATCCGGCCCGCCTGGTAAGTCTTTCCTCGTAGTCCATCAAGACAAGGTGGCTTATTTTACAAAAGATACCTTAATCTATCTTGTCACAAATGACAAGCAGCAATTTCTTACGGATTTTCAGACGATGGAAGAATTGGAAGATCTCCTCGATCCAAAACTTTTCTATCGGGCCAACCGACAATACATCATCAGCGCACAGGCGGTTGATAGTTTTCGAACAGACATCTACAGTAAGATGATCCTGCAACTGAAAAATCCTCTCAATGTAAGTATCGACATCAGTCGCGAAAAGGCGCAGGCATTTAAAAACTGGATTCAATAATCGACTGAATCTAATTTTTTTTTAACTTTTGCTACTTCAACTCGTGATACCCATTTGGTATGGTTAAAAAAAATCCTTCATTCGACGCCTACATCAAAGCCGCAGCGCCATTCGCCCAGCCAATTCTTAAACATCTGCGTGACTTGGTTCATAAAGCATGTCCCGAGGTGGAGGAGACTATCAAGTGGGGTTTTCCTCATTTTGACTATAAAGGTATTATATGCAGCATGGCAGCTTTTAAGAAGCACTGTGCCTTTGGTTTTTGGAAGAGCTCAATTATGAGCGATCCCAAAAAAATAATGGAAGTTACAGACAGAGGCGCAATGGGCAACTTTCAGAAGATAACAAGTCTTTCAGATCTTCCTTCCGACAAAGTTTTGATCGCCTACGTAAAAGAAGCAAAAAAGTTAAATGAAGATGGTATAAAGTTGCCGACACGAAAAAAAACCAGCGCTAAAGAGGTTCACGTGCCTGCCTATTTTGTGAAAGCACTTAAGAGAAATAGCAACGCCTGGGAAAATTTTGAGAAGTTTAGTTATAGTAATAAGAAGGATTATGTAGAATGGATTGAAGAGGCAAAAATAGATGCCACGCGAGCGAAGAGAATAGAAACGGCCGTCGAATGGATATCAGAAGGAAAAAGCAGGAATTGGAAATACATGAAGAAATAGCGACCAATTCTCTTCTTAGCTTAATTCCGACGTCCGATTTGGCGTAAAAAATCATCCAACATTTGATTGAATACTTCGGGTTTATCCAACTGCGGCCAGTGACTTGTTCCCTCAATTGTTTTTGAACGTACATCAGGCACCTGGTTGTGAAGGGAATTGGGTTGGTTTTGTTCGTTAGATGTTTGTATAATAAGCTTTGGACCCTTATAACGCTTTATTTTGTCTATCGGGTCAAATTCAAATGCAGCCTGAATAATTTTGATTGAAGTTTCTTTGGATAGTTTTTTTACACCCTCCTTAACTATCGCTGCAACTTCTGGCTTTGCATTAGTGACCAACTTCTCCATATAATCATCCATTACTTTCTGGTATTTGTCTGATTGAAGCGACGTTACCACTTGCCTTGATATTTCGACTGGTGTCTTACCAGGTGTTCCAGCCAGAACAAGTCCGGCTACACGATTGGCATGTGAATCAGCGTAAGCAATTGCAGCAGAACCACCCATGCTGTGGCCAACCAGGACGAATTTATCAATGTCCAATCCATCTACTATTGCGACGATATCATTCGCTAATGATTCCGCTGTAAAATGTGAATTAAGAGAAGCTTCTGATTTCCCATGCCCTCTAAAGTCAAGAGCAACGGCTCTACGCGTCTTTCGTACATGGGAAAGTTGATTTCTCCAATGAGAAACGTCTCCACCAAACGAATGGGTGAATACAATGGGGAAATCACCAGTGCCGCCATCGTCCACAAAAATATTCCCTTCCTCCCCTTGAATTTTGTTTCTTTCCGCCGTTTCAGAGTTCATATGTTTATCGTTTAAATCCAAATTATCGAATCATGAAAGCAAAAAACCCGACCCTCCCGGGCCAGGTTTTTTGCGAATAAAAGCCACCTAATTGTTTCCTCGCGCAAAATTGAAAGCGACATAAATTTGCCCAAGAGAATTCTTGGTATTTCCTAAAATTCTTTTCGCACCCTCACTCCGCGCAATTTCATTTAGTCCGTAGTTATAACGAGCGCCAACCTGGATATCTCCAAAATTAAAACCTACACCTCCAACAAGTCCATAATCCCAATTGTCAAAGTTGTCGCGATCGAGTTGTCTGAATCCATCACCCAAGTCGCCGTCCGTATCAAGATTCGCTCCCACCAGGTAAGCCCAATATGCACCAGCATGAATTTCGGCGGCATTCCCTAGCTTGAATACAGCGAGCACTGGTACGTCGACGTAGTTTAAATTTAATTTCGTTTCCTGATCGATTATGCCGAACGTTGTAATCACTTTGTTTCCTTTCGTAGAATAATTTACCTCAGGCTGAATGGCAAACCCTTCGTTAACAAATATCTGACCGTATACCCCTGCATGGACTCCATATCGAGGGTTTTTATCGGTCACTTCATCTGTAATTAAGTTACTAACATTTAATCCCCCTTTAATACCTGCCCGGACTCGTGGCCGAGGTTCGTCTCGATCTGTATCTATTGACGTCGACTCCGTCTGTGTCCTCACTGTTGTCTCCGTTGTCGTTTCATTCTGCGCTTTCACTTGAAACGTGAAAAGCACAACCCCCGCTATAACAGCTCCGAAGCGCATTAAATGTTTCGTGAAATTTAATTTCATTGCGTTCATAGAATTGATTTTAGTTAAACATCTCCTTTCGATACAATTCAATGAAACAACATGCCATTTTTTGAAAAAGGACCTGGTCCATGAAAATGATTGCGGATGACGTGGAATGGATGATATCACGTACAAATCGCCAATTCCCAAGTTTGGAATGCTGTGAAGTTGTTCAACAGGGTGTGGACAATTTTCAGCGATAACATTCCATTTCTTTACTACTTTTACAAAGCGATGCGCCAACTTGTAGCTATTGTTTTTGCTGACATGACAGGGTACACAGCCCTCATGCAAGAGAACGAACTCCTTGCAAAATCCAAACGGAAACGGGTTAAGGAAGCGCTTGATAACACCATCGAAAAATATCATGGCAAGATTTTGCAATATTATGGTGATGGATCATTGAGCATTTTTAAAAGTGCAATTGACGCAGTGAATTGTGCGATTAACATTCAGCACCAATTACTGCAGGATCCTAAAGTTGATTTACGAATCGGAATTCATACAGGAGATGTTACTGTGGAGGATGAAGCAATCTATGGTGATGGCGTTAACATGGCTTCCCGAATTGAATCCCTGGCCGTCTCAGGTAGTATCTTTATATCCGAAAAGGTTTATGATGAAATCAAAAACCATGATCACATCCAGGCAAAGGAGCTTGGCTTTTTTGAACTAAAAAATGTTAAGCTGCCGGTCCGTGTCTATGCCATCACCAATGATGGAATGATTGTGCCAACGCGCGGGGAGCTCACCGGAAAGACTAAGATACCTTCAAACCGGCTTGCCGTATTACCCTTTGTAAACATGAGCGCGGACCCTGAAAATGAATATTTCAGCGATGGCATTACCGAAGAACTGTTGAACGCGCTTACAAAAGTTGAGGGACTCCAGGTGACTTCCCGCACTTCGGTATTTGCTTTTAAAGGAAAGAATGATGACATACGGGATATCGCTATCAAGCTTAATGTGGATAAAATTCTTGAAGGTAGCGTCCGAAAGTCGGGTAATCGCGTTCGCATAACGGCACAGCTAATTAACGCTGCTGATGGTTATCACCTTTGGAGCGAAAATTACGATCGGAATCTCACGGATATTTTTGAAGTGCAGGATGAAATCAGTGGTATTATTGCCAATAAGCTCAGGGAGAATTTCGTGGCTACGCAACAAGACGATGTACTGGTAAAAGTCCCAACGAAAAATATAGATGCCTATACGCAATACCTGAAAGCCTTGCATTACTGGAACAAAGTGACGCCGGCAGATACGCGAAAAGCAATTGAGTGTTTTGAAAAGGCAATAGCGTTGGAGCCTGGGTACGCGCAAGCTTATGCAATGGCCGCTGGAGCCTATAGCAACCTTGGCGCAACCGGGCAAATGCTTCCTCACCAAGCGTTCGAAATCGTCCGGCGGTATGCTGATAAAGCCCTGGCACTAGACAGTTCGATTGCGGAAGGCCATATAGCGAAAGCCAGCCTTTATTTATTCTATGAGTGGAGATGGAAAGAAAGTTATGTGGCCCTTCAAAAGGCCATTAAACTTAATCCCGGCGCGACTGCAGCCTATCAGTTGCTTGGATTCTACTACATTCTCATGGGCCAGAAGGATGAAGCCATAGGAATACTGGAGGAAGGTGTTCGGATCGATCCCCTCTCCCCGATCATAAATCAGTTCTTGGGAAATGCCTATATTTTTGCTGAACGCTATGATGATGCCATCCGAAAGGCAGAGATGTTACTGGAAATGAATCCGGAAATGCGCATTACCATAGAACTAAAGGCGTGGGCAACGGGAATGAAAGGTGACTGGAATAAAGCGCTAGAACTCTTCGAAGAAGTACACCGTTTAACCAATCATCCGTTAAAAGGGTTAATGGGGGTGGGCTATGCTTACGCTATGTTGGGTAAAACGGAAAAGGCACTTGAATGCGTCGAGAAATTAGAACAGCGTCAACGCGAAGATCCTAACTCGGTAATTGATGCAGACCTTGTAGGGGTTTGGTACGCGTTAGGGAATATGGATAAGGTCTTTTATCACATCAGTCAATGTGTGAAGAAACGAACAGCGCCGGTTGACTATTTTTTGCAGTACCCCGTGTTCAAAGGCCTGTCAAAGGATCCTCGTTATGAGGCATTAAAAAAAACATATAGTGTAACGTGATGGCCAATGTAATTTCGGATATTGGCGACGTACTAAGAATTTACATCGACATCTTACGCTGTCGAACAAAGACAGCTGGATTACCTGAATAAATGCCCCAGGCTTCCAAATTTTTTGAAGCCACAGAGTTCACGGTAAGAATTGAATGTGATTTGCACGTGACACCCGGACATACCACCGATTGGGCCCCCACCCATACGCCATCCTCCAGTACTATTTTTCCCAGCCTGTACGGAAAACTACTGACCGTGTAATCATGATTTCCCGTTAATAACATTGCCCCTTGGGAAAGACTAACGTTACTTCCGATCACAACATTTTCGAGATTGTCGATCCAGACGGACTCTCCTATCCAACAATTATCGCCAATAGTCAAGCGCCATGGGTTTTTAATGCGGACTTTAGTTTTGATGACAAGGCCCTTCCCAACCCTTGCTCCAAATATGCGGAGTAAAAACAGCTTTAATCTATACGGCCAGGGAAATGCGCTATGAAATACATAATAATTTATGAAGTACCAGATTATAACTTTCAGAAACGGCCCAGCTTTATAATCGCCGACATCAAATTTTGAAAGGTCAGTTTGCATTTTTATCGACTTTGAAAAAGGAATTAATATCTTAAATCGTTACTGATGACACTCAACATCCGGCGTGCAGCGCTTTCTGTGGCAAAGTTTTTCTCAAAGGTTTTACGGGCGTTGAGCCCTAAAGAAAGTTGAGCATCACGCGATAACTCCTTCCATCGACTCAATAACTGCTGCGTTCCTGGAAGGGAATCATCGGCTACAATCCCTCCTCCAGAGTCTTCTATCTCGCGCCAAATGTTCACCTGATTGGAGATCAATACTGGTTTTCCACATGCTAAAGCTTCAACGACAGCAATGCCAAAATTTTCCTGATGGCTGGACAGTACAAATGCGTCGCATCCATAGAACGCTCCCCACTTTGAATCACCAGACAACATTCCAGGGAAAAGGATTGAATCCTTTAATTCAGATTCCCCAGCGAGCTTTTGCATCGCTTGCCCATAGGGTGAATCCAAACTTGGCCCTGCTACAATTAATACCGGCAGATCCGTCCTGTCGTTTTTCGAATTTTTAAATACTTCAATATATGCCTTAAGAAGCAAATCCACTCCTTTTTTTTCGTGTATGCGGCTCAAGAATAATAGGTATCGCCTATGGGCGACAGTTTTACATTTCTCCAGGAATGCGCTTCGCATTGACGCAGAAAACGGTGGCGGTTCTTCCACCCCCAATCCCACGACACACTCCTTCGCCGGATGGTAAGGCCGAAACGGTTGTTTCGCAAGTTGTCGCTCTTCTTCACACGTAAACAACAATGCATCCGCTTTATTGATAACCTTTCCTTCGATTAGTTTCCAGTATAGAACATTGCGTATAGCCTTCAGTTTGCGCCCCGCAGCCTTTTGAAAGTAGGGATCAAGCATGCCATGAGGCATAACAAATAGTTTAGGGCGGCTTTCTTTTCCATTAGCGTCATTTTTAAAATTACGCATAACCTTGCTTGTCGCATAACCTGGATACTGCCAAAGGCCATGTATAATGATGCTATTAAATCTGCCTACATTTTCTATCAGCCAAGGCGTAAATTTTGAACTATAGCTCCACGGTCCATTGGAGGGACCAACTGCAGATATTCGAAAAGGGTCTTTTCCAAGAAAGCTGGCATTAGGATCATCAGTGCTCACAACTTCACTTTCGACACCAAGGTCTTGTAATCCCGGTACTAGATTTCTTATTGCTTGACAGGTGCCTCCATATGAAGGGTCCATACTATTTATTACGTGAAGCAGCTTCATTAATATCTTAGTCTTTCAATAGCGCTTTAATAAATTTGGTTCACAGCATGGTTAACCGTGATCAATAAACAAAACCATCATTGCGTAAAAAATATTTTGCGTCTCGTGGAATCTCCGCGAGAGCTTTTGCTGGCACTCCACCATACAAAGTCCATTCCTGCGAGTACGATTTATTAAGCAATGATTTGGCTCCCAAAACCGAGCGAGAGGGTAAAAGAGACCCACCGAGGACGACTACATTCGTTCCAACAAAAGCGTATTCGCCAATCGAAATTGGAGCACTGTCCTGGCGGTTATTGACCAAATCAATTGAATGCGTTAAGAATTGGGAATTGTAACCGGCAATCGTTGAAAAACGTCCTATGATTATTCGATCTGTACAGTCCAAATGATGGTTTTTTGTTATTGCAGAAGCCTCTTCCATAATCAATTCTGGATGGCGGTCAGCCTGGTGTTGAAAATGGGGAGACTTTTTATTGAGTGGAAATCCTGTTATCCAATTTCCCCGCCCGATAATCGATTTTTTTTTCATTTCGATACGACCCAGATTAATGGCGACTGTAAAGTGATCGATGGCTGTGTTCTCTTCCATAACGAGGTGGTCAGGGAAAATCCACGATAACCCTATACGTGCGGTCGGATGAATCGTGAATCCGAACCAGCTTTGCAAGGCCCGGCGTCTCAGAAACCATGGAAGTAAACATGTTAACAATTTCAGAAACATATACATTGAACATTAATCGTGTTTGACTCCCTGCAATTCAAGGTACGCACGCATCATCTTATCAATTTGAAAGCGCTCGATATTTTTAATCCCCTTTTGAATAAGGCCTTCTCTTAATGATACATTACCTTTTAAAGTTAGGAATGCATTCGCAAAATCCTGCGGACTATAAGGATCAGCAAACAATGCCCCTTCTCCGCTCACTTCTGGCATCGGCGCAAGATTACTTGCAATTACCGGCGCACCACAAGCCTGAGCCTCAATCGGCGGCCACCCGAAACCTTCGGAAAATGAGGGAAACACGAACGCTTCGCATCCGTTGTACAATGCCACCAGGATTTCATGACTTGGCTTCACAATTGAAAGGACCCTCTCCCCGACGCCAATCGACTTCGCATAATTCAAAAGTTCCTCTTCCAGTGCTTCTCCGGCAAGGCAAACCTTTCCATGCCACTTTTCACCAAGCGCCGCCACCATATCAATTAATAGCTTGCGATTTTTCCGTGGCAAAGCCGAACCCACATGAAGTAAAAATGAACTGCTAGCATCTAATCCAACCGTTGCAAGCAATCGATCCTTTTCTAGTCTGTCAATTCTTTTAAAATTACCATTAAATGCCAATGGAATAATATGCCAATTTTTATTTTCTATTTTTTCATTTCTGGAAAGTTCTGTAAGTTGATCAATGGTGAGCTGTGTAGTGGCGATAAGGGTACCGGCCTTTTGTAGCCTACGTAAAATCCACTTTTGTAATATCACTCCCGCAGGCGAAGCTGGACAGTATGCA
>Ga0111539_10002516_pt1 | contig 24292 bp, 19 predicted proteins | sample RhiMethybrSRZTD1_FD_79667 | JGI IMG/M metagenome (GOLD analysis project Ga0111539, IMG submission 79667) | Populus rhizosphere microbial communities from Tennessee, USA - Rhizosphere MetaG P. TD hybrid SRZTD1 (version 2) (version 2) | ecosystem: Host-associated > Plants > Roots > Rhizosphere >...
AACCTCCTCGATATCGCGGATCTCGGCGGCTTCGTCGGGGGAAAACCGGGGCAGCCCGACCGGACGGAGCCGGGCAAGGTGCTGCCGGCGGAAACGATCAGCGTGGAAAAGCTGCGCCGCATGGACGCGAACGTGACCCTGGCGGCCTCGAAATTCCGCAATCGCGACAAGCTGCCGCTCGATAACCTCAACGCCAGGCTCACGCTCGCCGACGGTCTCCTCAAGTTCGATCCGGTCGACTTCGGCGTCGCGGGCGGCAAGATGAAGAACCGCGCGGCGGTCGATGCGCGCGGCAAGCAGGTCGTGGTGGATCTCGATTCCCGGTTCCAGAAGCTGCACCTGGGTCAGCTCGTTCCGGGAGCGAAGCTGGTCGAGGAGTCGGTCGGCGCCCTGGATGGCCGGGTGCAGGTGAAGGGCACGGGCACCTCGATGGCCGCGGTGCTCGGCTCGTCGAACGGCCGCGTGGACCTGGTGTCGGGCGGCGGGGAAGTCAGCAATCTGCTCCTCGAGTTCGGCGGGGCGGACTTCGGCGAAATAATCGGCTTCCTGGTAGGCGGGGACAGGAAAGTAGAGCTGCGCTGTGCCGCGATGGCGTTCAACGCGAAAGACGGCGTCATGGCGAGCGAGGCCATCGTCATCGACACCGACGATACCTATTTCGGCGGCAAGGGCACCGTCAATCTGAAGGACGAGACGCTCGATCTCACGGTCACGCCGCTGCCCAAGGACGTGAGCATACTGTCGCTGCGGGGCCCGCTGAAGGTCTCGGGCACGTTCAAGGACCCGAAGGTAGGCCTCGAAAAGGTCGGCCTCGCAAGAAGGATAGGAGCGGGGTTGCTCCTCGGTCTCATCCATCCGCTCGCTTCGGTGCTCGCCACGGTGGAAACCGGTCCCGGCAGGAACGTCAAGGCGCCGTGCACGGATCTCGTGCAATCGCTGCAGGCCAACGTGCAGGGCGCGCCGGCGACGAAGGAGAAGGCGGGCACCGCTGCAGTCAGCAAGGGCGAACGCCAGCGCCTGAGCGAGCACCAGGAACCGGCAACGCGGCGCGAGGCGGGCGCGCCACCCCGGCCGCGTGAGCGTGATGGTGGCTAGGCCGCTCCGCTGGGTCCTGGGCGGCGTCGGCGTGCTGGTCGCGCTGATCGCCGCCGCCGTCATTGCGCTCGCCCTTTTCGACTGGAACCATGCCCGAGGCTGGATCGGGAAAAAGGTCAAGGAGCGCACCGGCCGCGAGGTGCGGATAGAAGGCAACCTGCGTGTGCGGCCGTTCCATTGGAGCCCGCGCGTGCGCGCAGAAAATATCACGGTTTCCAACGCGGCCTGGGGCGATCCGCAGCCCTTCATCGTCGCGGACTCGCTGGACTTCTCCTTCCACCTGGTGAGCCTGCTGCGGGGCCGAGTCGTTTTCCCGGAGGTGGCCCTCGGTAATGCCAGGGTGCTGCTGCAGCGCGACAGCGAAGGCCGCCGCAACTGGTTCCTGAGGCCGGAGCGGGAGCAGACCGGGGAATCCCCCGAGATTCAGCAGTTGACGGTCGACAAGGGCAGGTTGACCGTGAAGGATGCGATGACCAGTACCGACGCCACGCTGGATCTGCAATCGACCGCGGACGCGATCTATGGCCTGCGGGTCGCAGCGCAGGGCCGCGTGAACGGGACGAGCCTGAGGGCGAGCGGCGCGAGCGGCGGATTGCTCACGCTCGTGGACGAGTCGAAGGCCTATCCGTTGAAACTGGAAGGCACGGTCGCCGATGCGAAATTTTCGGTGGATGGCACCGTGACGGGTCTCGCGACCCTGGGCACGATCGATGCCCGCCTGAGCCTCGCGGGAGGCAACCTGGCGAAGCTCGGAGATGCGTTGCATATCTCTCTTCCGGCGACTTCGCCGTACAAGCTGGCGGGGCGCCTGCAGCGCGAGGACAAGTTCTGGCGCTTTTCCGGCTTCACCGGGAAGGTCGGCGCGAGCGATCTGGGCGGAGAATTCACCGTCGACCTGGGCAAGGAGCGCCCGGTGCTCGGAGGCAAGCTCCATTCCAGGCTGCTCGACATCAAGGACCTGGGCGGTTTCGTCGGTGCTGCTCCCGGAACCGCGACGCCGGTAGCGGTGGGCAAGGTCCTGCCGGCCAATACGATCAATCTGGAGAAGCTGCGGCGAGTGGACGCGAAAGTGACGCTGACCGCCGCGCAGTTCAGGAACAAGGAGTTGCCGCTCGACAACCTCAAGGCCAACCTGGACCTGGTCGACGGCGTCTTCAAGCTGACGCCGATCGACTTCGGCGTCGCGGGCGGGACGTTGAGCTCCCGCGTCAGCGTGGACGCGCGGGGCAAGAACCTGGGCGTCGACGTCGACAGCACTTTCAGGAAGCTGCGCATAGGCCAGCTGGTGCCCAAGGCCGAATTGCTCGAAAAGTCGCTCGGCGCCATCGACGGCAGGACGCGGTTCAAGGGACAGGGCAACTCTGTGGCCGCCGTGCTGGGTACCGCCAACGGCCGTCTCGATCTCATGTCGGGCGGCGGCGAGATGAGCAACCTGCTGCTCGAGTTCGCGGGCGCCGACATCGCCGAGATCGTCAAGTTCTGGGTCGGCGGCGACCAGCAGGTGGCGCTGCGGTGCGGCGTCGTCGCGTTCAACGTGAAGGACGGGTTGATGACGAGCGACGCGTTCGTGATCGATACGGACGACACCTATTTCGGCGGAAAGGGCACCGTCAACCTGCGCGATGAAACCCTCAACCTGACCGTCACGCCGCTGCCGAAGGACTTCAGCCCGATCGTATTGCGCGGTCCACTGCACGCGCGGGGGTCGTTTGCCAATCCGCAATTCGGCCTGGACAAGGGCGTAGTGGCGGCGAGAGTGGGCGCGGCGGTGCTGCTCGGATTGATCAATCCGCTCGCGGCGATCATCCCGTTGATCGAGACCGGCCCGGGCAAGGACGCCCCGTGCGCGGACCTGGTCGGATCCCTGCAGGCCAGGGTCAACGCGCCACAGGAGAAGGCCGCGGTGCGGAGCAAAAAGTCGTAGTACCGACAAATGAGCGGATGGCCCCTCCCCTGCCCTACATCAGGGCGCCTATCCGTCATTCTTGATAGGCGCTTTCCTGCATTGACAGCGGTTCGCCGGCGGCCGAATAATCTCCGGAACTACTGGAGGGTCACCATGAAAATCCGCGAGCTGGGTCACGTCGTGCTGCAGGTCACCGATCTCGACCGGTCGTTGAAGTTCTACCGCGACACGCTGGGCCTGCCGGTGGTATCGCAAGGCAATCCACGGGGGCGGCGCATGGCGTTCCTCTCACTTGGGAAGAAGCACCACGACCTGGCGCTGATGGAGCTCGCGCCGGGCGCGGGCGCGAACGACCCCGAGCGCGCCGGCGTGATGCACGTCGCGTTCAAGGTGGGAGACGAGGATATCGAGCTGCTCAAGGAAGCGAAGGCGCGCATGGTGGCCGCCGGCGTGACCGTGCTGCGCACCACCGAGCACGAGACTACCTTCTCCCTCTATCTCAGCGATCCCGACGGCATCACGGTGGAGCTGTACGTCGATCGCGATCCTGCCATCTGGCGCGAGAACCCGGGCGCGCTGGGGAAGAAGGCGGCGCCTCTCGCGCTGTAAGAGAACCGGTCATGGGTCAGGCGTCAGGGGTCATGCGTGCTGAAAACCTGTCGCCACCAGCGAGCGTCGTCACCAGGCGGTAGCCGTCGTCACCCTCGGTCAAGTACTTCCTTCAGTTTCCCTTCCGGCACGGAGATCTTGACGCCGGCGCGCTCCGACTGCAGCAGCATGAACGCGCGCGTATCGCGATCGGCCCAGCCGCGGTTCAGCGCGTCGATCATGTCGGAATAGGTGAGATTGGCGATACGCATCGGGACGTTCAGCTCGCGTCCCAGCTCGGTAGCGAGCATGGCGTCCTTCACGCCGAGCTTGAGCGCGAACGCCGCGGGCTCGTACTTGTCCGGCAGGAACTGCTCGGACAGGCGGTCGAACACGCGCTTGCGCCCCATCGCGCCCTGGCGCACGGCGGTCCATAGCGGGAGCGGATCGATGCCCGCCTTCACGCCCACCGAGAAGCATTCGGCGAGCGCCGCCATCACCGCGTAGCCCGCCATGTTGTGCATGAGCTTCGCCACCGAGCCCGCGCCGATGGGGCCTATGTACATGGGCTCGTCGCCGATCGCGTCGATCAGGCCCTGGTACTTGTCGTAGACGGTGCGGTCGCCGCCGATCCACAGCGCGAGCTTGCGCGATTTCGCGCCCGCCGGCCCGCCGCTCACCGGCGCATCCAGCATCGCGATTCCCTTCGCGGCGAAGCGCTCGCACAGGCGCCGGACCACCGTCGGCGAGTTCGTCGAGAGATCGAACCACGCGCTGCCCTTGCGCATGGCGGCGAGCAAGTCCTCCGCAACCGCCTCGACTTCCTTCGGTCCCGGCAGGGACGTGAATACGACCTCGGCTCCCTCGGCCGCCTTGCGCGCACCGTCACCCCACGCGCACCCGGCCTTGAGGTGCGGCTCGCCGGCTTCGCGGCGTATGTCGTACACCGTCACCTCGTGACCCGCCGCGCGGACGTTCAACGCCATGCTGCTGCCCATGAGACCGAGACCGATGAAGCCGACTTTCATTCAAATACCCCCCAATAAAAAAGTGACTCGTGACCCGTGACTCGGGGCCAACGGGTACTCAAACGTGTCACGTGTCACCAGTCACGTGTCACGCCTTCTTCATGGCGGCAAACGCCGCCTCCAGATCCGCGATGATGTCATCGGGATCCTCGAGCCCTATGTGCACCCGTATTGTCGGGCCGCCGGGGTCCCAGGTCGTCGCCGACCGGATCCTCTCGGGGCGTGCGACCTGGATCAGGCTTTCGAAACCGCCCCAGCTGGAGCCGATGCCGAACAGCTCCAGTGTGTCCACGAACGCCGCGATCGCCTTGTCGCTCACCGGGATCAGCACGAACGAGAAGAGCGAGGCGGCGCCGTCGAAATCGCGCTTCCAGATCTGGTGGCCTGGATCGTTCTCGAGGGCGGGGTAGAGGACGCGCTTCACGTCCGCGCGTAACTCGAGCCACCGCGCGACCTTGAGAGCGTTCGCCATCTGCTGCCTCATGCGCACGCCTATCGTGCGGAATCCACGCAGCGCGAGATAGCAGTCGTCGGGGCTCACACCGTAGCCGTAGTTGGCGACGGTCTTGCGCACCTGGAGCCAGTAGCGCTCGTTGGTGACGATCAAGCCCATCATCACGTCCGAATGGCCGGAGATGTATTTCGTCCCCGCGTGTATCGACACGTCCACGCCGCGCTCGAACGACCGGAAGTAGTACGGCGTGCCCCAGGTGGTGTCCGCCAGGACGGGGATGCCGCGCGCGTGCGCGACTTGCGCGATCGCCGGGATGTCCTGCATCTCGAAGGTGAGCGAACCGGGCGCCTCGCAGAACACCGCCCTGGTGTTGGGCCGGATAAGGCGCTCTATGCCTGCGCCGATCAGCGGATCGTAGTACTCGGTCTCCACGCCAAACGATTTCAGGCGGTCGTTGCAGAAGGTGCGCGTCGGCGCGTACGTGGAGTCCGTCACCAGCACGTGATCGCCGGCCTTGAGAAAAGCGCACAGCGCGGCGGCGATGGCTGCGAGCCCGGAGGAGAGCGCAACGGCGGCGTACCCTCCCTCCATTTTCGCCACCGCCTCCTCGAAGGCGAAGGTCGTGGGCGTGCCGGTGAGTCCGTAGCGCACCTTCTTGTAGTCGTCGCCGCCGCGTTTTTCGTAAGTCGCAAGATCCGGATAGATGACCGTGGAGGTCCGGAACACCGGTGTATTGACCATGCCCTGATAACGGGCGGGATCGCGGCCGGTATGGATGAGGAGGGTGTCTTTCTTCATGGGAGGCAGGGAGGGGTGGTAACTGGAGGTCGCGCTATTGTGCGCGGCGTCCCGTGCCGGCGTAAAGTCCATCATGTGTACACGGGTGCACTGACGCCGCGCCACAGAGAGAGTGGACCGGGCAAACCCGCGGTATATAATCCACGGCTCCCCGGCGCCCAAACCTGACAGGTTGCACCTTCGCACCTTGGACACTCACGCCCCACATCCGCAAGGCAGGGTAGAAGATTTTCGCCTCGTGACCGGCGCCGGCAAGTACGCCGCCGACTGGAGCCTGCCCGGCCAGCTCCATGCGCATTTTCTGCGCGCGGACCGGGCGCACGCCGATATCGTGTCCGTCGACGTCGCGAAAGCGCAGAAGCATCCCGGAGTGAAGCTCGTTTATACCGGCAAGGACGCCTTGCGCGCCGGCTACGACAAATTCCTGGTGATGTTGAATACGCCCGGGAAGAACGGCGAGCACATCAGGAAGCCGCCGCGCCCGGCGCTCGCCACGGATAAGGTGCGCCACGTCGGCGATGCCGTCGCGATGGTCGTCGCCGACAATCCCATGGCCGCGCAGGACGCGGCCGAGCTGATCGAAGTCGTGTACCGGGACCTGCCTGCCGTGATCTCGCCGGAGGGCGCGCTGGCGCCCGGCGCGGCGCAGCTGCACAAAGAGGCGCCCGGCAATCTCGCTTACGACTACGAAACCGGCAGCGAGCAGGCGGTCGAGGAAGCGTTCAAGAAGGCGGCTCATGTCACGCGGCTGAAGGTGGAGGTGACCCGCGTCGCGCCCAACCCGATGGAGTTGCGCGGTTGCACGGTGACCCACGATCCCGGCGAGGATGCATACCACCTCTACGTGTGCATGCAGGGCATGAACATGACGCGCAAACAGGCGTCGTTTGCCACGGGGGTTCCGGAAGACAAGCTCTACGCCCACGCGCAGGACGTCGGCGGCAGCTTCGGACAGAGGAGCGCGGTCTATCCCGAATACGTCATGCAGATGCTGGCGGCGAAAGAGCTGGGCAAGCCCGTGCGGTGGATATCGAGCCGCTCGGAAGGGTTCATGACCGACACCCACGGCCGCGGCAACGTCGTCAAGGGCGAGCTTGCGCTCGCCAAAGACGGGAAGATCCTGGCGGTACGGCTCGACTGGATAGCCGACATGGGGGCGTACCTGTCCGCGACCGGCTCGGCCAGCCATACCCGCAACGCCACGACCTGCCTGACCGGCGTCTACCGGATTCCGGCGCTCTACAATCACATGCGGCTGGTGTTCACCAATACGGTGCCCATTGCCGCCTTTCGCGGCGCCGGGCGTCCTGACATCGCCTACGTGATCGAGCGGCTGGTCACGCAGGCGGCGGTGGACCTGAAGATGGATTCGGCAGAGTTGCGGCGTTTGAACCTCATACCCAGCAACGAGCCGTACAAGACGGCGAACGGCGCGACCTACGAGAATGCGGACCTCGCGGGCTGCCTCGACAAGGCGCTAAAGGCCGCCGACTGGGCGGGATTCGAGAAGCGGCGCGCCGAGGCGAAGAAGCGGGGTCAGCTTCGCGGGATAGGCATTTCCACCGTGATCGAGCCGACCGGAGGCGGGCAGTTTCCGAAGGACCAGGTCCTGATCGAATGCACCGCGGACAAGGTCACCGCGTTTTCCCTGTCGCATTCCCAGGGCCAGAGCCACGAGACCACGTTCGCAATGGTGGTCGCCGATGCGCTCGACCTGCCCCTGGAAAAGGTGCAGATCCGGCAAAGCGTGCGGGAGAAAAACCTGATCGGGAACCACACCGGCGGCTCGCGCTCGCTGGTGGGGCAGGGTAGCGTGTGCCGGCTCGCCGCGCTGAAGCTCGTCGAGCAGTCGAAATCCGAAGCAGCGCACGAGCTCGGCGTAGAACCGTCGCAGGTCGAGTACTCCCACGGCGAGTTCCACTCGAAGGAGTCGAAAAAGAAAGTGACGCTCTTCGACCTGGCGAAGAAAAAGCCGCTCTCCGCACTGGCGGAAGCAACCGTAGGCTCGACTTTTCCCAACGGCTGCCACATTGCGGAGGTAGAGGTCGACCCTGACACCGGCACGACGCGCATTGCCGACTACCATGCGGTCGACGATGTCGGCAACGTGGTGAGTCACATGGTCGTCGAGGGGCAGGTCCACGGCGCCGTGATGATGGGCGCCGGCCAGGTCTTCGCCGAAAAAGTGACCTACGACGAGCAAACCGGGCAGCTCCTCACCGGGAGCTTCATGGACTACTGCATGCCGCGCGCCGGCCTGCTGCGCGGCATCCGGATGGAGGACCATCCCGTGCCCAGCAAGATCAACTCTCTCGGCGCGAAGGGCGTGGGTGAATCGGGATGCACGGCGTCCATGCCCGCGCTCACGAACGCGGTGCTCGATGCGCTGCGCCCGCTGGGCGTCGAGCACCTCGACATGCCGCTCACGCCGAGCAAGGTGTGGCATGCGATCCAAAGCGCGAAGAAGACCAATTAGTTTCCGGGTCTGAACATGGCATCGAAAGCAAAGGCAAAACACAAGGATCACGGGCATCACGATCCGGTCGGTCGCGTGGAGGACGCGCGGCTCGTCACGGGCTCCGGCAAGTACGCGTCCGACTGGAAGCTGCCGGGGCAGCTCTATGCTCACTTCGTTCGTTCCGATCGCGCGAACGCGGAGATCGTCTCCATCGATGCCGCGGCGGCGCTCAGGCACCCGGGCGTCAAGTCCGTCCTGACCGGGGAGGACGCGGTGCGCGCCGGTTACGTGAAGGCGCCGAACGCGCTTTCCTTCCCCGGAAAGAACGGCATGAAGGCGCTGGCCCCGAATCGTCCGGTGCTGGCGCACGGCAGCGTGCATTTTGTCGGCGAGGCCGTGGCGATGGTCGTGGCGGAATCCGCCGCGGCGGCGCAGGATGCAGCGGACCTCGTGGCGGTGGAATACCGTGACCGGCCGTCGGTTACCAATCCCGAGGACGCGCTCGCGCCGGGGGCGCCGCAAATTTACGAAAACGTCCCCGGCAACTGCGCGTTCGAGCTGGAAACGGGCAACGCGCAGGCGGTCGAGGAGGCCTTCAGGAAGGCCGCGCACATTACGCGCCTCAAGATGGAATCGAACCGCGTCTCGCCCAGTCCGATGGAGCCGCGCGCCTGCATGGTGGCCTACGACGCGGCAAAGGATCATTACACGCTGTACGTCTGCACCCAGGGCATCACGACCCAGCGCGGGCAGCTGGCGTCCTATGCCGCCATGCCGACCAGCAAGTTCACGATAGAGGCGCGCGACGTCGGCGGCGGCTTCGGCCAGCGCGGCGTAGCCTATCCCGAGTACCTGGCGCTGATGATGGCGGCGAAGCAGCTCGGCAGGCCGGTGCAATGGGTTTCCACGCGCACCGAGGGCTTCATGACCGATACCCACGGGCGCGGCAACGTCATCGACGGTGAGCTCGCGCTCGACAAGGATGGCAAGTTCCTCGCCATGCGCCTCGCGTGGATCAACGACATGGGATCGTACCTGTCGCCGGGCGCCATGGGCCACATCCGCAACACCACCAGCTGCATGACCGGGGTGTACCGCATTCCGGCGCTCTATGGGTCGTACCGCGTCGCCCTCACCAATACCACCCCGGTCGCAGCCTATCGCGGAGCGGGACGGCCGGACATCGCCTACGTGGTGGAGCGGCTCGTGAGCCAGGCCGCGGCAGACCTGAAGATGGATCCGGCGGAGCTGCGCAACCGTAATTTCATACCCCCCGACGCGTTTCCGTACACCTCGCCGACCGGCGGCGCGTACGAATACGCTGACATGCCGGGCCTGCTGGACAAGGCCCTCAAGCTTGCGGACTGGAAAGGCTACGGCAAACGCCGTGCGCAGACGGAAAAGAAGGGCAAGCTGCGCGGCATAGGGATCTCCACGGTCATCGAGAACAGCGGCGCCGGCAACGCCCCGAAGGACGACGTTCATGTGGAAGTAGGCGCCGATGGGCAAATCACCGTCCACACGGTATCCAAGGCGCAGGGCCACAGCCACGAGACGACCTTTGCCCAGATCGTGGCCAACGCGCTCGATGTTCCGCTGGCGCGGGTGCGGATCGTGCAGTGCGCGACGGAGAAACAGCAGATCATGCTGGGCAATCACACTGGCGGATCGCGCAGCACCGTCGGGGCGGGCAGCGTGTGCCATCTCGCCGCGTTGAAGCTGATCGACGAAGGGAAGGCGGCGGCGGCGCTCGACCTGGGCGTCGAGCCGTCGCAGGTCACGTACTCGAAGGGCGTGTTCGAATCGAAGGACGTGAAGCGCTCGGTGAAGCTCGCCGATCTGGCGCGCGCGAAGCCGTTTGCCATCGCGGCGGAGGGGAAATTCGGCTCGACCCAGCCCAACGGCTGCCACATCGTCGAAGTGGAGGTCGATCCCGCGACGGGGGAGGCCGAGATCGTCTCCTACAGCGCCGTGGACGACTACGGCGTGGTGATCAACCACACCGTCGTCGAAGGCCAGGTCCACGGCGGCGTCGTGCAGGGCATAGGCCAGGTGCTCGGCGAGCATATCCAGTACGACCGCGAGACGGGCCAGCTGCTGACCGGGAGCTTCATGGACTACTGCATGCCGCGCGCGGGCCTGCTGCGCGGCATCAAGGGGCAGGAACACGCGACGCCGAGCAAGCTGAACCCGCTCGGGGTGAAAGGCGTGGGCGAATCGGGCTGCACGGGCTCCATTCCCGCCGTGGCCAACGCCGTAATGGACGCGCTCCAGACGGCGGGCATAGGGCATGTCGACATGCCGCTGACGCCGTCGCGGGTGTGGACCGCTCTGCAGTCACGCAGGTAAACGCGGTTGAGATCAAGGAGACGCGGAAGATGTATGCGCTGAGCTACGTGAAAGCGAAATCGGTCAAGGAGGCGGCGGAATTCCTCGCTTCCAACCCGGAGGCGAAGCTCCTGTCCGGCGGGATGACGATCATTCCGACCCTGAAGCAGCGGCTCGCGAAGCCGTCGCACCTGGTGGACATCGGGCACCTGCAAGAGCTGCGCGGCATCGAGGCGAAGGGCGGGAAGCTCGTCGTCGGCGCGGGCGCGAAGCATTTCGACGTCGCCACCTCGGCGACCGTCGCAAAGGCGATACCGGCGCTCGCCGAGCTGGCCGGCATCATCGGCGACCCCCAGGTGCGCAACATGGGCACGATGGGCGGATCGATCGCGAACAACGATCCCGCCGCGGACTACCCGGCCGCGGTGCTGGGCCTGAATGCAACCGTCGTCACCACGAAGCGTGAGATCGCGGCCGACCAGTACTTCAAGGGCATGTTCGCGACCGCGCTCGCCGACGGCGAGATCATCGTGCGCATCGAGTACCCGGTGCCGAAAGCCGCGGCGTATTCCAAGTTCCATCACCCGGCTTCGGGCTACGCGATGGCGGGCGTGATGATCGCGGACACCGCGGGCGGCGTGCGTGTGGCGGTGACCGGTGCGGGTCCCGGCGTCTTCCGGTGGAAGGAAGCGGAAGCGGCGCTTGCGAAATCGATGAAGCCCGAGGCGCTCGAAGGCCTCGCGCTCAAGTCGGACGATTTCAACGAAGACATACACGCCACGCGCGCGTACCGGGAAAACCTGGTGCGGGTGATGGCGAAGCGGGCAGTTGCGAAGCTCGCCAAAAGCAAATAACGATTACAGGGTTTGAACATGGCCAAGGTCGAAATCAAGGTAAACGGCACGAAGCACTCGCGCGACGTGGAAGACCGCACGCTGCTCGTCGATCTGCTGCGCGACGGGCTGGGGCTGACGGGCACGCACATCGGCTGCGACACGACGCAGTGCGGCTGCTGCACGGTGCACATCAACGGTCGCGCCGTGAAATCCTGCACTGTCCTCGCGGCGCAGGCGAACGGCGCCGACGTGCTGACGATCGAGGGGATGGCGAAGGACGGCAAGCTGCATCCCATACAGCAGGCGTTCTCGGAATGCCACGGCCTGCAGTGCGGTTTCTGCACGCCGGGCATGATCATGGCCACGGCGGGGCTCCTGAAGGACAACCCGGACCCGACCGAGGACGAGATCATCCACGGGCTGGAAGGCAATCTCTGCCGCTGCACCGGCTACATCAACATCATCAAGGCGGTGAAGCAGAGCGCGAAGGTGCTGGGTTCGAAGAAGAAATAGCGTGTTTCGTAGTGCGATCGCCGGAGCCTGCCTTGCCGCGTTTGCGCTGGGCGCGTTTGCCCAGCAGCCCTACCCCAACCGTCCCATCCGTCTCATCATCCCACTCGCGCCCGGCGGGACCACCGACATACTGGCGCGCACCATAGGTCCCCAGCTTTCGTCAGGGCTGGGCCAGCCGGTGGTGGCGGAAAATCGCGCAGGAGCGGGGGGCGTCGTCGGAGCCGAGGTCGCCGCGAAGGCGCCGCCCGACGGCTATACGATCCTGCTGATTTCGGGCGATACCTACAACGTCAACGCGCTCCTCTACGCCAAGCTGCCGTTCGACGCGCGCAAGGACCTGAAGCCGGTGTCGGTGCTCGCGGCCTCGCCCAACATGCTCTCCGTGCATCCCTCGCTGCCCGCGAAGACCGTGGGCGAGCTGGTGGCGCTCTCGAAGAAGCGTCCGGGAGAGCTCAACTATGGCGTGGGCGGCACGGCCGGGATGCTGCGCATGGAGCTGATCAAGTTGAACACGGGCCTCAACATCACCAACATTCCGTACAAGGGATCGGGGCCCGCGCTGATCGATCTCGTGGCGGGGCAAATCCACGCGGGATTCTTCAATTTCGTCGCGTCGGCGCCCTTCGTGGAGTCGGGGCGGCTGCGCGGGATCATCGTGTCGGGAACGAAGCGCACCGAAAAACTGCCTGCCATTCCCACGGCGAAGGAAGCCGGCATCGCGGGATTCGAGGAGAACGCCGGCTACATGATCATGGTGCCTGGCGCCACCCCCACGGACGTCGTCGCCCGCCTGCACAAGGAAATACTGAGGGCGATCAATACGCCCGAGGTGAAGAGCCGGCTGGCGGCCGAAGGCTCGGAGGTGATCGGCAGCACCACCGAGCAGGCGACGGCCTCGCTCAACCGGCATCTGGACCAGATGGCGGATCTGATACGCCGCACCGGCATCAAGCTGTAACAACCGCTCAACGCAGAGGACGCGGAGCGAATAGAGGAACCACTCGTCCCGGCGAACCTCTGCGTCCTCAGCGTCCGCCGCGATGAGAGCTTAACAGGAGAAAGTTCATGCAACCTTCCAGAACGCCCGGGAAAACCGCCCCTTCCCTCGTATTTACCGGCTGCAGCGCGACGAGCGCGGCGGCGGGCGCGCCGCAGGCGGGCGGTCAGCGCCGGCAGGTCACCGTCGGCGGCCGCCGCGTGAAGACGATAGACGTGCACGCGCACTGCATAGTCCCGAAGACGTACGAGCTCATGGGCAGGAAGATCGAGGATCACCAGTTTCCGAACCTGGACGAGGTGGGCCCGATACGAATGGCCGCGATGGACAAGCAGGGTGTGGATATCGAGGCGCTCAGCATCAATCCGTTCTGGTACCGCACCGAGCGCGACATGGCCGCCGAGATCGTGCGTATCCAGAACGACGCGCTCGCTGAAATGTGCGGCAAGTACCCGGACCGGCTCGTCGCTTTCGCGTCGCTCGCGCTGCAGTTTCCGGACCTTGCCGTGCAGCAGCTCGAGCACGGGGTGAAAAAGCTCGGGCTGCGCGGGGCTGCCGTCGGCGCGAGCTGCGCGGGGGACGAGTTCTCCGATCCGAAGTTTCACCCGGTGTGGGCGAAGGCGGAGGAGCTGGGGGTGCTGATCTTCATCCATCCCCAGAGCACGCCGGACCTCGCGAAGCGGTTGAAAGGCAACGGCTGGCTCGCCAACACCATAGGCAACCCGCTCGACACCACGATCTGCCTCTCGCACCTGATTTTCGAAGGTACGCTCGACCGCTTCCCCGGGCTGAAGATCTGCTCGGCTCATGGCGGAGGCTTCCTGCCTTCGTACGCGCCGCGCTCCGACCATGCGTGCCGCGTCGCGCCGTGGCATTGCGATTCCAGCGTCAAGCTCAAGAAGAAGCCGACGGAGTACCTGAGGACGATGTACTTCGACACCCTCGTGTTTACCTCCGAGATGCTGCGGCATCTCGCGGCCGAGGTCGGCGCGAGCCAGCTCGTCATCGGCACCGATCACCCGATACCGTGGCACGAAGACCCGGTCACCCATATCATGAACGCGCCGGGTTTCAGCGACGAGGAGCGCATCGCGATGCTGGGAGGCACCGCGGCAAAGCTGCTCGGCATCAAGCCCTGATGGTACGCGCGACGATTCCATTCCTCGTCGCGCTGATGCTGGCGGTGCCTGCTACGGCGGCAACGAGCGCGGACAAGAAGAAATCGGGCAGCCACGGCGCCATCGCCCTCAATCGCGACAGCAAGGCCGTCGGATACGCGTACGATTTCAAGGCGGCGCGGGATGCGAAACGCGAGGCGCTCGCCCAGTGCGGCGAGAAGAAATGCGAAGTCGTGGTGAGCTTCCGGGGCGGCTGCGCGGCGATCGCCGGCAGCGGGAAGCGGCTCGCGTCCTCCACGGGCGCCACGCGCGACGAAGCGGAAACGAAGGCCACGCGAAAGTGCGGCAAGGATTGCGCCGTCGTCGCGTGGGCGTGCACCAAGGACAAGCAATAAAAAGCCAATCTTTGCCGCAGAGCAAACAGAGTTCACAGAGAAAGCGTCGGAACAAGTGACCATCCTCTGTGATCTCTGTGGCTGATTCTTGTATCTGAGATAACGGGAGGAGCACATGCATCGGATTGCCATTCTCATTCTGGCCGCCGCGACCCTTGCCGGATGCGCCACGACGCCGGGCGATGGCGTGCGCCAGGGATATTTCTTCGTGGGCGGGCGCTACGTCGATAGCAAGGGCGGCCCGCTCATGGAGCGGCAGATGTACGTCGAGTACCGCATTCCCGGGCGGCAGACCCGGCCCTATCCGATCGTGATGATTCATGGCGCTGCCCAGACCGGCACGAACTTCACGGGTACGCCCGACGGGCGCAAGGGCTGGGCGGAATGGTTCGTCGAGCAGGGCTACGCGGTCTACGTGGTCGATCAGCCGACGCGGGGACGCTCGCCCTGGAACGACGCGGTGGCGCCGGTGATACGGTTCTCGGCGAGCTAGCTCGAGCAGCGCTTCACCGCGGCGGCCAATTTCAAGCTCTGGCCGCAGGCGAGCCTGCACACCCAGTGGCCGGGCGAAGGCCCGAAGAAGGGCCTGCGCGGCGATCCGGTCTTCGACCAGTTCTATGCCTCGCAAGTCCAGTACATCGGGTCGGCGACCGTCAACGAGCCGATGCTGCGGGAAGCCACCGCTGCGCTGCTCGACAAGATCGGCCCGGCGATCATACTCACCCATTCCCAGTCGGGATCCTTCGGCTGGGTCATAGCCGACGAGCGGCCCGCGCTGGTCAAGGCGATCGTCGCCGCCGAGCCGAGCGGTCCGCCCTTCCGCAACGCGGTGTTCAACACCGATCCGGCGCGGCCGTGGGGCGTTACCTCGACGCCCATGAAATACGACCCGCCGGTCACCGATCCGAAGGAGATCAAGCGGGTCGAGCAGGCCGCTCCGGACGGGCCGAACCTGGTCCAGTGCATGCTGCAGGCCGAGCCCGCCCGCAAGCTCGTGGCGCTGCAGGGCATCCCGGTCATGATCTTCGCGGCCGAGTCGTCCTATCACGCGATGTACGATCACTGCACCGCGAAGTATCTCAACCAGGCCGGGGTCAGGACCGACTACATCCGGCTGGCGGACGCGGGCATCAGAGGCAACGGGCACATGGTGATGATCGAGAAGAACAACCTCGAGATCGCCGCGCTGATCGCGCGGTGGCTCGAGAAGAACGTGCGGTAGCGCCGGGGATCGCTAAGACCGAAGGGCTGCGATCAAAGGCGACACATCCGCGGCGGAATCGAGCCTGAAGCACTGGTCGATGATCGTGTCCTGCGCTCGGGCCGACAGAGCGCGCGAGCTTACCTTTCTGAATTTCGCCACGACCTCGTCGCGCGAGACCGGATCGTCGACTCCGCCGCGCGCCTTGCCCCACGCGGACAGCACTGTCCCGTCGTTCAGCTCGATTTCGACGGGATTGCCCGCCGTGTAGCCCTTGCCGTCGAGCGCCGGATCGTGCGTAACGGCGATGCGCTCGATCAGTTCCAGCACCTGCGGAGCGCGGATCTTCTCCTCGGTGAACTGGTCCAGCAGGACGTCGTTTTCGAGCAGCATGATCGCGACAACGTAGTAGAGATTGAGCTGCGCCGAGGTGATCGTGCTCGGCGTGTAGGCCCACGCCACGTTCTGGATGTAGCCCTTGCCGAGCCGGATGCGCACCGCTTTCACGTCGGCGGCAGGTATGGGGTGCTTGCGGCGCATCTCCTTGATCGCTTCGAGCGAGCCGTGGTTGGGCACGCGGCTCGCCCACATTTTCGGGCGCACCTGGCCGGTGTGGTAGAACTTTCCGAGATCCTTCGTGAGCTCCGGCAGCTGGTAGGCGACCGGGGTGCGGTTCCCGGTATGGGCGGCGCAGAACCCCCCGTACTCGGCTTCGAAAACGTTGTCGGCATTGGTAAAGCCGTTTGCCGCGAGCAACGCGCCGAACGTTCCGGCGCGCGCCGCCTGGCCCGCCAGCAGCCGCTTGCCCATGCCGCCGTGGTGGGTGAACATCAGGCTCGCCGCCTGCTGGCCGGCGTGGCCCAGCGCATGCACGGTGTCATCTGCGCTCAAGCCCAGCGCCCGTGCGGCGCTCGCGACCGCCGCGAACGTTCCAAAGAGGCCGGGCCCGTGGAACCCCAGTCCTTCGTGCGGCACTCTGCCGACGCTCTCGCTCACTCTGGCCGCCGTTTCGATTCCGACGACGATCGCATTGATCAGCTCGGCGCCGGAGAGACCGCCGCGGTGTTCCGCCATGGCGAGCGCAGAGGTCAATGTGACCGAGCCGTTGTGGCCGCCGGGTCCGATGTCGTCCAGCTCGAACGCGTGCACGGCGGTCCCGTTGATCATCGCCGCGGTGGGCGGTGAGAACGCGAGCGGCGTGCACCAGACGGAAACGCGCCCCGGCGCCTCCATTGCCTGCGCGGTGGCGCGCAGCCGATCGGACCAGGGCAGCGACGCGCCGAAGACGCCCACGCCTATCGTGTCGAGCACGAAGAGCTTGACGTGCTCGACTATGGGCCCGGGCAGATCCTCGAACCTGCTGCCGGCGATGTATTCAGCGAGTGCCCTGGTGTATGGCGCGTCCAATGTTGTCTCACTCTCAAAGTGTTGGAATGTTGACCTCGCCGCCCAGGGCGGCGAAGCCCCAGGCCGACGCCTGGGTGTCGAAGCTGAAGCTGATGTGCCCGGCGAGCGAATGCGCGTCGCGCAGGATGCGCTCGAGCGGATAGGACGCGTAGATTCCGTTCGCGCCCGCCATGGCGTGCAGCAGGTCTACGGCCTCGGTGGCGAGATTCACGGCGAGCGCGAGGTTGCGCTTGAAGCGCAGTTTCGTCTCCGTGTCCGCGATGACGTTGCGGTTGGCGATTTCCTGGGCCTCGATGCAGTCGTTGCGCAGGATCAAGGCCGCCGTGTCGATCTTCGCGCCGGCGGCGCCTATGCGCAGCTGCACGGTCTGGAAGTCGCGCATCTTCGCCCCGGTATAACTGGTACTGCGTTCCTTGACCGATGCGATGGAGTGCTCCAGCGCCGCCTGCGCGTTGCCGATGGCACACGCGCCGATGCCGTGGCCGCCCAGCGCGGACAGCGGCACACGATAGACGGGATGCGGGTTCATCCGCGCGCCGGGGAAGCGGTCGCCGCCGCGCGCCTCGTACATGCAGAGCGCCTTGTATTCCGGAACGAACACGTCCTTCGCGACGATGGTCATGCTGCCGGTCGCGCGCATGCCCAACACGTGCCAGTCGTCCACCACCTCGTACTGCGACTTGTGCAGCAGGCACATACGGTGGTCGACGACACGCTCGCCGTCGCGCACCGTCACCGCGAGCATGCTCCAGTCGCTCACGTTGACGCAGCTGGAAAAATTCCAGCGCCCGCTCACCGAAAAACCCCCTTCCACCCTGCGGCCATGGCCCTGCGGGTAGGCGATGCCGGAGGCGATCAGCACCTCGGGGTTTTCGCCCCAGACCTCCTCCTGCGCGCGCTCGTCGTACATGGCGAGCATCCAGTGGTGGACCTGCAGGTTGGCGAGATTCCAGGCGGTGGAGGGGCAGCCGCGCGCGAGCTCCAGGGGGAAATCCACATACGCGATGAAATCGAACTCCATCCCGCCCCAGCGCCTGGGCTGCAGCGTGCGCAGGAGCCCGCTCGCGTGGAGATCGCGCAGCGTTTCCGGGGGCATGATGCGCGCGGCCTCCGCCGCCGCCGCACGCTCGCGCAGCCGCGGCACCATCTCCCGCGCACGCCGCACCGCCTCGTCGTAGGCGACGCCCGCAAAGCCCGGCGCGGTGCTCCGGCGCGGCGCGTTCATGTTTGCGTGGCTTTGGCCTTCTTCGCCTTCGCCTGCGTCTTCGCCGGTGCGTCCGCCCGCGGCATCTTGGAGTAGTCCTCGCCGCCCCAGTCGGGGTCGGCCTTGACGACGCCGAAGAAATTGAGCTCTATCGTGAGTCCGTCCGGGTCCTTGATGAAGATCTGGAACAGCTCCGATTCCGGCAGGCTGCGAGGCCGGGCTGCGACGCCCATCTGCTTCAGGTGCTTTACGAATTTGCCCGGGTCGGTGGCCAGGAAGGCGATGTGGTCGATCACGCCGGAGTTGTTCTTTGCGGCGTTCTTCGGGCTGCCGAGGTAGTAGAGATCGGAGTTGGGAACGCCGGCCTGCGCCATGTGGACCTGAATCCTGCCGTTCACCCCGAGCCAGTAGCCGGGAAACGGGAAGTCCGGGCGCGGCATCACCTCGAAACCCAGCACGTTGACGTAGAAATCCTTCGTGCGCTCCAGGTCGTTGGCGCGGATGAGGTAATGATTGAGTTCGGTTACGGGCATAATGACTCCTGGGAGGGGATCGGGTTGCAGGTCCGACTCGTGCGTATTGTAATTCAACGATTGTGACTGCGAGCCGCAGGCCGCACGCTTCGAGCCGCGAGCCATGAACAGCCCGTAGCCTGCAGCTCGTAGCTCGTAGCCAGGAAGTCATATGGGCATGTTAATCGACGGCATCTGGAAAGACGTCCCGCGCGACCCGCGCGTGACGGGTGGCGAGTTCGTGCGCACCGACTCCATTTTCCGCGACCGGGTGACCGCGGACGGGTCGTCCGCGTTCAAGTCGGAGGCGGGGCGCTATCACCTCTACGTTTCCTATGCCTGCCCCTGGGCGCACCGCACAATAATCTTCCGGGCGTTGAAGGGGCTGGAGCAGGCGATCACGCTCTCCGCCGCGGATCCCATCACCGAGCCCGATGGCTGGACCTTCACACAGCGGCCGGATCGCGAGGGCGTGCGGCGCCTGCACGAGGTGTACACGAAAGCCCGGCCGGACTACACGGGAAGGGTGACGGTGCCGACCCTGTGGGACCGGGAGCGGCGCACGATCGTCAACAACGAATCCTCCGAGATCATCCGGATGTTGAACCGCGAGTTCGACGCCAGCGCGACCCGGGAGCTGCCGGACATGTATCCCGAGCGCCTCCGGGGCGAGATCGATCGGTGGAACGAGCTGATCTACCCGACGGTCAACAATGGCGTCTATCGCGCGGGCTTCGCCACCGCGCAGGACCGCTACGAGCAGGCGGTGCGCGCCCTGTTCGCAACGTTCGACAAGCTCGAGCCGCATCTTGCCCGGCACCGCTATCTGTGCGGGGAGCAGTTGACCGAAGCTGACTGGCGGCTCTTCCCGACGCTGGTCCGCTTCGATAGCGTCTACCACTACCATTTCAAGTGCAATCTCGCCCGCCTCACCGACTATCCGAACCTGTGGGCGTACACGCGGGACCTTTACCAGTATCCCGGTGTTGCGGCGACTGTCGATCTCGAGGACATCAAGAAGCACTACTATGGCAGCCAGACGCGGGTGAATCCCACGGGGATCGTTGCGCTAGGCCCCGTCCTCAGCGAGAGGGATTTCATGAAGGCTCACGGACGCGACGCAGTCGCGCCAAGGATGAGGGATGAAGGATGATCCCCGGCTTCGCGCGTGCTCTAGCGTCCCTCCCTTGCGCTTCGCCCGGTCGGAGAAGCGACCGGCCGAAGGGAACGAAAGGCCGGGACAGCCAATCAACACCGAAGGTGAAGGTCATCCTTCCACGTTCATCCTTCATCCTTCGCCGCCCCCGCGCGCATTATTGCGCTGTGACGCGATGGACCTAGTTTGAGGGAGTAGAGATGAGCGCTGAAGCTTTTAAGGGGCGGCGGGAGGATCACCGTCTCGTGACGGGGCAGGGCAAATACACCTCGGACTGGAATCTGCCGGGGCAGCTCCACGGTGCCTTTCTCCGTTCGAACCGGGCGCACGCGGAGATTCTGTCCGTGAACATCCGGCCGGCGGCGGCGATGCCTGGCGTCATCGCCGTTCTCACCGGGGCCGACCTGGCGCGGGAGAACCTGAAAGTCGCGCAGCCGATCTTCAAGTTCCCCGGAAAGGGCGGGATGATGCTCAAGGTCCCGCATCGCGACGTGCTCGCGACGGGCCGCGTGCGCTTCGTCGGGCAGGAAGTGGCGCTGGTCGTGGCGGAAACGGCGGCCGCGGCGCAGGATGCGTCCGAAGCGATCGAAGTCGAGTATCGCGACCTGCCGCTCGTCACCGGGGCCGAGGAGGCCCTTGCGCCCGGCGCGCCGCAACTGCACGCCGACATTCCCGGCAATCTCTGCTACGAGTTCGAATACGGCGACGAGGCGAAAACGGCCGACGCTTTCGCCGGCGCGGCGCACGTCACGCGGCTCGCGCTCGAATCGCAGCGCGTGGTGGGTAACCCCATGGAGCCCAAGGCGTGCCTCGCGTCGTACGACGCGGCGAGAGATGTATACGATCTGTACTCGAGCTCGCAGGGAATATCGCACATACTCTCGGGCCTCACCACGATCTTCGGGCTCCCGGAGTCGAAGTTCCGGCCGCACGCGCAGGACGTGGGCGGTGGTTTCGGCATCCGCTCCGACGCGTACGTCGAATACTGCGCCGCGCTCGTCGCCGCGCGCAGGCTCGGACGCCCGGTGAAATGGGTCTCGTCGCGGTCGGAGACCTTCCTCTCCGACTACCACGGCCGCGACGTGAGGTTGAACGGGGAGCTGGCGCTCGACCGGGACGGGAAATTCATCGCCATCCGCTTCCGGTGGTTCTGCAACATGGGCGCCTACCTGTCGCAGCCGGGACCCATCATCAGCACGATGACGACGACCGTGCATGCGGTCAATGCGTACCGCATTCCCGTGCTGTACGGTCGGCACAGCCTTGCCCTCACCAACACGACGCCGACGACCGCCTACCGCGGCGCGGGACGGCCGAACGTGTCCTACATCATCGAGCGCCTCGTGGAGCAGGCGGCGCGGGAGACGGGCAGGGACCGGGTCGAGTTGCGCCGCATCAACCTGATTCCAAGGGACGCGTTTCCGTACCAGACGCCGACCGCCGTGTACGACAGCGGCGATCCTCCGGGACTGCTCGACCTCGCGGTCGAGCAATCCTCGTGGAACACCTTCGAGGGGCGTCGCTCGGAATCGAAGGGCAGGGGAAAATTGCGCGGAATAGGCTGCGCGATATTCATCGAGCCTTCGGGCGGCGGGTCGGCGCCGAAGGAGGAAGTGGCGCTCAAGTTCGGCGACTCGGGAAACGCTTCGATCTACGCGCTCGCCGGGCCCTCGGGGCAGGGGCACGAGACGGTTTTCCCTGACATCGTTGCCCAGGTGCTCGGCATGAGCGCGGACAAGATCGAGCTCCGCGCGAGCGATCCGGACGGGCCGCCGCTCGCCGGCAACGGCACCATCTCCTCACGCTCCATGGTCTCTCACGGCGGCGCAATGGTATTCGCCGCGCGCGAAGTGATCCGCAAAGGCATGGATCTCGCGGCGAAGGACCTGGAAGTCGCGCAGCAGGATATCGAGTTCCACCAAGGTACCTACCGCGTGAAGGGCACGGATCTCAAGGTGACGCTGGAGGCGCTCGCGCTCAAGCACAAGAGCGCGCTCGATTCGATGGGGGAGATTCCGGCGCCGCGCGCGTACCCGGGAGGGGCGCACGTGGCCGAGGTGGAAATCGATCCCGAGACAGGCGAGATGGACATACTCCGCTACACGGCGGCCGACGACTGCGGACGCGTGCTGAACCACACGCTGCTCGAAGGGCAGATCCACGGCGGCATCATGCAGGGGATAGGACAGGTCGTGGGCGAGCATTGCCAGTACGACGCCGCATCGGGCCAGCTCCTGACCGGGAGCTTCATGGACTACACCATGCCGCGTATAGGCCTCGTGCGCGACGTGCGACTTTACGACCACTCGGTGCCATCGCCCAGCAATCCGCTGGGCGTGAAGGGTGCGGGCGAAGCGGGGACCACGGGCGCGGTGCCCACGCTTGCGAACGCGGTGCTCGACGCGCTACGGCCGCTGGGGATCGATCGGCTGGATTTTCCTTACACGCCGGCGCGGGTGTGGGAGGCGATACAGGAGGCGAAGAAGAAGCATTGAACCGCCCGACAAGACCTGATCAGCCACGGAAACACACGGAAGCAGACGGAAATTTTCAAGGACCGGGGCAACGGGAGGACACGGTGAGGACCGGGCAGGTATGAAGATCGCCGGATGGTTGTTGCTGGCAGGCGGGCTTGCTCTTGCCCTGGCCGACGTGCCGGCCGCCGAGGTGAGTTTTCCATCAGTGAAGTTCGAAAGCTCGGATCCGGACCAGACCGTGAGGGCACAGCTCCATCGCCCGGATGGGGCCGGGCCCCATCCGGCCATCATCCTCCTGCACGCCTGTGGCGGGTTGACGCAGCAGATTACCCACGACTGGCCGCCGTTCCTCCTGGGGCTCGGCTACGTCGTGCTCGCGCCGGATACGCTCGGGTCCCGCGGCTACTTCAAGGGTTGCGCCTCCCTGAAGAATCGCGCGACGATTCAGGCGCGTGACGCGTACGGCGCGCTCGACTACCTCGCGGCTCAGGGCTACGTGGACGCGCGGCGGATAGCAGCCATCGGATTTTCGATGGGCGCGATTACCATCAACAACCGTCTCATGATGCGCGCCGCCCGTCCCGCGGGAAATGCGGAGTTCGCGGCATTTGTCTCGTTCTACGGCTTCTGCCGTGACATGAAGCCGGAAGGCCTCCGCGCCACGCCCCTCCTCCAGCTCATCCCGGAAAACGACGAGCAGCACGCCCCGACCTGCATCACGGCCGCGAAGTCCATCAAGATGGAGGCGCACGTGTTGCCCGGCGCGTATCATGGTTTCGACCAGTCCCAGTTCACGCAGATGCGCAGCGATCCATTCGGCAGCCGGATGATCTACGATGCCGGGGCGGCAGAGAAGGCGCGCTCGCTGCTGCGCGCGTTCCTTTCCGAGCATCTGAAGTGAGTCAGCGCGTCGAGTCAAGAGAGCAGCGATATAGCTTTGCCGCGGAGGACGCTGGGGTCGCGAGGGATAAAGAAGGGCCACCACGAAGGAGCGCGCGCTGCTACTACCCGCGTCGCGATGCACGGCGCGAGGAAGAGCGACGGGAAATAAAAAGGCGGGGCATGCCCGCCTTTTTTCGGGATCGCGAGAACCTAGGTGATCTTCCTGAGGGTTAAACCCAGCCCGAGGAACGCGAGTCCGAGCGCGAGCAGAAGCAGGGTACTCGGTTCGGCAAGCAGTGTTACGAGGGCATTCGCCAAGCCTGCGCTGCTGAACAGCAGGGCCGCTCCCGTTGCCAATAATGCTCGTTTCATGACGTGCTTCTCCCTGTATCCCCGGGGGACGACCGCGCGCCACCAACAAACGACAAACAGCAATACTTGTGCCAAAAGTCACATTTCACGTGAATTCAAAAACTTGTGCCGCAGGTCGTCGATCGAAGGCGCACACGTTGTAAAATTTATTGACAAATCAAGGATGTAGGAGAATTACCACAAGGGCCGTCGCTGGAGAACCACGAGCTTGTAAGAGGTTTCAGAATCAAGGGCTTAGTGGAAGCAAGATAGCTGCGGCGGGCGGCGTTGCGCCGCTGGGCCGGGCGGGGAGCGCCGGGAACGGTGTAAAAAATTCCGACAACCGCGTCCTCTGCGGCGAAGCTTTACGACCGGTGTCCGACAAAGCCCGCTACTTCGATCGCCGGGCTACGGTGCTCGCGGCGCGCGATCAGGCTCGCGGCATCCGCCGTTCTGCCGGCCTTCAGGTACGCCGCGAGCAGCGTGTGCTCGACCAGGTCGCGCTGCGCCCGGCTGCCGCCTATGCGCACCGTCTCCGGCAGGGCCTGCTCTAAGACGCGGATTGCGGTGTTCCAGTCGTCCCGGGCA
>Ga0111539_10002518_pt1 | contig 24277 bp, 19 predicted proteins | sample RhiMethybrSRZTD1_FD_79667 | JGI IMG/M metagenome (GOLD analysis project Ga0111539, IMG submission 79667) | Populus rhizosphere microbial communities from Tennessee, USA - Rhizosphere MetaG P. TD hybrid SRZTD1 (version 2) (version 2) | ecosystem: Host-associated > Plants > Roots > Rhizosphere >...
GTTCGCAAATCCCGAGAAGCCCATGCCGTGGCCCAGTTCGTGGAGCACGACCGCCACCAGGTCGAACTGGTTCGGCGCCTCGTTGGCATCCAGGCCGTAGTACCAGGAATTCGCCGGCAGGCACGTGCCCACGCCAATGCTGGAGTTGAAGCGCGCGCGGATGTCCGGCGCGGGTGCCACGCCAAGGAACGGGTCTGGATTGAGCTCGAATCCCGCGCGTTTGTCGGCCAGGGCGCTGTGGTGCCACGTGCTTGGGAGCACGGCGCCAGGAAAATCCCTGAAGATGAAAATCGTGCCGGCTGAACCGAGCACCGCGCCGGTCGCCGTACACGTGAGCGGTTCAAACGTGGCAAGCACTCGGATCTCGACGGCACTGTCCAGGCGCGCCCCCCACAGGGTTGCCGCGCGCTGGAACGCGATGAGCCGCTGCTGACCGACGGTCGTTCCGGTGTTGCCGCCAACCGGCACGGCTGGTGTCGGATCGTTGAAACCGACTCCCGCGGCATTGCCGTTGATGATCGTGACGGTCGAGTTCGCGAATGCGGGTGTGGCTGTCGTCAGAGCGACGACGGCAGCCGCGACGGTGCGCAGGACAGAGACAAGGCGTCGCATGATCACTTCTCCTCCAGCGTTGGCACGGCGCTGACTGGCGCTGGTGGGGTGGCGACATGCTTCGAGGCCGCCGGCAAACCGTGCAGGCATCGATACGAGATCGAGCCATCGGGATTGACGCTGGCCACGACCGCATCCTCGAACGACTCGTCCAGGATTCCCATGACGACGCCATCGGCGCGCTGGACCACCCTGACGGCCTCGATGTTGCGCTCGCCGATCGTCTGTGTCTGTGCTGGCGCGGGATCCGGATCGTCGATGCCCTTGTCGTGCGTCTGCTTTGGCGGTTTTTTCCGATTGTCGTTCTGTTGGGCGGAGGGGGCGCTGATCGCAAGGAGAGATAGAGCCACCACGCCGAGAGAAACCAGACGGGTCCTGCGCATGTGATCCTCCTGTCGTCTGTCGAAGGTTCGCGAATGGGGCGTGCGGACCTTACCGCTGAGACGCGTTGGGATCAATAACCAGTTTTGAAATTTGAGCAGCGTATGGAGTGTGACGAATTGCGTATTTTAGGGAACGCGCCGACGCACCTCGTCGAAGAAATTCAGCAGGAATGCTGCGTGAAGCGACCCTCGGTCTGTCCCGGCGGTGGCGGCTGAAAAACGACGGCGCGGGTGCCGGTCCGGGACATGTCGAAGCTCTGTCGAACACCGCGCTGCCGATCGTCCTCATGCTGCATGGCGCCGGCGCGAACGAGAACACCTACATCGATCAGGCTGGTGGCCTGCTGCCGAAGCTCGCGGAATAGCACGGCTACATCGTCGTCTCGCCGTGGTGTGGCCGCGCGTATTCCCATCACGTCATCGATCTCCTCGATGACAGGCATCTGAACAAACGATTTGCAGCCGCACGTGCGTCGGCGCACAGTGGCGCGGGCACGGAGCCCGCCACACTGATGGCGTCCTTTCCGAGGAGAAGAGACTCGTGAGACGAAGTCTTGTCGTTTTCTGTCTAGCTGCGCTCGTGTGGTCTATGGCCGGCGGCGCGACTGCGCAAGCCGTGCGCGCGACGGTGCTCGGCACGGTTACCGACCGTACGGGCGCCGTCCTGCCTGGCGCGACCGTGAATGTGACGAACACCGAAACGGGCGTCGTCCAGAGCACTGTGGCCGACTCTCAAGGTCGCTACACGGTGACCGACCTGCTTCCGGCAGCCTACAACGTCGAAGCGTCGTTATCGGGATTTCAGACAGTCGTTCGAGAAGGCCTACGTCTGGTGGTCGGCACCCAGGCGGTCGTCGATTTCACGCTGGGACCGTCGGCAGTCCAGGAAACGATCACCGTGAATGCCGCCGCGCCGATCGTGGACACCGTCTCGGTGGCGCTCGGCACGGTTATCGAGCAGAAGCAGATGTCCGAGCTCCCGCTTCTCGATCGGAGCTATTCGAAGCTGATCGTCCTGGCGCCCGGCGCCAACGAAGTACCTGCGGCGACCGCGGGTGGACAGTTCCAGCAGTTCTTCGGACGGCAGCCGCAATACACCGTCTCCGGCGCGCGTCCTGAGGGACAAGTGTTCCTCATGGACAACACCAACGTGCAGAACTACTGGAACCGCGGCAGCGGATCGGGGCAGTTGGGGACCACCCTTGGTGTCGAGGCCATCGCTGAATACCAGGTGCTGACCAACACGTACACTGCGCAATTCGGTGGCAATGGCGTCGCGATCAACGCCATCACCAAATCGGGCTCGAATCAGTGGCACGGCTCGATGTTCGAGTACTACCGCAACGATAAGTTCGATGCGTCGAACTATTTCGACACGCTGCTCGGCCGGCCGGATCCGACGCTCGAGAAGAATCAGTTCGGCGGCAGCTTTGGCGGTCCGCTGGTCCGGAACAAGGCGTTTTACTTCGTCACCTACGAGGGGCTTCGCCAGACCCTCGGTCAGACCCAGGCGATCAACGTGCCCGACGCCAACGCGCGCGCCGGCATCATCGGTGGCGTGAACGTCGGCGTCCACCCCGCGATCGCGCCGGTGCTGGGGCTGTACCCGTTGCCGGTACGGCAAACGGCGGCGCAGGCCGCGCAGGGGATTGGACGAGTCGATCTCGTGAACGAGACTCCAGCCGATGAAAACTATTTCGTCGGCCGCTTCGACTATACGATCGCGGGGTCGACCAATCTGTTCGTCCGCTATACAGGAGACGTCGCGTCGGTGTTCGAGGCGAACTCGGGCTCACCCATCCCGCTCTGGAACAGCGACGACGAAACATCCAATCAGTACGTCACGGCTGAATTACGGCAGATCGTGAGGCCGACCGTCGCGAACGCGATTCGGCTCGGCGCGACACGAACGCAGGAGCAGGCGACACGCACCGATCTCGACAACGGTCTGCTCGTCTTCTTCCCTGGCCGCATGAGCGGCATCGTCAATCCAGGTTCAGGCGTTGCGAGCGTCGGCGGGAATCAGGTCCTCCCGTTCGAACAGCGTCAGACCCGCACCATCGTCGGCGACGACCTGGTCTGGGGAGCGAACGGACATTCGCTCAAATTCGGCGTCGAGTACGAGCGGCAGTCAACGTTCGTCAACCTGCCGCTGTTCGGCGACGGGTCGTGGTCGTTTCCGAGCCTGACGGCATTCCTGCAGAACCAGCCGTCGCTGTTTCTCGGAGCCCTGCCTGGAGCGGCCGACGCGGCGCGAAACATCACCGAATGGCGAGTGACGAGCTACGTCCAGGACGAATGGCGACTCGGCAACCGGCTCACGCTCAATCTCGGTCTCAGATACGACCCACGCTCGATCCCGACGCTCGACAAGGCCGCAGCGCTGGTTGACCTGGCGCAGTCCACCGGGTTTACGCCGATCACCGATGCGTTCTCACGCAACCCGACGCTGAACAACTGGGAGCCGCGCGTGGGCGTGGCCTTCGATCCGTACGCGAATCAGAAGATGTCGATCCGCGCCGGCTACGGAGCGTTTCACAGCCCGATTACGGCCAATCGTCTCGGGCCTGCCTACGCGCTCAACCCGCCCTTCGCGCTCGGCGCGCAGGTGCGGCTGCCGTTTCCGCCAGTGCCGGTCTTTCCGACCCCGAACCCGGCGGCCTCGCAGATTTCGCAGATGCAAGCGCTCGACTTCGACATGGGTGACTCGCCGCGGCTGCACCAGTGGAACGCGAACGTCCAGCGTGAGTTGTTCAGTGGCACCAGCGTGACGCTGGCGTACGTCGGGAGCCGTGGCGATCACCTGCAGCGGCAGCGTGACACGAATCCGGTGACGCCGCGTACGCTCGCCGATGGCGCTGTCGTCTATGGTTCGCGCAACGGCGCCCAGACGATCTCCAACCCACGCGTGAACCCGCAGTTCGCGGCACTCGTCAGCGCCAACACCTACGCGAAGTCCGACTATCAGTCGTTTCAGATGGCTCTGAACCGGCGATTCGCTTCCAACATCCAATCCCAGCTGTCTTACACGCTGTCGCGCTGTCGCGACACCACGTCGGGCAATTCGGTATTTGAAGGCGGCACCGCGGCGACGAACCCGTACGACGAGGAGTACGACTACGGTCCATGCCTGATTGATCGCACCCACAACCTGCGGGCTAGCGCGATTTACCAACTGCCGTTCGACGCGAATGCGTTGGTGACCGGCTGGCAGGTATCAACAATCGTGAGCGCTGTCAGCGGCGCGCCGTTCACGCCGCTCGTCGGATTCGATCAGGCCGGCCTGCAGACCGGTGGAACGCAGCGTCCGAACCTGGCCGCCGGTCGCTCGCTCGAAGATGCGGTGACCGGCGGACGACTCGATACCGGCTGCGGCTGCATCACCGGGTATTTCGACCCGACCATCTTCACCTTGCCCGCGGCAGGCACGCTGGGGAGCGGCGTCGGTCGCAATTCGCTGCGGAGCCCAGGCCTGCTCACGGTGGATCTGGCAGTGAGCAAGAACGTCGGCCTGGGCGGTGATGCGTATCTCCAACTGCGAGCGGAGGTGTTCAATCTCTTCAATCGCGTGAACTATGGCCAACCGAACGCGGCGATCTTCATCGCCACGGCTGACGGTGGCGCGGCGTTCAATGCGAATGCCGGTCAAATCACGACGGCCGGTTCACCGCGGCAGGTGCAGTTCGGCGCCAAGTTGGTCTTCTAACGTTGACGTCGGCCGACGATCGGTTATTTGCTGTCGCGCATCTCCGCGAACTGCTTGCGCTCCAGCGACCACTGCGCGTCCTTGCAGAGTCCGCAGTCCTCGCCGACAAAGCGCTTGGCGCTTTGCGTATCGCCGCGCAGAACGCATGCCGCGACAAGCGTGGCAGCCAATGGACGGTAGAAGCGATGACTGCTCTCATGCGCGGTCATAAGCACTCTCTCTTTTCGCTAAGCCGGACGACGTCGCGGCCGGTGCTGAACCGGATCGCGCGCGGTGCGTCCCATCGCAGGTAAGGCAGCCGCGGTCTCGCGCAACACGCCGCGGAGCCACGCGTGCCCCGCGTCTCGATCGAGGCGCGGATGCCACATCATCGCTTCCTGGAGTACCGGCAGCGGCAGCGGCAGCGGAACGACCTTGATCGGATATGACGCTGCCAGCTTTCCGGCCAGCCGCATCTGGATCGTCGCGATGCGATCCGTGCCGACGATCAGCGCGGGCAGCGCGTGATAGCTGGGCGCCACGACCTGTGCCCGGAGTTCGAAGCCGGCCTGCTCTCCGAGCCGCTCGTCGTAGTTGATGCGGGTATCGTCGGAAAAGCTGACGATCGCGTGCGGAAGCCGACGGTACTGATCGGACTGAAGGGAGTCGCCGACGCTCGAATGCCGGTTCCAGACGATGGCCGTAAATGCGTCCTCGAACAACACTTCGTGCGGCAAGGAGGCTGGCGCATACGCCTTCGGAAGGATGACGAGATCGAGTCCGAGATCATCTGATTCCGGTGTCCGTTCTCGCAGCGGGATGATGACCACCGTGACACCGGGCGCCTCGCTGCTGATGCGGCGAAGCGCATCAGTCAGGAGCACCGTCACGGCGTAATCCGATGCCGCAATCGTGAACACGCGCCGCGACGTGGCGGGATCGAACGGCACGTTGACGATGATGGTGCGATGAACCTGCTCGAGGATGGAGCGCACCGGCTCGACCAGCGATTCGGCCAGTGGGGTCAGCGTCATGCCGCCGCGGCTGGCGACCAGCAGCTTGTCGTTGAGCGCATGGCGCAGACGCGCTAACACGCCACTCATCGCCGACTGACTCAGGTGGACGCGACGTCCGGCATTGGTGACGCTCTTCTCGGCGAGCAGCGCGTCGAGCGCGACGAGCAGATTCAGATCGAATCCGTGAAGATCCATGACGTACTATTTGCGGAGCATCCTACTTCAACCAAGGGGCACTGTGACGCGCTCGATGGCCAGCTATCGAGCGCATATTGGTGGGCGTGATGGCTGCCATCCAAATAAACGATTTGCCCGCCGGCAAACCTCGCCGCAGAGTAGACGGCGTGTCACCCACCGTGTTGGCGCTTGCCGCAGTGATATCCGTCGGGATGGTTGTGCCGGCTTTCGCGCAGGACCGAGGCCGTGGGGCAGGGCCTGCTCAGGGCGCCGCTGCACCGCCTGGCCGAGGCCGGCCCACTGGACCCGGCTATCCCAAGTTTTTCGATTCGAACATGCCGTTCCAGCCGCGCGACCTTGCCGGTATCTGGACGCCGAACGGCAACGGATTCGGCGGCGGCGGGCGATGCCGCGATTGCGGTGACCGCGGCTTCAGCATGGAGTTCCCGGCTTTCACTCCGGCAGGCCAGACGGCCTTCGACAAAAACACACCATCGTACGGCCGTGCCAAGGACAGCGACGACGCGAAGGCGCATCCAGAGGAGCACATCGGACGTCGTCGCGCGCAGCCGCCGGCGTTAGGCAACGACACGTACGGGACCTGCAATCCGATGGGGATGCCTCGTGCCGCGCTGTATCCCGATCCCGTTGAACTGATCGTGCTGCCCGATCGCATCCTGCAGCACTTCCAATGGGGATACGGGCTGCGCACGATCTGGATGGATGGACGCAAGCTGCCGGCGCCCGACGACATCGACATTCCTCGATGGTGGGGCTATGCCGTCGGCCGCTGGGACGGCAACACACTCGTGGTCGACTCGACCGGCTATGACGAGCGGACGTGGGTCGATCACTTCGGCTATCCACACAGCGACGAGATGGTGCTGCAGGAGCGCTACACGCGCGTCAACTACGACACCCTCGAGTTGAAGATGACGTTGACCGACCCGAAGTACTACGCCAAGCCCTGGACGAGTGAGACCAAACGCATGCACCTGCTGCCGAAGACATTCATTCAGTCGTCGGGATGGAACGGCCTTCTCGAAGATCTCTGCGCGCCGGCCAACGAGCTGGAGTTCAATCGGCTCATTCGCGATCCCGCGGGCACCGGTAAACCGGCCGTGCCTGGAGAGAGACGATGACCAGATCACAGGCAGCCGGCTGGTGCATCGTCGCAGTGCTGGGATGCCTGACGGCATCACGTTCGCTGATCGCTCACCATGGCACGCTCGTGTCATACGACCGCGACAAGGCATGGACGGCGAAGGCTGTGGTCACCGAGTTCCGTTATGTGAACCCCCACGCGCAGATCTATTTCGACGTGAAGGACAAGGATCACGTTGGACACTGGAGCGGTGAGTTGCTGCCCAATCCCGCGCAGCTCATTGCCAGCGGTTGGACGCGCAAGCGATCGACGGAGATGTTGAAAGCGGGTACCCCGATCACCGTGACCGTCGCTCCCGCGCGCGCCGGCGGGATGGTCGTGCTCATCCTGCGTATCCTCAACGAGAAGGGTGAGGAGCTTCTTGGCGCCGGGCCTCCGCCGGGGGCCGCCCCGCCTCCGCAGCCATGACGAGCGCGAACGTCACACGACAGATCGCGGCATACGCGATCGTCCTCACGTTGGCGGCGCCGATCGCCCGCGCCCAGCGCGGTGGAGGTCCACCGCCACCGCAGTCCCCTCGTGTTGCTGCGCCGATCGATCTCACCGGTTACTGGGTGTCGCTCATCACTGAGGACTGGCGCTATCGGGTCGCCACCCCGCCGAAAGGGGACTACAACTCGGTCCCGCTGAATCCCGCGGGGCGCAAGGCGGCTGACACGTGGGATCCCGCGCGCGACGAATCCGCGGGCGAGCAGTGCAAGGCCTACGGCGTCGGCGGAGTGATGCGATTGCCCGGCCGCCTGCACATCGTCTGGCAGGACGATCGAACGCTCAGCATCGAGACAGACGCAGGCACTCAAGTCCGTACGCTGCGGTTCGGTCCGACCTCGACTGGCGCCAGCGACTGGCAAGGGAACTCGCAGGCTTCGTGGGATCGCATGGAAGGGCCCATGGGCGCCGGAATTCTCTTCGGCGGCGGCGGGTTCGGCGTTGGCAACAGCGCGGGCGGGTCCTTGAAAGTCATCACGAAAGGGATGAAGCCGGGCTATCTTCGCAAGAACGGCGTCCCCTACAGTGCCGATGCGGTGATCACCGAGTACTTCGATCGCTTCGAGCTCCCGGGCGGCGACGCGCTGTTGGTCGTCGCGACGGAAGTCGTCGATCCGACCTACCTCGCGCAGCCGTTCTGGACCAGCACGCATTTCAGGAAGCAGCGTGACGCGACCGGCTGGAAGCCAACGCCGTGTACAGTCCGATGACTCAACACATCGCGAAGACCTGTCGTGCACTGATCGTCGTCGCAGGCCTCGCCGCCGTCGCGGCAATCGACGTCCGCGGGCAGGCGCCGGCGCCCGCGCCGGCTCCCGGATTCGATCTCTCTGGTTACTGGTCGCCGGTGCTCCACGAAGACGGAATGGATCGCGGCGCCGGGCCGGAGATCGGCGACTACGGCGGCATCCCGATCAACGAATCCGGCCGGCTGTTCGCGCTCTCCTACGATCCCTCGCGGCTGACGCTTCGGCATCACCAGTGCGACGGCTACGTCGCCCCGTACCAGATGCGGGCACTCGGGAACTCGCGGGCCTGGGAAGAGCGCGACCCGAAGACACATCGTCTGATCGCGATTCACTGGTTCAGCCAGACGTTCGAAGGGAAGCGGACGATCTGGATGGATGGACGGCCGCATCCTCCTGCGTATGCGCCGCACTCGTGGATGGGGTTTTCGACCGGCCGCTTCGTTGGCAATGCGCTCGAGGTACGGACGACGCATCTGAAGCAGGGATGGTATCGCCGCAACGGCACGCCAGAGAGCGACCAGGCGACGCTCGTCGAGTTCTTCGTCCGCCACGGCGATCGGCTGACGCACACGGTCGTGGTCTCTGATCCGGTGTATCTCGAGGAGCCCCTGGTCACGACAACGGACTTCTACCGCCAGCCGACCGATCATCAGAACTGGCTGTTCCCCTGCGACGACGGTGAACAGGTGCTCGGTCGCGCGCCGGACGACGTGCCGAGCTATCTGTTCGGTCAGAACCCGTTCGTCAAGGAGTACCGCGCGAAGTACAAGCTCGCAGCAGTGGGGCATCTCGGCGGCGCGCCGAGTCTCCAGCCCGAGATCGTGTCCACGCTCGCCGCGGCGAAGGATGACCTGTCGCTGGAGCGCCCGTCACGCGGTGCCCAGGCGACGAGCAAGGCCGCATCACCGGAGCCGGCCGACGGCGAGATCCACATCCTGCCTGTTCGCGGCAACGTCTACATGCTCATCGGAGACGCGGGCAACATCGTCGTGCAGGTTGGCAATGAAGGCGTGTTCGTCGTCGATACCGGCACCGGTGCGCGGGCGGCCAAAACGCTCGCCGCGATCCGGACATTGAGCGATAAGCCGGTGCAGTTCATTGCGAACACCAGCTTTCTTCCAGATCGGACGGGTGGCAACGAAGCGCTGCGCAAGGCCGGGGCCGACCTGAGTGTTCGCGGAACGTTTTTCTCGCTGCAATTCCGCGACGCCGGTATCGGCGCGACCATCATGGCGCATCAGAACGTGCAGAACCGCCTGAACGCGGCGAAGCGTCCCGCCGAGGCGCTGCCGACCGACACCTTCCTCGAAGAGCGGCGCCGGACCTTCCACAACGACGATGCCATCGAGATGCTGTGGCAGCCGAACGCGATCACTGACGGCGACAGCCTGGTGCACTTCCGGCGCGCCGACGTGATCGTGACAGGCGACATCTTTACGACAACCCAGTATCCACTCATCGATGTCACGAACGGTGGCACTGTCGAAGGCGAGATCAAGGCGCTCAACCAGATCCTCGATCGGACCGTGTTCGCACATCAGGGCGAGGGTGGGACGCTGGTCGTCCCCGGACACGGATATCTCTCGGACGAGCACGAGGTCGTCGAATATCGCGACATGGTCGTCATCGTCCGCGACCGGATTCGCGCCCTCGTTCGAGCCGGCGCCACACTCGAGCAGGTGAAAGCGGCGCGGCCGACTGCGGACTACGATACCCGGTATGGAGCCACGACTGGGCCGTGGACGACGGATATGTTCGTCGAAGCCGTGTATCGAACGACTGCTCGCAAGTAAGGACAGGACGCGATGACGACATCGATGCGTAGCGCGATCATCGTCGCGATCGTGTGCGCCGCCGTTCGTGTCGCGGCGCAGCAGCCGGCTGCGCCGCCAGCCAAGCCCGACTCACCGGCGATCATCGAGCAGCTCGATCGGCTCAAGAAGTCAGTCGGCCCGCGCTGGGGCGATGCCGTGCACTTCTGGTGCGAGGCGCCGCGCGCCAATCGCGCGGACGATCCGGTCATTCAGCCGTCGAAAATCTTCGACACCGTCTACGCCATCGGCAACGTCGGCACGGTCGCCTACGTGATCCAGACGTCGGCCGGGTTGATGATGATCGACGCGCTGGGCGCGAATCAGGTCGAGTCGGATCTCCTGCCCGGATTCATGAAGCTTGGCCTCGATCCGGCGCAGGTGAAGACGATTCTGGTCGCGCACGGACATGCCGATCACTTTGGCGGCTCGGCGTACTTCCAGCAGAAGTTTGGCTCGAAGGTCTACGTCTCGGGGGCGGACTGGACGCTGATGGAGACGCCGCCGCGCGGCCGCGGTCCAGGCCCCGGAGCGCCACCGCCGGCCGCGCCTCCCAAGCGCGACGGCGAGCTGCGGGACGGAGAGTCGGTCACGCTCGGGAACGTCAGCGTGCGCGCGGTTGCCGTACCAGGCCACACCCCCGGATCGATGGGTTTCATCATCCCGGTGGTCGATCGAGGCGAGCGGCACATGGCCGCGCTGTTCGGCGGATCGTGGCTGACGCCGGGACTCCTGAACGACGAAGCGATGCAGACCTACATCGCGTCGGTCGCGCATTTCCGTCAGGCGACGATCGATGCCGGTGTCGACGCGTGGCTGCAGAACCATCCGCTGATGGTGCCGTTTCAGGACTGGCTCACGCGGCTCTCGTCGCGCGGGCGCAACGACTCGAATCCGTTCGTCGTCGGCCGCGCAGAGTACCAGAAGTTCCTGGATGTGATCGATGGCTGCAGTCAGATTGCTCTCGCGCGCCGGAAGCTCTGAGCAGTCGATCGTTATTTGACTTTCGTCGAGAACCGCTCGCCCTCAGCGCAGATCTCGTCGATCAGCTCTGTGTCCGCGGCAAACTGCTGGCGCAAGGTTATCGACCACGGCTGCGTATAGGCCTTGGGATCATCCACCGTGACCGCGATTTCGAGATGTCCGAAGTCGGGCCGCCGGATTCGCTCACGAATCTTGGCCACCTCCGTAATCATGCTGCCGCCCCAGTCGATCCAGAGGTCGTCGCGAAATCCGATGCTGTCGATCACGAGCGTGTCGTCCGACCAGGTGGCCGTCGAATAGCCTTGCCACGACGGATTCGGGGCCTCCGGCAACGCGCGGCCATCGGTAAAGACCTGGCGGTAGGTGCCGTTGTACTCGTTCAACATCACCAGAACATCCGGCGTCTGGACGAACTTCAGGTAGTGAGGGAGCCCATACGCACGTAGGAAGAAATCCGGAAGACAGCGGATGTGCGGGTCGTCGATCGCCTGGTTCGCCGTGCGCTCGTCAACGAGTTTTGCGAGCCAGGGCTGGTAGGGCAGCCCTCCGGGCATGTCGATGCCGAGGTTGATGCTCTGCCGCGAGAAGCTGGCGGTGCGAGGCGGGCACTTTCGCGACGGCGGATTCATCTTCAGAAGTTCGCTGATCGGGGCGGTCCCTCGGATGACACAGAGGGGCTCGGCGGTCATCCACACGCCGGACAGGTCTGGTCTTCCGTTCGGTAGCCGCGGAGGCGCCGCTGTCAGATCGACTTCGCCAGTCGCTGTTCGCGGCGCCCGCGGACTCGGGACCTTGAACCATTGGGCACCCAGCGATGCCGATGCCCCAACACTGACGACGAGCAACAGGATCGTGAATACACGTTTCTGGACGGGTGGCCACGCACGGTTGTGGTTACGCATGTATGACTAAGACTCGCACAAGAGCGGGCTCATCGTGCATCGTCCAATTCGATAGTCAGTATCGGCTGACTCGATAGGCGCACCATGATGACGTCACGAACGATCTGCCGCTAAGCTTGTCGCGCCGACAAGGCTGACAAGAGGGAGTTGCGATGCACAAGAGGGTCGTTGTTCTTTTCCTGGCGGTTGCGGTCTCCTCCGCGTTCGTGATTGGGCTCGCGGGCCAGACCGCTGCTCCGGAACGGCAGCTCGTGACACGCGCCGCCGACGCGCTCGGCGGTCGCGACCGGGTGATGGCGATCAAGACGCTGCAGGTCGTCGGTTACGGTGAGCTGGCGTACTTCAACGGCGGCGGGAACATCACCGGCGATCCGGACGCCCCTCAGAAATGGCAGAAAGTGCTCGAGTACACACGGACGATCGATCTCGAGCACTGGCGCACGCGCGTGCAGCAGCGACTGAAGATGGACTTCGTCTTCGCGTCGACGGTGGGGCAGCTCGGCCTGAATCGGACCAATGAGACGCTCGACGGCGACGTCGCCTACAACGTGGGCGGAGGATTCCTCGCGGCGCCTCAGTCAGGAACTCCGCAGCCGCAGCCGGCGGGGGCTGCTGCGGCCCGCCAGCGTCGCGTGGAGTTGCTCGCCCATCCGGTCATGATCGTCCGCGCCGCGCTCGATCCGGCGAGCAAGCTGTCCAACCTCCGCAAACAGGGGAACCTGCAGCTCGTCGATGTGACCGTGCGTCAGGGCGACACGCTGACGCTGGCCGTGCAGGCGACCACGAATCTCCCGGCCTGGGTGAGTTACGTCGGGCCGAATGCCAACCTCGGGGACGTGACGTTTCGCACCGAGTTTGCGGGCTATGTGCCGGAGAAAGGTATCCAACTGCCGACCGGCTTTGCCACTACCATCGACTTTCGCAACGTCGTGTCGAGCAAGCTCTACGTCGATCGCAACATCGTCGATGCGCCGATCGACGACCTGAGCGCGCCGGCATCAGTGCGCTCGGCGCCGCCACTCCAGGGCCCGCCAGGGGGAGGCAATGCTCCGAAGCCGATGAAGGTCGCCGACCATGTGTGGTACTTGAACGGCAACGCGTTCTTCGAGTTCGACGACCACATCACCATGGTCGAGGCCAACCGTACTGATGCGGCGCTTCAGGCGATCCTCGACGTGGTCAACGCACTCGTGCCCGGCAAGCGCGTCACGCAGGTGATCCAGTCGCATCATCACTTCGACCACAGCGTCGGCCTTCGCGCGGCCGTTGCTCAAGGCTTGACGATCATCTCCCGTCGAGGAAACGAGGGCATCTTCCGCGAAATGGTGGCGCGCCCGGCGAAGGCGTTTCCGGACGCGCTGGGACGAAGCCCCAAGCCGTTGAAGTTCATTCCGGTGGACGATCATCTGAAGCTGAGGGACTCGACCAACGAGATCGACATCTACCACATCATCGGCAACTACCACATGGCGGACGGGGTGATCGTCCACGTCCCCAAGGCGAACCTGCTCGTCGAGGCGGACCTCACCACGCAGGAGTGGGACTTCAACTGGTGGGGCGACAGCCTGATGAACAACATCGAGTACCGCAAGATCACGGTCGACACGAATCTGGCTGTGCACGCCCAGAAGCCGTATCCACTCGCGGAAGTCGTCTCGGCGATCGAGAGACAGGTGCGCAACACACAGGCATTCTGCCGCCGCGCCGCCGAGGCGCAGTTCTTCCAGCCGGGCTGCCCGATTCAGTACAACCGGCCGCTGCCGCCGGTCGCGAAGTGATCGGATCACGCATCAGGGTGCGCACATGAGATCTGTGCGACGAGTGTTCTGGGTGGCAGTCATTGCCGGCCTGGCGATGACGCGGACGTTGGCGGATCAGGGTCGCGCCGGCCGGCAATCTCGAGATCGGCCAATCGCGCTCGTTGGTGGCACGCTCATCGACGGTACGGGCAGCGCGCCTATCCCCAACAGCGTTGTTCTGATCCGTGGCGAGCGCGTCGAAAAGATCGGAACGACCGAATCGCTCCCCGTGCCGGCCGGTTACGACGCGGTGTCCACGGAAGGAATGACTGTCCTTCCAGGGTTGTGGGACCTGCACGTGCACTTGATGTACGCCGGGCATCCGAATCCGCGCTACTGGTTCGACACCTACACGCCCCAATTCGAGCGGGTCATCATGCCGGCGTCGGCGGAGCAGATGCTGATGGCCGGCGTGACCACCGTTCGCGATCTCGCGGCGCCGCTGCAGCAGATCGTTGCCGTCAAGAGACGCATCGCCAGCGGAGACATCCCCGGGCCGACGCTGTATGTCGCCGGTCCCGCGCTCACGAAAGGGGCGAATCCGAACGCCGTTCAGACGTGGAATGTGTCGGGTGTGGCCGATGCACGGGCGAAGACCGGCCAATTGATCGATGCGGGCGTTGACTGGATCAAGATCATCAACGCGGAACAGATGTCGCCGGAGGAGATGAAGGCGATTGTCGACGAGGCGCATGCCCGCGGCCGCAAAGTGGCGGCCCATGCGTTCAGCGAGGCGGAGATTCGGCAGGGACTGATCGCCGGCGTTGACGATTTCCAACATGTCCGTACACAAACGCCGGAGTATCCCTCTGAGATCGTCGCGCTGATTCGCGATCGCGTCAGAAACGGGCCGCCGTTGTACTGGACGGTCACCGCCGGTGGAAACGGACAGCTGAATGCCGCGTACCTCGCGTCGAATCCGGAGTTCCTCGACGATCCGTCGAATTTCATCGGCTTGCCGAAACCAATCGTGGACGATGTGCGCAAGGCCATCGCTGCGAGGACTCGCACCACTCCGCCGCGCGGAGGGGCCGTCCAGAGTCAGGACGAGATCAACGCAATCGTCAAGCGGAAGATCGCCCAGATCCGCCAGCTCGGCGTGCGGGTCGTGTTCGGGACTGATGTCGGGAGCTGGGGTGAGGTGACCGGGCAGGCCACGTGGATGGAGGCGGATCTCTGGGTCCGCGAGCTCGGCATGTCACCCATGACAGTCATTCAGGCGATGACGCTCGAAGCGGCGCGCTTGATGGGCGGCGACCGGGACTCAGGTTCGATCGCCGAAGGCAAACTCGCGGACGCCATCGCCGTACGGGGTGACCCGCTGCAGCACATCGACGTGCTGCGCGAACCCAGGATCGTGATCAAGCACGGGCGCCGCTACAAATAGCGGTGGCGCGAATACTTGTTATGCCGTTCGTGCATGACGCCTTGCTCGTTGACACCCGTGGACCCTGGCTCCATGATCGGGGCCGTTCGTGCTTTGGCTTTGTGTCCTTAGCCGAGGCCGCCACTCATAGAGCGGAGAAACCATGAGATCGAGAAACGTGATGAGGGGCATGCTCGCCGCTGGAATGATCGTCAGCGTCCAGCTCGCGGTCGGTCAGATTTCTTTCGCGCGTCAGGCGACGCCTCAGGCCGCTCCGGCCACTGGCGGTCAACAGGCAGGTCGCGGCGGCGGTCGCGGCACAGTCGATCCGCGCGTCCAACAGCGGACGTACACATTTGCCGACACCAACGAGCAGATGCCCTACGCGCTCTTCGTGTCTTCCAAAGTCACCAAGGACAAGAAGAGCCCCCTCATCGTGTCCCTGCACGGCCTCGGCGGCGATCAGAACACCATGGTGCGAGAGAGCCTTCGCTCCGTCGAACTGGCCGAGCAGGGCGGCTACATCCTCGTGGCTCCGATGGGCTACAACTCGGGCGGTTGGTACGGCATCCCTCCCGGTCCACCGCGCCCGCCGAATCCGGCTGCAGCGGGACGTGGCGCTGGTACGCCTCGCCCGGTGATCGGCGGAACGGCCATCACTGATGCGGCGAAGGTGCGCGAGGCGAGCGAAAAGGACGTGATGACCGTGCTCGCCATGATTCGCAAGGAATTCAACGTCGATGAACGCCGCATCTATTTGATGGGCCACTCCATGGGCGGCGCCGGAACCTACTATCTGGGCTCGAAGCATGGGAAAGAGTGGGCGGCAATTGCCCCCATCGCGCCTGCCGCAATGGGGATGACCAATGACCGGACCAAAGTGCTTCAGGCGATCAAGGACGCCGAGGTCCCGATGCTGGTGAGCATGGGCGACGCCGACGAAGCCGTTCCGGTGGCGAACGTCCGAATGTGGGTGGATACCATGAAGGAACTCCAGATGAACTATGAATACAAGGAGTATCCCGGCGTCACGCACGGTCCAATCATGGCGGCGTCGATGGAGTCAATTTACGCGTTCTTCGCCAAGCACACCAAGGCGGCGGGGCACTGATCGACGGAATCCGCGCAGGACGCGCAGGCGGTCGGATCACCCGGTCGCCTGCTGATACTCGCTCGCGCTGACGCTCAGCGTCCAGATCACCCGAGCCTTCATGTCATCCGGGCGCCTCTTCTTGCCCGAATTTTGACCGCGGCGTGTGCTGCGGTGTAATAGCCTTCGCCAGATTCACAGGATTAGCCCATGAGACGACTGATGAATACAGCGCGCAGGATGAAGCCTGCGCTCTACGCCTGCGCCGCAGCCGCGGTGTTCTCCGCACTCGCGCCCAACCCGGAAGCGCAGACGGTTTATCCGACTGGCACCACGATTTACGACCCCGATCGATCGTGGAGCGGGTTCACGGTGCTCTCGCCGCTCGGCACGCAGGCCGTGCTCGTCATCGACATGAACGGCACGGTCGTCAAGCGGTGGGACGGCTTCAACAACTCCGCTGGCGGTCCGGCGCGGGTGCTGCCGGGCGGCATCGTGATGTCGGCGAGCGGCGCGCGCCCGCCACATCAGGAATCGCTCGAGCTCGTCCGCCGCGACTTCGAGGGCAAGGACCTCTGGAAGTTCTCACGGAGCGAGCAGATCACCGCGCGCGAGGGCGGGATGGTCTGGTCGGCTCGCCAGCACCACGACTGGCAGCTGGAGAGCTTTCCCGCCGGCTACTACTCGCCGGAGTACATGCCCGACGTGAACAGCGGCAACACGTTGATCCTGACGCACACCGACCGCATGCAGCCGAAGGTCGCTGATGTGATGCTTGGCGACGATCGGCTCATCGAGGTGTCGTCGAAGGGGGAGATCGTCTGGGATTGGATCGCCAGCGATCACATCGACGAGCTCGGGTTCGCGCCCGATGCGCGGAGCGCCATCAAGGCCGCGCGGGCCTTCAACAAACCGAGGGGCAGTTTCGACTGGCTGCACGTCAACTCGGCGACCTACGTCGGACCCAACCAATGGTTCGACAAGGGTGACAAGCGCTTCGCGCCGAACAACGTCATCATCAGCAGCCGCGAAGCCAGCCTGCTGGCGATTGTCGGCCGCGACGGCAAGATCGTCTGGCAGCTCGGTCCCGACTTCAGTGCATCTCCGCAGCTGCGCGCGGTCCGTCAGATCATCGGTCAGCATCACGCGCATCTGATCCCGAAAGGGCTGCCGGGGGCGGGGAACCTGCTGGTCTTCGACAACGGTGGATCGAGCGGCTACGGATTCAATAGCCCGATCGCGCCGGACGGCGTCGGCGCGTTCGCACGCGCCACATCGCGCGTGCTCGAGATCAATCCGGTGACGCTGGAGCTGGTCTGGTCGTATACGAATCCGCGCTTCTTCAGCACGAACATCAGCAGCGCGCAACGCCTTGCGAACGGCAACACGCTCATCACCGCCGGTGCCGGCGGCCGGCTCTTCGAGGTCACCAAGGACGGCGCCATCGTGTGGGAATACATGTTTCCCATGTTTGCCGGCGCCGGCCCGAATCCGTCGAACGCCGTCTACCGCGCGTATCGGATTCCGTACGGGTGGATTCCGCAGCTGATGAAGCCGAAAGAGCAGCGGGTGACGCCGCCGGCGCTCGGTGAGTTCCGCGTGGCGTCGAGTGGTGGGAGTCCGTCGCTCACCACCGCCGACTGCACCGCGGAGCGGCTGGGAACATCGGTTGCGCCGTCAGCCATTGGTGAACCCGTGCGAAGCGTGACGTTGACGGCGCCCTCCTGGGTAGAGGCTGCCAACGGAGTGCCCGCGCACTGTCGTGTGAATGGATCGATGGCGTCGATCGACACCGCGAGCACGGCGAGGCCAATCAACTTCAGCGTCGTGCTGCCGGCGTCGTGGTCTCGCCGCGCCGCGCAGCTTGGCGGCGGTGGCATGAACGGAGTCGTGCCGGGTCTCACGGGCGGTGGGCCGGGCGCCTCGTCACTGCTCGATCGCGGGTTCGCGACCTACGGAAGCGACTCGGGTCACCAGGCGGCGTTTGGCGCACGCGGGGGCGCTGGCCGCGGCGCGGCGCCAGGCGTCAACGTCTCCGACGACTGGACGCTCAACGAGGAGGCGATCGCCAATCTCGGCTACGCGCAGATGAAGAAGACGCACGACGCGGCGATGGTCATCATCGAGCGTGCGTACGGCGAGCGGCCGCGGTTCAACTACTACATCGGCACGTCGCAGGGCGGACGCGAGGCGCTGACCGTCGCACAGCGATACCCCGCTGACTACAACGGCATCGCGGCCAACGTGCCGATCGTCGGGTTCTCGACCCTGATGCTCGCGCCGGAGCTGATTCGCATTCACGAGAAGCCGGCGGCCAACTGGGTCACGCCAGCCAAGGTCAACGCCATCCGCGGCGAGTTCATCCGTCAATGCGACGGGCTCGATGGTCTCGCTGACGGCATCATCAACAACTACTTGGCCTGCCGCGCCATCTTCGACGTCAGGCAGGGCGCGCGCAATCGGCGGCCCTGGGCGGCGAAGCGCTGCCCGAACAACGTCGATCCCAGTCCTGAGGACACGAGCGCCAACGCCTGCCTGACCGACGGCCAGATCTCGACGCTGCAGTTCGTCTACTCGAGGTACCCATTCGCCGCGCCGCTGGCACACGGCTCGAGATCGTTCGGCATGTGGCTGCCGAACACGGATCCGTCAGGCAGCGGTCTGATCCTGAACGCGCGCTTTCGCGGGCAGGAAGGCGCGGCCGACGGCGCGCCGATGCACTCGCACCTCGGCGTCCTGGGCGTGACTGGATTCCTGATGAAGAACCTGTCGGCGAATCCGCTCGACTACGTCGAAGGCGGCGCATTGAAGCGCCGTCGGGAAGAGCTGTCGGCCATCCTCGACGGCACCAATCCCGACCTCTCGGCGTTTCAGAAGCGGGGCGGCAAGATGATCGTCGCCATCGGCACCAACGACACGCTTGCCTCGCCAGGCGCGCAGCTGGACTACTACCAGGCGGTGCTCGACAAGATGGGACGCGCCACGGTTGACGGCTTCGCGCGATTGTTCGTGATGCCGCAGACCGGACACGGGTTGAGTGGCACCAACTACGGTGTCGACGGCGAGGGACGCACGATCACGTCGCTCCCGATTCCTAATCGGTACGATCGGGAAGGGCTGCTCTTCGACTGGGTCGAGAACGGCAAGGCACCCGGCATGTCGGTCACGGTGACGGCCGGCGACAAGAGTCTGCCGCTCTGCTCTTATCCGTCGTATCCGCGATACAAGAGTGGTCCGGCCGGCGCAGCGAGCTCGTACGAATGCGCGGCTGCGACCTCGAAATGAAGCCGGCGATCGTCCTCCTCCTCGTCTTGAGCTGTGGGTCGGTCATGGCCGCCGGCCAGTGGCTGCACTATCCGACCGCAGACGTGCCGCGTCTGGCCAACGGGAAGCCGAATCTGAACGCGCCTGCGCCGCGGCTGGCTGACGGCAAGCCTGACTTCTCCGGCATCTGGCAGTCGGCGCGAAAGATTGCCTGTACGCCGGAGTTCAGCAAGTTCGTCGAATGCGGCATCGAGATCGGCGGATCGCCGCTCGCGTTGAACATCGGTACGGATCTCCCCGGTGGCCTGCCGTTTCAGCCGTGGGCGGCAGCGCTCGCGAAACAGCGGAGTGCCGACAACAGCAAGGACGATCCGCACGCGCGATGCCTGCCCGATAATCCGCCGCGACCGTACGGCTTGCCGCATATGACGAAGGCCGTCCACACGCCGCGCCTGCTGGTGCTGCTCAACGAAGTGAATGCGATGTACCGGCAGATCTTCATCGACGGCCGGCCGCTGCCGGTGGATCCCAATCCGTCGTGGAATGGCTACTCGACGGCCGCCTGGGAGGGGGACACACTCGTCGTTCGCACGAACGGTTTTCGAGATGGCCTCTGGCTGGACATGGGCGGCAGTCCGCTGACGGACGCCGCGACGATGACTGAGCGGATGCGCAGAACGAGCTACGGAAGGCTCGACGTGCAGATCACCGTCGATGATCCCAAGGCATACACGCGTCCGTGGACGGTCGAGATGCCGCAACAGATCACGCTGGACACCGAGCTGATCGACGAGATCTGTCTCGAGAACGAGCAGTCGTCACGTCGAATGCGCGCGAACTAGGCTATTCCGCGTGCGCATATCGGATATTCGCGATTGACACGATCCGGCTGAACGGAGACTCTCATTCGCATGGAATCGGGGGGCGGTACGTCTTCCACGTACGGGGACCGTTAGACGGTTGGCATCGAAGCAACCCGATCTCAATCTGCTGCCGATTGCCGTCGCGCTGTACGACGAGCTGAGCGTCAGTCGTGCCGCGCGGCAGCTCGGCATGAGTCAGCCGGCGGTCAGCAAGGCGTTGCGCCGGCTGCGTGAGACCTTCGCCGATCCGCTGTTCGTCCGCCGTCCCAGCGGGATGGTGCCGACTCCGCGCGCGCATGCCATCATTCGCGCCGCGCGGCCGCATCTCCAGCACCTGCACGAGGATCTGCTCCGCGGCGAGCGATTCGATCCGGCAATCAGCACTCGCCCCATTTCCCTGGCGATGTCCGAGATCGGGGAGATGGCCTTTTTTCCGTCGGTGCTGCAGTATCTGCGCACGCAGGCGCCGAAGTGTCCCGTGCGCACGCTGTCGGTGACCGATGACCAGCTTGCCGAAGGTCTCGAGAAGGGCGACATCGACGTGGCGGCGGGTTACTTCCCGGCGCTCGCCTTGCGCAACTTCCATCAACGCCGGCTCTCGAGGCACGGGTTCGCCTGCCTGATGCGCGCCGGGCATCCGTTGTGGAAGAGCCGGCTGACCGTCGCCAGCTATCTCGCTGCCGAGCACATCGTCGTTCACCGCGAGAGCCGCAGCCAGGATCTCCTCGAGCGATATATCTCGCGCCGCAAAATGCGACGCAAGATCGCGGTGTACACCTCGCACGTGCTGAGCGTCCCGTTCATCGTCATGGAGTCGAACCTGGTGGCGACGCTGCCGTATGCTGTCGTCACGCAGTTTGCGTCGCTCACGTCGCAGGTCGCCGCGGCGCTGCCGCCGTTCGATATTCCGTACGAGCTGAAGCTGCACTGGCACCGCCGTTTCGACAACGAGCCACGCAGCATCTGGCTCCGCGAGCAGCTCGCGACAGCGTTCAAGGATCACAAGTGGCTCGCGCCGCCGGCTGGTCCCGCACCGTTTCTGGAATCATAGTCAGCGAGGACGATATGCGGCGATCGAACCCGAGACTGTTTCTCGCGTTGTCAGTGGTGGCGCTGATAGTGACCGTCGCGCACGGGCAGGTGCCGCAGGGCGGGCGGGCCGCTGGGCCGCCGGCCGGCGGTCGCGGCGGAGGGCCGGCGCTCCCGCCGCTGATGCAGACGCCGCCGAAGCCGGCGATTCCAAATGCCAAGGCCGTGCGCTCGTGCGAGAGCCTGGCGAGCGTGATGCTCCCGAATACGACGATCGAATCGGCGGCGGTTGACCCGAACAATTCAGCCGTGTGTCGCGTGACGGCGATCACCACCCATCCGCCTGCTCCTGACAAGATTCGAATCTGGGTGGCCATACCAACGGCGAACTGGAACGGACGCTTTGTGGGTACCGGTGGCGGTGGGTTGGTCGGCGGCAACGCTGCCGGCGTGAACCAGCCCGTGGCGCAGGGCTTTGCCGCTGGCGCCACCGATGGCGGGCACGAGGGCGGCAGCGGCACCTTTGCCATCGATGCCAACGGCCGGTTGAATTGGGAAGCGGTCCGCAACTTCGCGCACGTCGGTATTCACGAGATGACCGTGACCGGCAAGGCCCTGACGCAGGCGATGTACGGGGTGGCGCCGAAGTACTCGTACTTCAATGGATGCTCGACCGGCGGACGACAGGGCCTCATGGAGGCGCAGCGGTATCCGCAGGATTACAACGGCATCATGTCGGCCGCGCCGGCGATCAACTGGAACCGTTTCCATCTGCAGCATCTTTGGGGTCCCGTGGTGATGAACGCGGCGGGCAATGCCGTGGCAGCTTGCAAGCTGACGGCCGCGACAGCTGCCGCAATTGCCGCCTGCGACGGAATCGACGGCGTGAAAGACGGCGTCATCGAGGATCCGAAACGCTGCACCTACGATCCCAAACCACTGGTCGGCACGTCTGCCGGAGACTGTGGTGCGTTCACCGAAGGCGACGTCGACGTGATTCGCAAGCTGTGGGAGGGACCGCGACGCGCAGACGGCAGCTTCATGTGGTATGGCCTCGCGCGCGGCGCCGACATGAACGCACTATGGACCAGCAGAGGCACGCCTTTGCGTCCGGTTCCGTTTGGGCTGGCGATGGACTGGTACCGATATTTCCTGACGCAGGATCCGAAATTCGACGCGAACACCGTGACGCCGGCCGGCTACGAACGGCTGTGGGATCAATCGGTGGAGCAGTACGCGAATGTGATCGCGACCGATAATCCCGACCTCACGGGGTTCCGCGATCGCGGCGGCAAGCTGATCGTCTGGCACGGATGGGCCGACCAGTTGATCACCGCTGAAGGCAGCATCGACTACTACACGCGCGTCCAGCAGGAAATGGGTGGTCCGAAGAAGACGGCCGAATTCGTCCGGCTGTTCATGGCACCAGGCGTGACTCACTGCGCCGGCGGCGCGGGGCCGCAGCCGACGGGTCTGATGGAGGCGCTGCTCGCGTGGGTGGAGGACAGCAAGGCGCCCGAGACGGTGCCGGCGACGCGCCGCGATCAGGCAGGAACCGTCACACGATCGCGGCCGCTGTGCGCGTATCCGCTGGTTGCGAAGTACAAGGGCAGCGGCAGCACGGACGAAGCAGTGAACTTCACCTGCAGCGCTGGGTTCTAGCGGCCGCGTGGAATCGCTCCGGACGCAAGTCGGTATTGTCGGTGCAGGTCCCGCGGGCCTGATGCTCGCGCATCTCCTGCATCTCAACGGCATCGACTCGGTCGTTGTTGAGAACCGCAGCCGCGACTACGTGATCGATCGCGTGAGGGCCGGCGTCCTCGAACAGGGGACCGTCGATCTGCTCCACGCGATGGGCGTGGCCGCACGGCTTCGACAGGAAGGCCTGCGCCACGACGGCGTCTACATCTCGTTCCTCGGACAACGGCATCACATCAACTTCGCCGAACTGACCGGCGGTAAGGCCATCACGGTCTACGGACAGAACGAGGTCGTCAAGGATCTGATCGAGGCGCGCGTCGCGACATCAGGTCCGCTGTACTTCGAAGCGGAGCACGTGTCGGTCGCCGCGCTCGATTCGTCGAGCCCGGTGATCCGATTCCATCATCACGACACCGAACACGAGCTGCAGTGCGATTTCATTGCCGGCTGCGACGGGTTTCACGGCGTCTGCCGTCCGTCCATTCCCGACGGCGTGCTCACGGTCTACGAACGCGTGTATCCCTTCGGCTGGCTGGGTATCCTCGCCGAGGCCGCGCCCTCTTGTGAGGAACTCGTCTACACGCTCCACGAGCGCGGCTTCGCACTGTTCAGCATGCGGTCGCCGACGGTGACGCGACTCTACTTGCAAGTGCCGCCGGACGAGCCAATCGAGCGCTGGTCAGACGAGGCGATTTGGCAGGAGATGCTCAGGCGCATGACCACGGGTGACGGGTGGAAGCCGAACGTCGGGCGCATCATCCAGAAGGGCGTCACGCCAATGCGCAGCTTCGTTGCCGCGCCCATGCGTCACGGCCGGCTGTTCCTCGCCGGCGACGCCGCGCACATCGTTCCGCCGACGGGAGCGAAGGGGTTGAACCTCGCAGCGTCAGACGTTCTCGTCCTCGCGAGGGCGTTCAAGGCGTTCTACGAACGTGGTCGGACAGCGTGGCTCGACGAGTATTCGGATGTGTGTCTGCGTCGAGTCTGGAAAGCGCAGCGGTTCTCGTGGTGGATGACATCAACGCTGCACCGCGCCCCGGATGAAAGCGCGTTCGATCATCAACGCCAAATCGCCGACCTCGATTACCTCACCAGCTCGCGCGCCGCGATGACCAGCCTCGCCGAACAGTATGTCGGTCTTCCGGCGGAGGTCTCATTCGAATCCGCTGGGCTGCCGGCCTAGCTTCGTAGA
>Ga0111539_10002519_pt1 | contig 24275 bp, 19 predicted proteins | sample RhiMethybrSRZTD1_FD_79667 | JGI IMG/M metagenome (GOLD analysis project Ga0111539, IMG submission 79667) | Populus rhizosphere microbial communities from Tennessee, USA - Rhizosphere MetaG P. TD hybrid SRZTD1 (version 2) (version 2) | ecosystem: Host-associated > Plants > Roots > Rhizosphere >...
GATTATAGCGCGCATAATACTGAATGAACGCTCATTCAGCAAGAGAGACTACGGTCGCTAGCGCGGAATTAAACAACGCAGCGATAAGTGGGATCCGGCATTAAATGAAATTTGTCCGGCATATAGTGAAATTTGTCCGGCATTAAATGAAATTCGTCCGGCATAAAGTGAAATTGCGGGGACGGTCTCATACCAACCTTGTAAAAAACGTGATCTTATGATTTCGGTCGGATTTGCGCGTGTCAGCAAGAAGCGTCCTTGTTGGATTTGCGGTAAACCCAACTATTGTGGCTTTTCACGGGACGAAGGCACTTCCATCTGCATGCGTATCAGTGCAGGATCTCGCGGTCTATCTCGTAACGGTGGAAATATCCACGTCCATCCCGAAATACCATTCATCACGATTCAACCCACAATTAAACGGCCGATTAATCAATCAATTCCGCCAGCTCCTCTTGAAATCAGAGATGCTGTTTTTCACGAGCTAATTAGGATTGCGCCCGCTTCAAATTACATAGAGGAACTTGTCACCGGTCCCGGAGGGCTGCTGTCACGAGGACTCATTGAGGACGACGCCACTCACTATGGAGCACTACCTCGAAAAAAACAGGAGCGCGCAGCCCTTGCCGCGATGTTGAATGAACATGTGCGCGTTCACTTTCCCGAATACGCCAAGTTTCATTCTGGCGCCGGAGTCATAGGCATACCCGGATTCTGGCGGGAACTATCGGGGAGGGTTCATATTTGGAAACCGCGCAACTACCTGATGCCGCTTCTGGTAATACCATATAAAGACACAAACGGATTGATTCAAGCCTGCCAAATCCGATTACACGCAAATGATATTTCGTCTGATGAGAATAGATACTGTTGGCTTTCATCACCACAAGAACGACATGGCACCAGTTCTGGAACACCAATACATTTCACTTTTGTTAAGGAGAAACTTCCTCGAGGCGAAACGGTGCTTATCACTGAGGGAGCGTTGAAGGCTGATACCGTAGTGCGGTTCAGACCGAAGGCCCGTGTGATCGCCACATCGGGAGTAACCTGCTCCCACAGTGAACTTGTCACTGCGGCTAGACCATGTAACGCGCTGATCGCCTTTGACGCAGATCACAGAACCAATCCTGCGGTGTGCCGACAGCTCGCTAGATTGATCGTCCAGCGCGTCAACGATTCCAAAGAGCGCCGACTATCCACGACAACGAACATTCTTTGCTGGAATGGACCGAAAGGAATCGATGATGCATTACGAGAAAACGTAAGGCTCACAAGTCTGACGATCTCCGAATGGTACCCGACTCTTAGAAATGAACCTCTCGACGAAGTAAACAGATTTTGGAGCGAGATCGGTTTCAAACCTTAGTCAGTCATAACTAGCGGTTCACCCGAATCACTCACCAACCCTAAACAAAAATGAGCGTTAGTGCTCCTTGATTTTTTCATTCTTTAGAAAGCAGGAAACTCACAATGCATTTTCTCTTGGGATTCCTTTTGGGATACTACACACGCAATAAACCATTATTGGCAGCGACGCTTACGATCATTGCCCTCCTCTTTTTTATAGTGTTGCCCGCAATTGCTCTTTCAGGGCTCGCCTTATCAGTTAGACGTGAACGACTCTCACGACCTCCACAAACACGCGTCCCTCCGCTTGTTGGTCTCGATTACGAGACAGCCGAAACCACACTTCACAATTCGAAGCTGAACATGCGTATCTTAACCCACCGTTACGATCCTCCGGTTGAACCAGGCAAAATCATCTTTCAAACGCCCCAAGCTGGTGAATCTGTAGACTGCGGAACTGTCGTTGGAATAGTGATTAGCAAAGAAGACCCTGACAACAAAAGACGACTTCCGTGAGGCGCGGCTCGACTTTATTGGTTACAGCAATAGTCCTGCCGTGTAATCGAGGTGACTGCGATATCCCTGTTAGCACATCAGAGATCGTTCATGTCGGTGTTCGCGAAGTATTCTTTTCACGCCCGCCACTCCCGCAGAAACTGCTCGCGGTAAACGTCATCATAGGTGTTCTGGGAAACCTTTACGTATACGGCTTTCCGACCGCGCTTGAATCTCAATAAGTCACCCATGCAGGCGCGGGCAAAGGATGTTCATTCTCGGCCCGCTTGGTCCAAAACAGATCGCGATTTTCAACTCTATCTTGTTCTGCCCTCCTGATTGGTATTCTTGGATTATTTCGCCGAAACAACTCTGGCCGAACCATCCGCATGAGATTGCTGACCCACAACCGATCCCGTAGCGTCTTCCTTCTCGATCACGAATCCTCGTGTTGCCGCAAACGTTCTTCGCCACGCGGGAAAAAAATAAAATCGCTGGCGCTCGACGTTCATTCTGTACCGGTGCAGGCGGCGTGACACCGCAGGTGGCGCGTCGCCTGTCTGACCAGGACAGAATGCGACGTTATCGGATGCCTGTCCTTATTCTGTCTATTTAGAAGTGAGTGCGAGATTAATGTCGTCGCGCATTCTTAGCGCGGCATCGCGGGCCGCGAGCGCGAAGTCGGGCTCACGTTGAGTCGCCATCTTTGCGTTTTTCCGAAAAGCGTAGATCACATCTCTGGAGGAGTTGACGACTGCGCCGTTTCCACCCGGATTGAAGCAATGAATTATATCTTTGGCCGTTCCGCCTTGAGCACCATATCCAGGAACGAGGAAGATCGTTTGAGGCAACAGTTTTCTGATTGATTTCGCTTCTTCCGGGAAAGTAGCACCTACGACTGCCCCGACTGAACTGTAGCCGCGTTTACCGATTGATCTTTGTCCCCAATGATTAACGAGGGACGCTACAACCTCATATAAAGGGCGCCGCTCACCATCCCGGATCACCTCCAGACTCTGGATTTCTGATGATGATGGATTTGATGTCTTGACTAAAACGAAGACTCCTTTGCCTTCTGACTCTGTTCGCTTCAAGAACGGTTCGAGGCTATCCGTGCCCAAAAGAGGGTTTACTGTAATTGCGTCCGCACCAAAGATTAATTTTGCCTCCGGCCTGTTAGTCCCGATATGAGCCTGCGCGTAAGCTTCAGCCGTTGAGCCAATATCACCTCGCTTCGCATCCTGAATTACAAGTAATCCTTGCGACTGTGCTTTGCGAATCGTCTTTTGTAGTGTCTGAAGGCCAGGAATACCAAGAGCTTCATAAAACGCTACCTGTGGTTTAATCGCGACGACAATATCATGGACCGCATCAATTATCTGTGTATTGAAATCCAGAACAGCTAGAGCTAAGGACTTCAAACCTCGACCATGCCGCATTTGATATTTCTCGATCAGGAATTCAGGAAGTTTCCCGACATCTGGATCAAGGCCAACAACAACGCTGCTCGATTTTTGGTCGATAGCGTCCAACAACCGATCCGCAAAATTCGCAGTCTGACCCATAATAAGCTCTCAAATTGATAGAAGCGCTCTGTGGAGATCTTCGATTGTTTTCTGCATATCTTCCGGCACGTACACAAGGCCCGGCTTCAAGTCCTGATTTTGACAAACATGAACCGCACTGCCAAATAGGAGTCCATAGATAAACTGAAGTTCTTTGTCAGGAACGCTCTCAGCCAAGCCGTGGAAATTAACCGGATATCCATCTGCCAAAATTGTAAGATCTCGACCATTTACTAGATGGTATTTTGAACCAACGTTTGGTATTTGCTCCACTGAGTTGGTGATGCTTTTCAAGTCACGATGATCTACTTCAAGGCGTTTGGATGACGCATTTACGAAGTACGTTCCGTGATCTGCTCGGAGCAATGAGTTTATTTTGACTGAGACCTTTCCAGTGCATCCAATCACCAAGAATTTGTCACTGATCGCTTCATCGATATTCCCAGCAACATCAAATCCATCGGCTTTGGCTTGAGATCTCCTCTTGCGTTTTTCATCAAAAACCGTAACTTTTGCTCCGTTGTTCTTAAATACATTTGCAACATGAGATCCAGTTGCACCAAACCCAATGATCAGTACCTGCTTTTCCCGAACGCCCACCCTGTCTGTTTCGAGAAGACGAGTTACGTTTCTAAAAACGGCGTCTCCAATATGGGGGCTCTCTCTTCGTTTCTTAAGATCGGATTCAGCCACATTCATCGTTGCAATCCGACGTTTACGTGGGGGAACGCTTTCCTGGTAAGCCCATATGCCGTTTGCTGTTTGCTCAACGGCACCGATCACTCGCGGAATGAGTTCCGGATAATGGCTATGTAGTCTTGGAACGACATATCCGCCATCCTCTATTATCAACAGATTTCTCGCATCGGTATCTCCATAGCTAGCTGCCGCGTTTATAGCCGCATCAACTTCTGTCAGGAAAGGGTAATTTGCTGGACCCCAAATATGTTTGTAGCCCCGAGCTAAGAGTCTTACGATTACGTGTTCCTTTAGCGAATAAGGAATTCCAACAATGAAAGTTCGTTCTGGATCGAGTCCGATCGTTTCAAGAGCATCGATGAACGAAAGAAAATCGGTGAGAAGGTGTAAGATCAGGATTACGGATATCCCAGCCAAAGAAGCGCCGTTATCGTTGGCATCGTTTGCCATGACCTTCAGCAGTTCAAGCGTCTCAATATGCGGCGGATTAGGTTGAATTGTCAGAGAAAACTGCCCACCCTTATTCGCGGATATTCTTCGTTCAGAAACAATCAGTGCGCCCTCTTGAGAGATCAGAAACGACGACATTTGGGGATCCAGCGGCGGAGGCGTAATCGTGATTTGGGAAAGTCTAAACAGACTTGGCCAGTAGGGTGTGATCTCGATCGAATATAATACGCGCTCAGTCGATGAGTACTCGAAAGTTACTACAGGCGGGACAATGTTCAAGAAGTCACGTTTGAACGAGAACTCTACAACTATTTCCTCTTCACTTCCTAAAGAATGAGAACGAGTTGAGGACCACGGTGCTTGGTACACGCGACCTGATTGCAGCGGCAGTACTTGGATTTCGATTGTGGCGGTCGTGCATCTAAAGTCCTCTACCGGCGTAGTGAATACTTCAGTGCGGGATAATTCAATAGTTTCTGGCTCATCATTTGGATTTGTAAATGTATACCGTCTAACGATCGTGGCAGACAGATCTCCCTCGATCACGACATTATCAAAAATGCTGATTTCGATTGGGAGACGAGAGGACCCGTTCATAGGTGAAGGCCTAGGGGGTTGATCGAGTAAAGAGGCAGGTCAACTGGTTGTACCGACCCCGATTAGCTGCACGACGTTGGAAATTTGACTATCCTTAGGGTCGATTATATTTTCTTCCTCAAAGTTCATCCGGTCAAAGATTGGCACCAGGTCAATGTCATACAGCGATAAATATTCCCTCGCACCCTCAAGTCGGTCGTAAAAAACCAGAGCACAGGAAACGACTGCGCCAAGACTCCAAATCTTTTCAGCAGCCTCGTGTATTGTGTCACCGGATGTTGCAACATCACTAATTAATGCAACACGCTCGCCGGGATTGAATGGTCGGCCCTTCAGGGCTGAGCGCAGTAATCTTTTCCGCGGCCGTATAATACAGGTCTCCATATTGGCAACCGTTTCAATCAGATCTTTGTACGTAATCATTCCGACGGGACCACTATCGCGCTCAGTGAACGCCAGCCTGTCGATTTCTGTCCCATTCGATTTCAATTCGTCTATTTTTTTCGCACATAGATCCGCCACCTTGCGTGCCTTCTCGGCTGCAGACTGACCGTTTTCTGCGCCGGGTGATTTGCTGCTTGTGTACTCGTCTATATCGAAGAAGTCACCTCCTCTACCTCCTGAGGTTAGATCATAGCTGCTGTTCTTGAGGCAGCTTCGAGCGATGTCATGACACATCTCCCGTTCGATCGGATCTAAGGGGTTATACATGGCAACACTTTTGCGATCCATCAATCCTCCTCTTTCGTTAACACAGCATCCACAACCTTCACCCCAGACAAGTAGGTATTGACCAACTCGGTAGATGCAAAAAGTTTCGCCTGCGAATCGCCGCTTTCTAATGCAAAAGCAAACCGATTCAGATCGTCGACCACGCCCGCGAACATTCGTTGCTTCTCTTCCTCAGCGCGCCTTGAGTACGGAACATCGCCTGAAAAGTTATAAAAGAGATCTTGGATGAGTGAGGAAAGCAAGAAAATGACAAATCGATTCTCCTTGCTCAACTCTGCGTTCGCTAGACTCTCAATTTTTCTCTGAAATCGCTTAAGCGGGGAGAGGGAGATAGCTCCAGACTTGGCCGAGATATTCATCTCTTCGACAGCTTGCCTTATCCATGCCGCGACAAACGTCTGCATGCCGAGAGCTTCTGATCCGTGATTGTTACCGACGCCGTCATCGGTTTGCTGTGAGGACCCCATTTAAGTTTCCTTGTTTGACAGTTCCTTCTTTATAAGTTTCAGTGACAATTCCTCGGCCTGGAGCTCTCGGATGCGGTTACATCGCCTAACGTTCTCGTCAAGGTCGTACATTCGCCTTGAGCCAACTCGTCTGTAAATCAACAGCCCTTCGCCGCTCCAATGGTCTATGGTCGAATAGGACTCCTTGGTAACCGCGGCGAGTCTCTTCGCGGTTACTAGATTATTTGCTGATTTACCTGCTTTTGAAGACTTCTCCATTTACGCTCTCGGTTGCCTCTTGTCAAGCCAACTTGGCTTGTCTTTTTAGTGTTATGTCGCGAGATCCGACTAGTGCAAAGTGCTCGCTCCGCTCGCGCTGCGCAAACACCCTTCGGAGCGTTCGAAGCTCTGGCAGTCCTAAGAGTTCTAAGAGTTCGAGCACCTCTAGGTGCGATAAGCCTAAAGCCTAATCGATTCCATTGTCAAGAATTGAATTACAAAAGCGTCCAATTTACAAATGCCTTGCAAGGAGGCTAAAAACCCGTTGCTTTGGAGTTGGAGTTCGCAGGACATGAGAGACTTTGGAATCAGGTTTAATAGGCAATTTCGCTGTGAGTGTTAGACACACGCGCTTGCGCGTGTGCAGTCGAAGGACAGGTGCTTCATAGAAGAATGTATCAATTACAAGGGATGCAAAATGACGCACTCATGAAAATTAGCCATATTGATCATTGGATATGCACGCTAAGTATGCTTCGTAAATGTTTGGAGGTCGGATCCGGAGGTCACTGGTGGCTGCCACCTGTGGGACGGCTGATGACTGGAAATAAACTTAACCACGGTCTTAAATATGACGAGCGCTGATCGCGCCAAATACCGATTGAACAACTGAAATCGGCATAGCCGCGTGGAACTCAGTCCTCTGCGCCTCAGCCTCATTTTCAGCGCCCCGTAATGCCACACCCATCACCCTAAAACTCTTGTCCAACACTGGGCCGCCACTGTTTCCATAAATAACAGGTGCATTCAGTAAGATGAGCCGCTCAGGGCTGCTCGGGTCCTGCCGAAAACTGGATATGTGACCACTCCGAATGTGAACTGTGTCGCCAATATTATGGTTAGGAAATCCTAGCAGCATGACTGGTACTAATGCCTTGGGCGTCAATGGGCTCGGTCTTAAACCATCATCGGATGGTACACCTATGTCCAGAACAGCAATATCTCTCACTGTATCCCGGATTAAAACGTCGGCCTTCGCGGCAACTTCGCCGTGCGACGAGGTCACGCGGATCTCCGTGCCATCTGGTCCTAAGACATGGGAAGCAGTTATCAAACCGACGCCGGCGAGCATAAAGCCCGTCCCTTGGGAACGCTTGGTTTGGATCATCCAGATGTGGTCAAAAACTGCCTCTAGCTCATCTTTTCGGAGCGGTACTTTTACAAAATTTGGAATTAAGCCATCCAGTTCCTTTAAGAATTTGAAATAGAGATGATCTTCCTTCCCTCTTACCATTCCCACGTATTCAATCTTGCCTTTCACAACAAACTTCAGCGGAGGTAAAGTGGCTTTGGGGTGCCGCTGCCATCTATGAGCGTACTTGGCTTCATACACCCGCTGACACTCAGCCAAGCCTTTCCGCCGGATATTATTAAGAATAGCTCGAATTTCACGGACGAACTTGCGCGGAACATTTACTCGTCGGTTAGTTATCAGTCCAGTAACTTCTTGCCTCTGATTAAATTTCTGTAGTCTTACCTTTGCAGGGTTTATCTGGAACCCATTCTTCTGAATGGTTCGCTTGAGTTTGTAACCTGGAACCCATACTAATTTCCCATCAATCAGTTTGCGCTCTACCAATTCCGGTGGAAAAGAAGCTTGGTCCGTTGAGAAAGTTAAGTCGTCCGCATAGCGGGTATACCTGCATCTGTAGGTGCGCGACAATTGACCGAGATGGGCATCCATTCTCGCGCATATCATATTTGCGAGGATTGGAGAAGTTGGTGCTCCCTGCGGCAACTGGTTGTCGACGCAAGCTATGTTCGCGAGGACGGTTGCCACGCGTTCCGGAAGATTATAAGGGGATGCCATTAACATCCCTCGAACACGTCCAAAATTGATGCTCGGGAAAAAATCTGCGATGTCGACGTTAAGGACCCACCTTCTCTGATCGTGCAAATCTGCATTTGTGACTATGCACTTGTTTAGGGTAAACCCGTGAACAGACTCTTTTGGTTCGTATACGCATTGAAGGATACGATGCAAGCGACTCTGAATGGTTTTTAAGAAACCATCGGGAGCTATGATCGGCCGCACCCCGCCAGATTTTTTCCGGATGTTGAACCGAATGTATTTGGATTCTTTAACACCGCTTGCGTAGAGGTTATACCGCAGAGCTCGATCAGAAACGCCCAGCAACGCGGCGACGTCATGACGAGAGGTCATCGCGTAGAATTTGTCTCTTATTTCCTCGCAGGGGTTTGAGTCCACGGGTGTAAGGTGGCACGAACAACGGGATTCTGCTTATTGCCAACCAATGCAACTGTGAACCAACTAATACAAGATCACAGTCACAAGTTAAGGATGATCCGGCACCTCGCCGGCACTTTGTCATAAGCTGTCGCAGTATCAACGACAGAAGGTCAATCGCGATTGTTCGTGCCTGCCGGAGCCTACAATAGCCAGATAGTGCAGAACAAGTTTCCAAAAGGATTTTAAATGGGAGATTTGAATAATTAAGCATTAGGGCTCAAGTGAGAGTCGTTGTTTTAACTTTCTAGAAACTTGGCGCTAAGATGGCGCGCTGATGGAGATGAACCTGCCATTACCTGGATCACTCTGATGGCTGCACACCCGATTTATATTAGTAAATCCGTGGGGGTTGGATCAGGTTCAAGCCCCCCTGCGCGTTCTTGAAAACCGCCGGCCGAAAGACTACGCAGGTTCGAGTCCTGTCCCCTCCGCCATTTCTTTTGAACAACTTACCTTGGTGGTTGTAACTTGAACCATTAGTTTGCCGCTGCGGCAACTTAATGGTTCCAAAAGCGCCCGGCAATTTATTGGTTCCATTTTTTGGAAAAGTACAAGTATCTTGAATTCCTTCGTAATTATTGTCGCTATCTTTTTAGACTCGTTCTCACTTCGCATCTTCGCGAAAGTAAGTAAATGGTTGACCGCTCTTTAGACGGAGGTTGCGTCTTACATCTCGGAGAAGATCGCATAGTTCTGAAGGAGTCCGTCCGGTAGGACCATTACAGCTTTCTGAGTTGCCTCGTCCTCGACCAAAATACTGCCTGAAAAACTTGTCCGGGCTTCGTGCCCGCACGCCCAGCAACTCATATTTGCGTCGTTCTGTTCTCAACAAGCGATCAATGCTGGCGGCACTGATGCGTAGCAGCTTCGCTCGCGTCTCGCGATCGCAACTGAACTCATTATGGCGCTCGAGTACGGTAAGCGGCTCCGGCAGCATTGGCTGCAGGCGCTTGCCGCAAATGTAGTCCATCAGCCCCCACAGTCGCACCAGTGCTGTTTGTACCTTCTCGTCATACAACGGGCGCGCTTTCTCTTTGCGCTCAACTTGCGCTCCACCACGACGATAGTTTGTTTGTCGGTTTGGATGCGACGTCCTTCATGCCGCAACACCAACCGCGCATACCAGCGACTATAGCCAGTGGTCCCGATAAACTGGTCCAGAATCTTGCCTTTCTCCTTTTTGCTCGCGCCACGATATTGACCGGCGGTCGCTTTGGTAACTTCCTGCCTCGCCTTCATCGTTAGCCTCATCCTCACCTCCAGTGCAATCAAACACCGGAGGGAAAATTCACTCTATTTCGAGTTAAAGCCATAGCCCGGACCCTCGCCGTCCGGATGTTTTCCTTTCCAGGCACTGCTTCATTCTTAATGCTGCCCGCGAGTCCATTTGCAATCCGAGTTGTTTGCGGGACAATTGCTTACCAGCCGCAGCACAGTTCCGTGGCGCGCTCCTCCATAGGCGTTCATCGCCAGGCTTGCATTCCTGTCACTAAGCAACATTCCTTTGTGAATCGTCCAAGTGCAGTCTGAGTTGTTGCTTTGGCAATTATTTACCAATTTCAACTCGGTACCATGTTGCGCCCCACCGTAGGCGTTCATGGCGAGGTTAGGGTTCGCAGCACTCAGCAACATCCCTTTCCGAAACGTCCAAGTGCAGTCCGAGTTGTCAGGTGCGCAGTTGTTTACCAGCGCCAGGACCGCTCCGTGTCGCGCTCCTCCATAAACGTTCATCGCCAGGGTTGCATTCGTGTCGCTTAGCAGCATTGCATTCAATTGTGTCCAGGTGCAATCGGCATTACCCTCTGTGCAATTGTTTACTAGTCTCAAGCTCGTTCCGTTTACTGCTCCGCCGTATGCATTGATGGCCAGGTTCGGGTTCGAGTCACTGACGAACATTCCTTTGCGATATGTCCAGGTGCAGTCGGTGTTCTCTTTGGTGCAATTGTTTACGAGCCTAAGCTCCGTGCCGTGGCGAGCTCCTCCAAATGCATTGACTGCGAGTCTTGGATTGGTGTCGCTGAGTATCATTCCGTCACGGTACGTCCAGGTGCAGTCAGGATTCACACTCGAGCAGTTATTCACCAATTTCAGGTATGTGCCATGCACTGCCCCGCCATACGCATTCATCGCCAGGCCCGAGTTCGCATCGCTGAGAATCATCATGCCCCCAGCCAAGAGGTTGGTCCTACGTGCTTCGAGCTGCTCCCACGTATGCCAGAAGTAATCGGCGCTCCGAAACAAGTGATTGTTCACGCGATCATTCGAGTCGCCCGAGACAGACCGCACGTGCAAAATAAAATCGGGAAGCATCCCATAATGTGCGACGCCTTCAGTGTTGTAGTCCCAGGTCTTGGTACCGGTGCTGCTCTGAGGAAAGGTTGCGTCGTACCTGACGACACCGATGCTGCTTCCGCTTAAGCGTCCGCCCGGTTGGGGACCCTTCACCAATCCGTTGAGATCGGTGCCAAACGCAACGGCACCATTCCGGTAGCTGGAACCCATTATCTTAATGGCTTGATCATACTGTTGATACCAGGCGGGGGCGCGCACCCCATCGGAGCCGAGCCCAAACATTCCGTGCAGCTTGCTGAGTCGTTGCAATTGGACCGGCGTCCGACTGTTCTCGGCGTTTGCGCCGGCCATTCCACGGATGCTGGAGTGACCTGACACAAGCGGGTAGCCGAACTGCTCCGCGATGTCGATCGTCGCGTCGGCGGTCTTTTGCGACATGTGATCGATGTCGATAATCATGCCTCGTTTCATCATCTCTTTGATCGCAATTCTGCCGAGTCCTGTGAGTCCCCGCGCGTTCCTGTGTCCAGAGCTTTTGCGCGGGTTCGGCTGAACCGACGGAGGGCATACCGGGCCCGGACCTGCATGTCGGAAGGGATCAAGACCAAGCTTGAGCCCGGCCAGGTCCCGCAGAATGTCGGTTTGTTCTCTGTACGTGTGGGTGATGTTGTCCTCCACATTTGCGCACTCGATGTCCCAGAAGTGGCCCCATTCGCGGAGGTTCGACGTGTTGAAGCCGTTTTCGTAGATCGCGGTGCCCCCAAAATTATTATCTATGACGTGGACTGGGAAGATGTATCTCACCCCGGAAGTGTACAGGCGCTGAATCTCGTCCGAGATCAGCACCTGGGCTGCGTCCTCAGACAAAGTGACGAGGGGCGACCTGTTGAAGTTACCGATGTCGTCAATCTCGACGCCAAGCACAACCGCGATCTTGTTGGCCCGCACGATCCGATTGAGATCCGCCGCGTTGAAGGCCGTCTCCATGAAGTCGTCGTGGCGAGAGACGAACGACTTGATCTCGGCCAACTGGAGATCGGCGGACGCCTTGTCGTCAGTCGGCAGATCGCCAGACACCGCGTCGCCCAAGGTCTTGTTGTTCGTGGCCAGCGCCACCATCACGCGCAGGCCACCGTCACGCGCACGCCTGATCCACTCGAACCACATCTTCTGATGCGTGATGTCGTTCCACCTCGGCCACTCACTAAAATCGGGGAAACCGCGCGCGTAGCCGTTGTTGCCAGTGACGAGGGCGTTGTTCGCGGTCTGAAAATTGTGGATAAAGAATTTACGGAAGTTGTCGCCACACCGAAGATTAAGGAGATTCCAGCCTCCATGTGACGGGCTGTCATCGCTCAACCCCTCCTCAATGGACCGTGCGCGAACGCGATTCTGGCAGAACCTGTCCGTGGGGAGGAGCGATCCGTTGGCCACACCCTGGTTGTCCACGCTGCCGTCCGGGCCGCCGTGGACCAACTTGCCGCCGAATGCGAGGTTGATCATCGGATGTGTGTGCAGGTCGACCCAACCCGACAACGGTGGCGGTGGCGGCGGTAGAACCAACAATGGTAACGGGCCGAGCGACGCGACTCCGGGATTCTCAACCCAGATATAGAGTGTATCGCCAGCAACTGACACATTCGTGAGTTGAACGATAAACCGCACCGTGTTGGAGTTGATGAAGCTGGTCGGCAGCGGCACCCGGAAGGCGCCGGGAAGGGCAAAGCCGCTGTAGCTCACGATGGTGTCGCGATTGAATCCCGACCCGTTTGCCTCGACTGAGTCGCCCACCCTGGCCTGAACCCGCGATAGACTTGTGAGAGTCGGCGGGATCTGCACGCTGAGAGCGTTCGGGGAGTCGTTCGGCGAAAGGAAATGGACGGCACTCTCCGGTTTGATCGTCCGTCCCGCCCGAACCTCTCTACTGATACCTAGTGCAACACCCAGCATACCAATTAACACGAGTCGGAATCCTACTTTCAAATGGTTTCTCATGGTTTCTCCTGGTCAGTGCGCTTCGCGCAACACCGGTAAATAATTCTTTCTCCAACTAAAGACGCGGAAGTCGGCCTCGAGACCTATCACGGCGAGGGAAATTCTTTCGCTGTCGTGTCACCAGGTGAACTATGGCGGACAGGTTCTAAGCGCTATACTTTGGGTCTGGTTATGACGCGCTTCGTTCCTCGATTTGCGTCTCTTCGCCTGATCGGTGATCCGCATGACACCTTCACCGGATGAAGTAACTCAACTCCTCCTCGACTGGAGCAACGGAAGCCACGCGGCATTCGAGAGACTCACGCCTCTGGTCTATGAGGAACTGCACCATCTGGCACACCGGCACATGAGGCGTGAGCGACCTGGCCACACCCTACAAACATCCGCGTTGGTGAACGAAGCTTATGTGCGGCTCTTTGACCAGCGAAGCGTGCATTGGCAGAGTCGGGCTCAGTTCTTCTCAATCGCTTCGAGGCTGATGCGTCGCATCCTGGTGGATCATGCTCGTGCTCACAATTGCGACAAGCGCGGGGGCGGCGTCCTCCAGGTATCGTTGGACGAGGCCGCGTTAGTATCTCAGGAGCGGGCCGCGGAATTAATGGCGCTTGACGACGCCCTGTCCAGTCTGGCCGCCTTTGATCAGCGGAAGACTGAGGTGGTCGAACTTAGGTTCTTTGGTGGAATGAGTGTGGAAGAAACTGCCGAAGTCCTACACTTGTCTGCTGTCACCGTAATGCGTGAATGGAGGGCAGCCAAGGCATGGCTCTACCGTACGATCGAGACTGGAGTGACTGGCACGGAGTGAGAGCCACAAGACAACGCCCGATTTGGACGTGGAGTCGAAAACAGAAAGCGATTAACTCTTTCACTCTGAACCCGGCCGCGGTCCAGACCTTCACATAGCCGACCACCCTGACATCTGCTGGCAAAGCAGGGAATTATTGCGTTGCCGCTGAGTTCAGCACCAGGGATTTCGCCTGATCAGTCTTTCACTACTACCCTTATGAAGCCTGAGCGATGGCAACAAATCGAAACCTTATTGCACTCAGCGCTGGCGCACGCACCAGAAGAGCGGTCCGCATTTCTTGTAGAGGCCTGCGAAGATGACGACCTCCTGCGCCGCGAAGTTGAGTCGCTGATCGCAACTCATGAGCAGGCGGAGAGCTTTCTCGAGGCGCCTTTGTCTAAGATCGCGACGGAGCTGCTCATTACGGATCAAGCGTCGTTGGCCGAGGGAACAATGTTGGGTTCCTACAAGATTGAGGCCCTGCTGGGCGCGGGTGGAATGGGAGTAGTGTATAAGGCCGAAGACCTGAGATTGGGCCGCAGGGTTGCGCTCAAGTTATTGCCGTCAGATTTCACAACTAATTCAGCCCGCTTACGCCGCTTCGAGCAAGAGGCACGCTCTGCTTCTTCACTGAATTATCCAAACATTCTAACCATCTACGAATTCGGAGAAACCGACAACATACACTTCATTGCCTGCGAGTTTATTGAGGGCGTGACATTGCGGGAGCGCATGAATAGCGCGCGGATGAAGCTCGGCGCAATACTCGATGTTGCCACCCAGGTCGCTAGTGCCCTCTCGGCTGCTCACGCTGCAGGCATTGTGCATCGTGACATCAAGCCGGAGAACATCATGCTGCGTCGTGATGACCTCGTGAAGGTGCTGGATTTCGGTTTGGCAACACTAACTGAGCGACTGCCGCCGGACTCGGCAGACACCGAAGCGCCAACACTATTTAAAACAGACCCAGGCACGTTTGCTGGGACAGTTATTTACATGTCACCGGAGCAGGCGCGCGGCCTCGATGTTGACGCACGCACTGACATCTGGAGCCTCGGTGTTGTGCTCTACGAAATGATGGCAGGATGTTTGCCGTTCACAGGTTCAACATCGAGTGAGGTGCTGGCTCTCATTATGAACGAAAGAGAGTCGCAGCCGCTGAATCGATATTCGAGAGAGGTGCCGGCCGAACTAGAACGGATAATCTCAAAAGCTCTCTGACGAAAGCGGAAGTCGTTCTATCGTCAGTCCAGAAAAGTCCGGTGAAATAGATCAGTTGGACGGGAATCATGTCGTACTGAGGCAAGGTCATACGCTAGACATACGCTTTAGGATCCCAAACCATATCAAGCAACCAAGTATTCGGCATCTTGTGATCTCGGGATACTACATTCCCGATTCGATGATACGACAATGAGCGCTGCCTGCGGCCGTTTTCGTAATTTAGGGCACTGGAAAAGCTTGTTGGAGAAGCAAAACGGCACCGTTCTTGCGGCGTTCCTGCTCCTGTGTGTGCTTGTCGCATGTGCTGAAAGTTCAAGACATGGACAACCTAAAGACTCTGTAATACACACTGAAATTACCGTTCAACCAGAAAAGAAGGGACGCGGAAGGACTGCGGATGAAGTCTTCTACCAATACGCTTTGCCATCAAAGAAGTGGGTTCAAACCAATGTAGCGGTTCGGCCAAATCAAGAGGTAATTGTTCATCACTTTACGTTTGAGGAGGCCTTGAAAGTAAACATTGGTGGTTATTCATGGACGATTGATCGACCTGGCACCGCGCTTCCGATACTAGCGGTAACGAGTTGTCCTCCAAGCCATCAGATTCCCCAATATTACCGATGCATCGAGCTTTCCCAATCTGAAACGATAAAGCTATTTAGTCAGTCAGACAAATCGATGAAAGTGGGAGTTCTCCTGAAAGAGAGGTAGGCCGATTTGTGATCGGCTCATTTCTTAGTTTCCGAGTGCGTTAGCCCCAAATGCTAATAAGGTTGGAAGCCACTCACTTATCAGCCCTTCGAGAGACGAAGGCCATTCCACGTCCATCCTAATCAGTGCGGGATGATATCTCGCAAAGCGAGACACATACACGTCCGTCCGCAGTTTCACACCAAAATCTTCGCCTCCTGCTTTTCAGGGCAGAAACAGTAAGAGACTGGTTGTGAATGGGTTGAGCCGATAACCACGTTTTGCGAGATCCGATATTTCAGTCACGGCAAGGCAGCACCGATGCTTTCGTTCAAGAATTACTTAGCATAAGGAATGTAATAGCCTCTTACTCCAAGAATGAACTTCCTTCCACCAAGTTCAGGCGGAAATACGAAGTCAAGCCTCTCTTGTTCACCCTGGCGGAGCACTAAATAATTCTGATCTACTCGACCCAACTTGTTGTTTTTCGGAGTTAGAATAGTTTCAGTGCCATCGTGGTTAATAGCCCTTATGTACAACTTATCAATGTACGATGTTTCGGGGTCTCTCTCTCTGATTAATATGCTCCCATCAAATCGCGTCAGCTCTTTCTCATACGTCGATTCTTTCCACTTGCCGTTCAGATCCGTCAAGATAGTCCCTTCATTGATCCACAAGTTATCCTCTGTACTAAAAGTAAAGATGTAAGGACAACTGGCGCCCATAAACCCGCCACTCATTACGAGCACGCTCGTATCTAGCGGCCGGAATGGGTATGTAATGCCATCAACCTCCACAGACTCAATCTTCTGAGACGATCCAAAAACAAATTCCTTTTTCAGGTTGGGGTTTTCTCCAGGGCTCCTGATCATATTCATTAGCACAGAGGTACTCACCGTAACCTGCTGATCTGGCCGCCCCTCCCATTCTTCGCCTTCTGTTGTTACAACCGGCAAATCAACGCGATCAACTTTGCTTAGTGCATTAAGAACCTTAGAGGGTGTTGCCCGTGTGTATCTTGGTTCATTCAGGTCTTCGTCTGCTCCATTAGCCAGCAACAGTTCAATTGGTATCACAAATTTTTCGTTGGGCTTGAGAACGTCCGGGGTGAAATAGCCTTTCTGCTCAAACGCGTGTGCGGAGAGCATCGATTCGTTTTCATCACGACTTCGCAAGCGGTTTAAGTTGTTCTGTTTAATTGAAAACTTTCCGATTCTAATGGGCTTCTCTGAAGTGTTCTCCAGAACTGCGATACGCAGTTTCAAACTTCGACTTTCAAGACTCACGCGTGTTGCCGGTATACATCCGCCTGAACTTGAGCTCGATTGCATACTGAATATGAAAAAATCCGGAGGGAGATATTCGCTCGTGATGTAACGATAAAAATCTGCTTCTTTTCTGTCGTTTAAATATTCCGTTTGTAAGACCATTTTCACGTCATCGGAAGTTGCAAATCTCCAAAAGAAAAATGACTCCGCGGTAATATCAGGTAGTACCCTTGGTCTCTTGGCAGTGAGGCCGCGTTCGGGTGTCACTATGAGGTGCCACTTCTCTTCAGGATTTAGCAATTCGGCGAATTCATCCCTGCTAAGGTCCCGATCTAATGGATGATCTTTGCTGCCTCCCAGGAAAAAGGGTCTATTCTGACTTTTACTTCCTGTTTGCTGGTCATATATTGTCTCTCTGGATTGGCTCTCGGAATTTGAGATTTCAAACTGCTCATACTGAAACGGAGACGAGAAGTTGTTGATAAGTTTTTTAAGGTCATTGAAAACGTCATTACCTGCTATAGGTGCGTCGCCTCCAAGTTTTTTTGCCCAGCGAGTCTCAATTTTTCCTTGCAAAAGAAAATCGATGGCGGGGCCTTCCAATATGAAGTATTCAACACTGAAGGGCGGTGGACCTGGCGGTAATTTTATGATCAGATTGCTTAGCTGATCGGTTGAAGGATTTATTGGCAGCTTGGCCTCTAGGTTCCCCAACTTAGCTGTGAACACTATTTCTCCCGTACCAAACTGACTTGGATCTAAATCTGAAAAACTGAATTTACCGTCGGCGGCTGCCTTTCTTTCCAACAGCTTTCCATTCAAGAAAAGAGTTACTAACGCGTTGTCTGCCGGCTCGCCTCCGGCAGTCAAAACAAAGCCTTCGATCGTCACTGTCTTTCCTGCAAGGATGTCGATTCCTCTAATCTCACCGAACGGCGTCAGTTTTTTGTAAAAAACGGCAACGCCCCAAGTACCGGCTACGACAAGCAGAATCGCGACCGCAGCCATCCGTTGGTGTTTCGGATACGCAAACTCTTTATTTACTTTCAGTCCGTGCTTGAATGTCGCGGTGCGAATTTCATTTTTCTTTAAGAGCACATAGACCGAAGCGATAAAGAGCATGCCGGTTCCAACTGCGAACATAACAATTATTGCGAGTCGTGAATCGCCTGCAAATAGTCGAAACGCCGTAAAGACAGTTGTTACGAAGCTTATTACTAACGTAACTTTCCCAACGGTGCTATTGAGGAATCCGAACAGTGTCGACCGTTCGTTTGAAGTGGGCTCGGCCATGGGAAGACCTCGATGGGTTGATGTGAATGTGAATGTAGTCAATCATTGTACACCGTGACATTCAAGGTATGAATACCTGAGCGCAGTAAGGATGAATGAAATTGAAGCGAATGAAAGCCTCAAGAAACTGGTGTGGTGAGGAAAATTTCAAGTTATGCCGGACAAAAATTTCATTTAATGCCGGAATCGTCCCCGTAAGTTATTGATTCCACTGATGGGCCAATTTCACTTTATGACGGAACCCACAGGCAGGTCCAAAGCGGCAACATGCGCATTCGTCAGATCCATTGTGTTACCAACAACTGATCATGATGGATCGATGGATTGAAGAGATGACGCAAGCTGCATATACATCTTCTTATAGAAGACGCACGGAATCAGGAGGAGCAATCATCACATCGAGTTATTCAGCTCTGGCGAAACCAACCCAGAAAGAGTGCAGTTAACTTAGGGTCATTCGAGAGGATCGGTTCAGTGGCCATCAATTGCCAAAACTCTTCCTCAGTCTTTAGTGTCAGTAGGAGCGCCGGCTCATTGTCGAGAGCAAGGTTGCGCGCTTTCCGTGCCGCAGCCGAATCCTCCTTCCTGCTTTTCTCGTAGTTATAACTAAGCTCCTGCAGTCGTCCGATGACGCCGGGATGTTTGAGGGCAAGGGAAATAATCCCCGAATACTTGTAGGAAATTAGAGCCAGTTTGAGGAAGTAATCGAAACGGCGCGGCGCAGCGTCGACGTCAAACGAAATCAGCGCTTCTTCTACCGGCGAACCCGCATTTTTAACCAGCTTTGCCAGATTGAGTTGCACTGAAAGTGTATTCATGAACCGTTTCACACGTCGGGGGTTTGGGCCTAATCCGGCGATAATCAATTCTTCGTGTTTGTTATCGAGCTTGACTGGTAAATCAAATGCCCGGATCAGTGTGAGCGCATCGTCATGGGACAGTCGCGGCAGGTCGTAAGAAACCGAGATCGTCTTTTCCATGTACTCATCGGGATCGATGAAAAGACCACCGCCGGCGTCCCTGGTCTGTTGGGTATATTTGACCGCCAGGCCTTTGCGGATAACGTCCCGGTCGATGGCTACGACATAGCCGCAGCCCGGGGCATCGAGAAAGAGTTTGATGGCCTCGAAGATTTCCAGTGCCGATTCGGGTAAGCAGCGATCCAAATCGTCTATAAAGACGAAGACCCGACGCCGTTGCCCGTTCTCAGGATTAATGAGCTCGTCGAATTTTTCGATGAACTGCTCGATTGACTGTACTTGTACCACTTGTCGTTGGACGGTAGTACGCTCAAGGACCGATGCAAGCTTTTCGACGCGCGCATCATTTACCAAGGGCGCGGCTTCCTCGTCTGGCTTGTCTCCCCAGAGCAACCTTCCAAAGAAGCCCACGGATCCCTTCAGGGCTTTTGCTATGAAATCGAGCTTCAGGGCCGAAAGAACAATTCCAATCAACTCGACTATGAGCGTGCGCCAGTTAAGCTGCCACGGTCCCTTCTCCTCGACTGCAAACGAGCGGTAGAGGGACGACTCTAACTCTTCAAGGCTCTTCGCATCCGCGCCCTGATCGCGCAGCGCTCCGAGGACTCGCAGGATCAATGCGCGCCAGAGGGCCTGCCGCTCCTGGTATTTCCAGGCATTGAAATCGATGAAAACCGCCTCGTCATCCGCGAACCCCTTTTTCAGTTCGCGTTCGAGCGCGCGCATCATGGTTGTTTTGCCGGTGCCCCAGGGACCATGGATGCCGACCACGGTCGCGCCAATGCTCTTTCTGCTCAAGAGCGGTGTTAAGGCTTTGGCGACCAGTTGATAGTTGAAGTCCGGCGCTCTGGAAGGGATGTCTTCAAGATATGTGGTGTCCATCTTTGACCTATCTGGCCTTAGGGATCGGGTAATCCCATTCCCCAAGAGTTGGAAGTAAGTGCCCAAATTCCGTCGTTAATCGATGCGCAGCTGGCCCTCGCCACCGTATCGGACCGAACCTTTCGAGACTCGAGCGCAGGATCCCTTCGACACTGACGAGATCCTGAACGGACTGACTGCGAATGTACACCTCCCTCAGTGTACGGGCGGAGAAGTCGAAATATGCATCAACCTTCGTTAAGCGCAACCAGATCTGAAGTAGGCCCGAGAGGACGAAGCCCACGCCGAGAATCGGGGATCCAATTCGATATATGAGATATTGCGATTCACTGCGAGCTAGCCCTGCAATACCGCCGCTCAACAAGATTAAGGTCACTCCGATCACAAGAATCATTCCGATAACTAGTAGTTGGAAAGGGGAAAAAGCCAACCGCAATTTTTGACTAAAGGAAGGCGGCCGCGTTAATTCCGCATAAGTAGCATGCAGCTTTGGCGCGTCTTCTCCCGACTGTTTCCGGAACAGTTCCTCGTCACGACGAGATTGCGACTCGCGTTGTTGTGATTCGAGTCGAGCATAAAGTTTTTGCAGCTCAAGGGCGCGCCTCTTATCAGCCTCCGCGATCTGCAACCTAAGATCTTGCAGGAACTCTTCTCGCTCCGCCTCGCGTTGCGCGAGGTTTTGATTCAGCTCGGCCAACTGCTTCTCTGCGACTAGGCGCTGTTTGGTTAACTGCTCAACCATCTCGGCATTGGACGCCGCGTTGGCTTCCGTGATCTTTGCCTCTAAGCGGACCTTCAGTTCCTCGTTCTGGTTCCTGAGGGAATTCAATTGGGCTACATTTGTTTCCGTAGCCCCCTGGGCAGTGCTCCCCTTTAGCTGACTGCGCAAGTCAATTCCGACCCGCTCGAGCACGTCGGGACTCGAGAGGTCATACCAGAGGAGTTTGAACGGTCGCGAGGCACTCAGTATCTTCAACAGATCGTCGTCCACATTGCCATCGGCGATGAAACATCCGATGACATCCGGTTCGGTTTTATAGATTTCCTGCAAACGATCAATGAAGACGCGCGCCTGATCGTACAGATCAATTTGATGTACCGCGTGCTTTACGTCTACAACGACCCTCAGCTTGTTGCCCTGATAGCCAACCAGATCGAAAGTAATTCCTAAGGAGGCGGTGGCGTGGGCACGAACCGTCAAATTCTGGCGCTCCAGAATCTCGTGGACGCGAGCAGCAGCATCTTCCCTGCTGATGCGCTGGCCCAGCTCGACGGCAACCTGTCTGATTTGATCAGGTGTAAGCCGCGACCGGAACCCATTCGATTCACGGAAAAGGGCACGGCAGAGAGAAAGCATGCGCCTTATGTTTCCGCCGCTGCTCTCCGCGATAGCCTCCGCCTGCGGTATGCCAAATGTTTCATCGTTAACGCTGCCAGAACTAGCAGCCTTAGCTACAGCGAGGGTGGGCACACGGGCTTCAACGATCTTCAATACGTCCAGCGGACCAAGCTTCACCAGTTCCACCGGCCTGAGCTGGGTGAAACGTTGTAGGTAGTCACGCTGTGCTTCCCATCCGCTCCAGTGGCCGGACACGAAAACCAGCGCCTTTTTTGAAGCCAAACCCTCGAGTAGTCGTTTCAGCCAGTTGAGGTTGCCGTGGCTCTCAGGTCTTGACTGGTCGTACCGCGCGAGGTGCTCAAGTTCATCAATAATGAAGACGAACGGCGTCTCCAGGCGTTGATGAACTGCCGCGAGAGTGATAAGCAGTTGGGCGACTTCGGCCTCGTTTGAAAGACTGGGAGGCACACGCAACGGAGCACGCTCGTCATCGTTGAGTTGTTCGCCGGCAAGCCAGCGGAGCGCGCTCGCATCGCCCCAAACGGCGGCCGTTAGTGCTCTGCGGATGTTTTCGTTCGCATTGGGATTAAGCTCCGCCAGTAGTTCGTTGAACTGCTGATCCACCGCCGACACGCTCAGTAGATTTTCCCTGATTAGCGCGCGGATTAACCTAGGCTTCTGCTCGAGTTCCTCCACAGCCGCCTTCGTCAAATTGGTTTTGCCGGCTACCACTTGTCCGGCTACCGCATAAAGTTCAAGCATCACTCGTTCGACGAAACCGACTTGATTTGTTGGGTCACTTAGAGGATCTGGGGGCCTCAGTTCAGGACCTATGTTTAGTCGGAACCAACTGAGTGGATCTGTTTCAAGACAAGCGACGCGGATCAGGGTTATTTCGTAGGCGGGCGTTAGCGCAGTCTGGATATGTGCGGCTGCGTCTAGTAGTAAGTGTGTCTTACCCGTACCGTAGTTACCACGGACGGCCACGATTACCGGTTCGATCTTCTCCCGATCGTCTGGTTCCAATCCGTTCTCTTTTTCCGTTTTTCTTTGTAGCCACTGTTGCTCGTATCCCGCGACTATGGTGCGCTCCTTGGCGATGGCATCTGTAACTACGGTCTGCCGTTCGATAGCTTGTGCCTCTGTTTTCAAGAGCACAACCGGATAATCTGGGAATGGATTTAAATCGGCCATTAAGCAACTTTCATTAAACCCTCAAAACCATCCATCAGTCGGATCACATATTTTCCCTTATCAGGCTCCGGACACTTGGAAATGTCGAATTCTTTGTCTAGAGCTTTCAGCCTGGCGCTGAGCATTCCTGCTATCGTCCGGTTGAACTGACGCAAACTGATATAGGGTTGGTCATCTAGGAATACGCCCGACGCAAATGCTTTGAGGATGTCGGCTTCATCGAAAGGAAATAAGCTGTCCACGGCCAGCCAAGGTATGCCTTTATACGGATCATTCGTAAGACGAAATTTGTTGATGCGATGTCTGACAAACGCGACCGCACCGTCTGCCGCCAACGGCACCATGTTGAACCGCGGCGTGATAATTGTTTTGCCCTCACCCGACAGTTCCTTGAACAGCTCAGGTTCTTTGCTCACTAGGAAGAGGAAGATGACCCGCTCAACGCGGATTTCGTTATACATTTGGACTGCTCTGTTTAAGGAACCAGGGAGCAGATTATCAACTACGACGCAGTTGTATCTGTTGTTTGCCTTCGACACTTTGTCCTGCAATTTCCCAAGTTCAACGATCTGCTCTTCAGCGCTTGCGAAGAATCTGGAAGACCAGCTGTCCTCGATGTACCATTGACCAAGGCCGGCGGGCGGTTCACATTTCCTCAGCCACCTGATCATGGCTTGGGCCAACGTTGTCTTCCCGGTACCCTCATATCCATAAAGAGAAACTAGAGCCGAATTCGCGCCTACACGCGTAGGGTCGGTATCGTCGCGGTAGCCTTCGCCGCGCGCATAGTCTTGAAATACTTCTTCGTAATGCTTGAACCGTCCGGCATGGCGGCTGTAAAGCAATTCAAGCGCACTATCCGAGTTGAGCAGGAGCGGTCTTATCTCGAGAGAATCTTGCAATGGCGGATTTGTCAGTCCTGCCAGCAATTGCTTTGGCTTGAATGGATCATCCCTTAAAGCAAAGGCCTTTTCATAATCATAAGCCATGGGTATTGATACGGCCTCGAGGTGAATCGATCAGGAAAGGACTTGAGCGCCTAAAAGCAGCGAGAAGCTTCTAAACTGACGTCCCGGGTGGTTGATATAGCATAATTCAAGGCGAATTTGTAGACTTTTTACGAGTAAGTATCATCCAGTCATGGCTAAACGGCGCTAGGATTCAGACGATGAAGGAGCGGTGAGGAAAATTTCACATTATGCCGGAAATCTGTAGGAAAATTTCACGTTATGCCGGACAAGAATTTCATTTAATGCCGGAATCGTCCTCGTAAGTTATTGATTCCAGTAGTAGGCCAATTTCACGTTATGCCAGAACCCACAAACTACTGTGGGTTCGGTCATAAAATGAAATTTGTCCGGCATAAAGTGAAATTTGTCGGTCATTAAATGAAATTGCTCGGACCATTTCAGTAGAACCAGGATACAAGCAAATCCGTGTAAATCCGTGTAATCTGTGGCTGATAAA
>Ga0111539_10002521_pt1 | contig 24263 bp, 20 predicted proteins | sample RhiMethybrSRZTD1_FD_79667 | JGI IMG/M metagenome (GOLD analysis project Ga0111539, IMG submission 79667) | Populus rhizosphere microbial communities from Tennessee, USA - Rhizosphere MetaG P. TD hybrid SRZTD1 (version 2) (version 2) | ecosystem: Host-associated > Plants > Roots > Rhizosphere >...
GACCTCGGTGCTCACGCCGGCCGAGGCCGACGAGGTGCTCGGCATGCTGCGCGCGATGACGCGCGCGGGCGACGTCACGGTGCTGATGATCACGCACAAGCTGCGCGAGGTGATGGCGTTCGCAGACGATGTCGCGGTACTGCGGCGGGGCAGGCTCGTCGGGAAGGGGCGCACGGCCGCGCTGACTCCGGCCGTGCTGGCGCACATGATGGTCGGCACGCGCGAGATTCCTCAGTCGCACGCGAAGAAGATGGCGGGCTCAGGGGACGGGGGCGCGCCCAGGCTCATCGTCCGCGACCTCCGGGTCGAGGACGACGCCGGACGGCTGGCCGTGGACGGCCTGAGCCTGACGGTTCGCGGCGGCGAGATCGTCGGGGTGGCGGGCGTCTCGGGCAACGGCCAGCGCGAGCTGGTCGAAGCGTTGATCGGCCAGCGGGCGCGCGCCGGCGGCGAGATCCTCGTCGGTGGCGAGCCCTTCCACGCTACGCGCGCCGAGATCCGGCGTCATCGCGTGTTCAGTCTGCCCGAGGAGCCGCTGCGCAACGCCTGCGTGCCCGGCATGAGCGTGGCAGAGAACATGACGCTCAGGAGCTTTGACCGCCCGCCGCTCTCGTCGGGGCCGTGGCTCAAGCGGGGCGCGCTGCGCGCGCAGGCCGAGCGCTGGATCGACGCCTTTCGCGTGAACACCCAGGGTCCGGACGCGCCGATGTCGACCCTTTCGGGCGGCAACGTCCAGCGCGCGGTGCTCGCGCGCGAGCTGTCCGAGCCGGTGTCAGTGCTGATCGCGGCCAATCCCGTCTTCGGCCTCGACCTGGCGGCCGTCGCCGAGATCCACGACCGGATCCTGGCCGCCCGGAACGCGGGCGCCGCCGTGCTGCTCGTCAGCGAAGATCTCGACGAGCTACTCGAGCTCTCCGACCGCATCGCGGTCATCTTCGGCGGCCGCATCGTGCACGAAACCGCGACCGAGAAGGCCGATATCGGCGTCATCGGCCCCTGCATGGCCGGACACCAGACGATGCCGGCGCTCTCCCGCGCCCGTGCCTGAGATCGCGGCCCGGCCGTACGCGTACGCGTTCGAGCCCGCCGCCACGGCTCTGCTCGTGATCGACATGCAGCGCGATTTCATCGAGCGCGGCGGCTTCGGCGAGGTCCTCGGCAACGACGTGACTCGCCTCGCGGCGATCGTGCCGACCGTGAAGGAGCTCCTGACATGGGCGCGGGCACACGCGATCCGCGTCGTGCACACGCGCGAAGGCCACCGGCCGGATCTGGCCGACTGCCCGCCCGCCAAACGCGCCCGCGGACGGCTCGCGCTCGGCATCGGCGACAAGGGACCGATGGGCCGCATCCTGGTCGACGGCGAGCCCGGCAACGACATCGTGCCCGCACTCGCGCCGACGCCCGGGGAGGCCGTCATCGTCAAGCCGGGCAAGGGCGCGTTCTTTGCGACGAAGCTCGACGAGATGCTGCGTGCGCAGGGGATCACGCACCTGATCCTGGCGGGCGTGACGACCGAGGTCTGCGTGCAAACGACGATGCGCGAAGCCAACGACCGGGGCTACGAGTGCCTGCTGGTCGAAGACGCCACCGAGAGCTACTTTCCCGAGTTCAAGCAGGCCACGCTCGCGATGATCCACGCCCAGGGCGGCATCGTCGGCTGGACCGCGCCGTTCGACGCGGTCCGCGCGGCGCTGGCCTGACGGGCGCCGCAGCCGTTCGACCGCGACCAGTCGTCAGTCCAGGATCTCGTCCGCGCGAAGCCTCACGGCCGCTGGAATCGCGAGCCCGAGCGACTTCGCCGCGGCCATGTTGATGATCAACTCGAATTTCGTCGGCTGCTCCACCGGCAGATCGCCCGGCTTCGTGCCTTTCAGGATCCGGTCGACATGGATGGCGGCGTGCCGCCACATATCGGCATTGCTGGTCCCGTAGAACATCAACCCACCGGCCTTGACGTACTCTCGGTCGCCGTACATCGAGATGAGGCGGCGATCGCCCGCGAACTTGACGATGAGCGTACGGTACGACGCCAGGAGCGCGTCCGCGGTCGTCATGAGCGCATCGGGCCGTCCGCGGCGCATAGCCGAGAACGCCGCGTCCAGGCTCACGCGGTCGTGTACGCCGAGTGGTTCGACCGCAACCTGCAACGGCTTGGCCCACTTCTGGGTCTCGCGCATGGCAAGCACGCTCGCCGTATTCTGATCGTTGTAGAGCAGCGTGACCCGCGAGATCCGCGGCGCGACTTCGCGAAGGAGCTCCAGGCGCTTGCCGTACTCCGGCCCGATGAAGGTGACGCCGGTCAGGTTGCCGCCGGGCCGCGCCATGCTCGCGACGAGGCCGGTCTGTTCCGGAAACGCGGCGCGGCCGAAGACGATGGGAATCGTCGTCGTCGCATGCTTCGCGGCCAGCGTCGCGGGAGTCCCGGCGGTGCAAATGACGTCGACCTTGCGTTCCACGAGCGCGCGCGCGCGGCGCGGCAGCATGGCCTGGTCGCCGTCCGCCCACATGGCCTCCACCTTGAGATTTCGCCCTTCGACGTAGTTCAGCTCTCGCAGACCATCGAGTAGCGCATCCAGCTCGGGCGCGCCGGTCGCCGACGAGGGGGGCGACAGCCAGCCGATGCGCCACGCTTTCCCTGCGTTGTGTTGTTGCGCGCTCGACGCAGCCGGCGTGACCAGAAGCGCCACGGCGAGCCAGGCGACGACAACCCTTCGTCGGTTCACGCTAGATGACCGCGACCGCTTCGACCTCGATCATGTAGTCCGGGTGCGAGAGCGAGGCGACCTGCACCATCGTCGAGGCCGGACCGCGCTCGCCGAAGAACTCGTCACGGACCACGCGAAAGTCCATGCGATAGCGGACGTCCGTCACATACGTCGTGATCTTCACCACGTTGGCGAGGGTGCCGCCGCCCGCCTCGACCAGCGCCTTGACCGCCCCGAACACCGTGCGCGCCTGAGCGCGGAAGTCGCCGCGATGCTTGGGCGTGCCGTCCATCTCGTAGGGGACCTGTCCGGCGAGGAACAGGATCGTCTGGGCGCCCGTCACCTTGATCGCCTGGCTGTAGCTCGGCGTGTCGTAGACGCCCTTCGCGCAATACTTCTCGATCTTCGCGGCCATTGATCGTTCTCCTTTTGCTAGAGCTACGCGAGTGGCTTAGAGCTACCCGAGTCGTGGGCTAGAGCTGCCCCGAGTCGCCCCACTGGTCGACGAGCGCGCGATACGCGGGATCGTCGTAGCGCGACAGCGCGAAGGCTGGCGCGTAGCGCGGCAGCGGCCGGCCGGCGATGTGATCGGCCAGGAGATCCGCGGCGCCGTTCGACGACATGAGCCCGTAGCCCGAGAGCGCGCCCAGAATGTAGGCGCCCTCGACCGGCAAGGGTCCCGAGAGCAGACGGTTCTCGCGCGTCTTCGTGTAGTAGCCGCCGTCGACGAACACTCGAGGCAGGCGCGTCAGATACCGCGAGAGCCCGGGGATCATCCGCGACATGCCGCGCAGGCAGATCTCGCCGTAGGCGCTGTCGAACTCGATCGGGAACGTCGGCTCGACCGGCTCGATGTCGTAGGTCCAGATCAGCAGCACGACGGGGCTGTCGCCCGCCCTCGGGCCGGCCGTGCACGCCCGCCGGGAATTCCTCCACGAGCCGTTTGTGCTCCGCCGACGCCAGCAGCTCCTGCCGCTCCTCGTCGGACCACGGCAACGTGATCGGATCGGTCCAGATCGTCATCGGCGCCCAGCGCGGCACGGCACCCAGGACGTCGTTGAAAGCAACCTTGGCGTGACGCTCGCAGAACACCGGCAGATCCAGGCCGAGCAGGCGGCCGATGCGCCCGACGAACGGCCCCGCGGCGTTCACGAACCGCGGCGTCGCGATGCTGAGCTCTTCGCCGCGCGCGCTGACGCGAACGCCGCTCACGCGCCCGCCCGTCGTCTCGACGCGCTCGACGCGCCCGGAGACGAAACGCACGCCGCACTCGCGCGCTTGCTCGAGCAGATACATGCCGAGCTGCTGCGCGCTGAACCAGCCGCAGCGGCGAGCGTGCAGCACGGCCACCGTGTCGGGCGCCAGGTGCGGGAAGTATCGGCGCAGGAGCGTCGGGTCGGTGATCACGTCCGTGCCGGTCGGCTGATCCTCGAAGCCGTCAGCGGGCGCCGCCAGGTAGTCGCTCGACGCCGTACGGTGGATGCGGGCGGGGCCGACGCCGCGCTGTGCCGCCTCCTGCGCCCGCTCGATGAACATCGGCACCTGCGCCGGATCGGCCGTCGCAAAGAGATAGCCGCGCCGGTTGAGCAGGAAGCGGTTGTCGCTCTCGTGCGCCAGCTCCTCGAGCAGGTCGATGCTGCGGTTCATCAGCGCGACCATGTCGTCGCCGGGACCGGGCCACCAGTTGCGATAGCACTCGGTCGATTTGTCGCTGGTGAGCGAGAGCGGTGCGCCTTCGTCGACGAGCACGACGCGGGTGACGCCTCGACGCACGGCAAGATGGTACGCGGCGGCGATGCCGGCGATCCCGGCACCGCAGATCACGACTTCTGCGGTGGGCGCGCTCATCGGGTGGTCACCGCGTGAAATATCCACGCGGCGCGTGAGGTTGTCAACGCGACGCGGCTACTTGATCGGCTGGATGGCCAGCTCCCCGGTCGAGCGAAGCGTGATCGAGTAGACGCGGTCCTTGCGCAGGCGCGTCGAGACCGCCTCGCCGTGCAGCGCGCGGACCCCGCGCTTCTTGGCCTCTTCGGGATCGTTGGCGAGCTCCCAAAACCGCGCCCACAGCTCGCGCTCGAACGCGGTCGGCGCGCGCTCGGCCGCATAGCTCTGCGGGATCTGTCCTTCCTTGTCGAGCACCTCGCCCTCGGCCGGCCGCTTGCGGTCGGTGAAGATGCGTCGGAACAGCAGCAGCGCCTTGCCCTTGAGCGCGTCGCCGGCCGTCACGAAATCGTCCTCGAACTTGATCACGAGCGTGTCCACGTAGATCTCGTCGCCGTCGAGCGTGAGCTCGCGGGGCTCGCCCACGGGATCGCCTTGTGAATCGAGCTCGGTGAAGCGAACACGCGTCCGCTGATGCCCCTCAGGCCCCGGCGCCTGGTCCAGGACGACGAGCCGGGCGCGCCGCTCGGCGTGGCGCAAGAGCCGCACCGCGGCTTCGAGGGCCTGGTTGCGCTCGGTCAGCGCGCGGATCTGCGCGTCCTTCTCGGCGAGCTGGCGCTGCATGGCGCGGCCGGGCGCCAGCACCATCCGGTCGGCCAGATAGATGCCTCCGGCCGCGGCGGCGACGAAGACCAGGGCCCAGAAAAACTTCATGGCTGGTCTATCGATCGTACCCGGGAGCCCGCCTCGGACGGATGTATTCTGGCGCCCTACGACTTTGGGCCAGGTTACTTCGGTCCGATGCCTGTGGTACTCGCCGTGCGTGGCTGCTAGAACACTGAGACGCCGGCTCCGCACGCTGGTCACCAGATGCGTGATCGTCGGCCTCGCGGTCCTGCTCGCGGCGCCGCCGCTCCCGCGGGCTCAGCAGCAGGGTGCCGCCGGCCCCCCACCCTTCAAGCCGGAGGAGCTGGAGCAGATCGTGGCGCCGATCGCGCTCTATCCTGATCCTCTGATCGCGCAGATCTTCATGGCATCCACGTACCCCCTCGAGGTCATCCAGGCCGCACGATTCGCCAAGGCGAATCCGAAGCTCAAAGACGCGGCGCTCAACGAGGAGCTGAAGAAGGAGACCTGGGACGACAGCGTCAAGTCACTGGTGAGCTTCCCCCAGGTCCTCGAGATGATGGACAACCAGCTCGAGTGGATGCAGAAGCTCGGCGACGCCGTGCTCGCTCAGCAGAAGGACACGATGGACGCCATCCAGCGCCTGCGGGCGAAGGCGCAGACAGCGGGCAATCTGAAGACGACCGAGCAGCAGAAGGTGATCGTCGAGCAGGCCGAGCCGCCTCAGCAGCAGACGGTCATCAAGATCGAGCCGGCGAACCCTCAGGTCATTTACGTGCCGACCTACAATCCGGAGATCATCTACGGAACGTGGCCGTATCCGTACTATCCGCCGTACTACTACTACCCGCCCTACTATCCATACGGCTACTTCGCCACCGCGGCGGTTGCGTTCGGCATCGGGATGATCGTCGGCGGCGCGATCTGGGGCGGGTGCAACTGGGGTCGCGGCGACATCGACATCGACGTGAACCGGCAGAACAACTTCAACCGGAACGTCAACCGTGGAGACAGGGTCAGCCAACGCCCCACCGGCGGTGGCCGCGGCGACCGCGCCTCGTGGCAGCACAGCCCCGAGCACCGGAAGGGCGCTCAGTACCGCGACTCCGCCACCCAGCAAAAGTTCAATCGAGCAGGCGACAGCGCCAGGGCGGCCTCGCGCGAATCCTTCCGCGGACGGGCCGAGCAGGGGCGACAGCAGATCAACCGCGGCGGAATCGGCTCGGCTGGCGGCGCACAGCGCGCCGGTGGTGTCGGCCAGGGCGGCGCGGGTGCTGGGCGCGGAGACGGAGGAGTCGGCGGGCAACGGGGCAGTGCCGGCGGCGGTCGAGCTTTCGAAGGGGTCGGCCAAGGGTCCAGCCAACGCTCTTACAGCGACCGCGGGGCAGCCTCGCGCGGCGGTAGCTACAGCGGCGGCGGGAATCGCGGGGGCGGCGGTGGCTTCTCCGGCGGCGGAGGCGGTGGTGGCCGTGGCGGAGGCGGCGGGCGGCGATGAAGACAGCCCGCTTCGCGCTCGCCATCGTGCTCGCTCTTCAGGCGGCCGCGTTTGCCGCGCCCGCGCAGAAGAGCTTCAACTCCCTGGACGAGGCCGTCGGCGCGCTCGTCTCGGCGATTCGCGCAGCCGACCGAAAGGCGCTGGTCGAGATCCTCGGGCGGGAGGCAAGCCCTCTGGTGTGGTCCGGCGACGATGTGGCTGATCGTGCGGCATTTCAGCGTTTCACCGCCGCGTACGACCAGGCTCACCGGCTCGAGGGCGGCGGCGGCAAGGTCGTGCTGTACGTCGGCAGCGATGATTTCCCGTTCCCGATCCCGCTCGTGCCTGACGGCCCACGCTGGCTCTGGGACACGGCGGCCGGGGACGACGAGCTGCTCAATCGCCGGATCGGACAGAACGAGCTCTCGGCGATCCAGGTGTGTCTGGCCTACGTCGACGCCCAGCGGGAATACTACTCGCGAGGCGCCGGGCTTCTCACGTACGCGCAGCGCTTCGAGAGCACCAAGGGCAAGCACGACGGTCTCTACTGGGACACGAAGCCCGGTGAGCAGCAGAGCCCGCTCGGTCCGCTGGTCGCCAGGGCACGAGCCGCGGGCTATCCGCTGCCGCCGCGCGGCGCGCCGGCTCCGTATCACGGGTACTTCTATCGCATCCTTTCCGCGCAGGGTCCCGACGCGCCGGGCGGCGCGTACGATTTCCTCGTCAAGGGCCACATGATCGGCGGCTTCGCGCTGGTCGCGCACCCGGCCCTGTATGGCGCCTCGGGCATCATGACGTTCATCGTCAACCAGGACGGCGTCGTGTATCAGAAGGACCTCGGGCCCAAGACGGCGCAGGCGGCCGGCGCGATCAAGGCGTACAACCCCGATTCGACGTGGACGCGGGCGGAGGTCGAGAGCAAGCGCTGACGGCGTCGTTCGTTCGCCGAAGCGCGATGGTACACTCGGCGCCGATGATCGCCCGCGCGCTCGCGGTGCTGGCCTTCTGCACGCTCGCGCTCAGCGCCGTCGTGCCGGCCACCGCCGCCGACGGCCTGCACCTGGTGCTCACCCCCTCGCAGAAGCCGACGGATCTCCTGGCCACCGGCGAGGAGTTCGCCAAAGAGCTCACGAAGCTCACGGGCATCCCGGTTCGGGTGACGGTCGCCTCGGACTACGCCGCGGTGATCGAGGCGCTGCGCAATCGCACCGCGGACCTGGCGTTCGTCCATCCCGTCGGCTACGTGCTGGCCAGCCGCGAGGCGAAGGCGACGATCGTCGTGAGAAATCTCTGGCACGGCAAGAGCTCGTTCACCTCGCGCATCTACGTCCGCAGGGAGTCCGGGATCAAGAGCCTCGAGGAGCTCCGCGGCAAGACGATGGCGTTCGTCGACCCGGCCAGCTCTTCGGGCTATACCTATCCGATGGTGCTGCTGATCCAGCGCGGGCTCGTGAAGAACCGCGATCCCAAGACGTTCTTCCGCGAGGTCGTCTTCTCGGGCTCGCACGACGCCGGGATGCGCGCGCTGCTCAACGGCCACGTCGACGCGCTCGCCTCGTTCGACATGGCGCGCGAGCAGTACCTCAAAGACCCGGCCGAGCGCGCGCGCATCATCTACGTGGCCGAGACGCCCGAGATCCCCGAGGCCGGGATCGCCGCGCGCGACGGGCTCGATCCGGCTACCTTCGCGAAGGTGCGCGCGGCGCTGCTGCAGATCAAGGCACCCGCGCACGCCGAGCTGCTCCGGCGGCTCTACGAGATCGACGGCTTCGCGCCGGCTGACGACCGCGACTACGATCCCGTGCGGGCGGCGGTCGAGCTGCTCGGCGTTCGACCGCGCTGACCTCGTCCGCGTCCGCTCGGATGTCCGCGTCCGCTCCGATGATCGAGGTCGCTGGATTGCGCGTCGTCCTGCCGCCCTCCACCGTCGCGCTCGACGGGGTCGATCTCACGATCCGGCGCGGCGAGCTCGTGGTCGTCCTCGGTCGCAGCGGCGCCGGCAAGACCACGTTCCTGCGCTGCCTCAACCGCCTCGTCGAGCCGACCGCGGGCACGATCCGCGTCGCCGGCCGCGCCGTGACCGGCGCCGGCGTTGCCGAGGTCCGCGACGTCCGCCGCCACATCGGGATGGTCTTCCAGCAGTTCAATCTGGTCCGCCGCGCGTCGGTGATCGAGAACGCCCTCGCCGGACGACTCGGCTACGTGCCGTCGTTGGCGAGCGTCTTCGGAAGGTTCCCGCGCGAAGACCGCGAGCTGGCGCGCGCGTGCCTGGATCAGGTCGGGCTCGGCCACCTCGCCGAGCGGCGCGCCGACACGCTCTCGGGCGGCGAGCAGCAGCGCGTGGCCATCGCGCGCGCCCTGGCCCAGCGCCCCGAGGTCATCCTGGCCGACGAGCCCACCGCGAGCCTCGATCCGGCGCTCACCAGCAGCATCATGGACACGCTCAAGGCCATCAACCGGAGCGGCCTCACCTTGGTCGTCAGCCAGCACCAGCTCGAGACTGCGCTCGCGTACGCCACGCGCATCGTCGGCTTCCGCCGCGGCCGCATCGCCTTCGACGGCCCGCCGTCGGCGGTCACACCGACAGTCGTGCGCGCGATCTACGGTGATGGAGACGCTGCGTGAAGAAAGCTCTAGCGTTCGTCTCGCTCGTCGTCCTCGCCTGGCTCGTCTGGGACACGGGCGCCGACCCCGTGCGCCTCGCGCGCGGCCTGCCGTGGATCTTCGATTTCCTCATGCGCATGATGCCCCCTGACCCGAGCGTGCTGCCGGCCGCGCTGCTGGGCGCGCTCAAGACCGTCGAGATCGCGCTGCTCGGCACGGCGGTGGCGGCGGTCCTGGCGCTGCCGCTGGGCTTCGTCTCCGCGCGCAACGTGGCGCCCGGCGCCGTGTTCTATCCGGCGCGGGTCGTGCTCAACTTCTTCAGGAGCGTCGATACGCTCGTCTACGCGCTCGTGTTCGTCGCCGCGGTCGGGCTCGGTCCCTTCCCCGGCGTGCTCGCCGTCGTGGCCTACACGACCACGTCGCTGGCGAAGCTCTACTCCGAGGCGGTCGAGGGCGTCGACCCAGGCCCGGTCGACGCGATTACCGCGACCGGCGCGACCCGGCTCCAGGTGCTGCGCTTCGGTGTGATCCCGCAAGTGCTGCCGCTCTTTCTGTCGTACGTGCTCTATCGGCTCGAGACGAACATCCGCGCGGCCACCGTGCTCGGCTTCGTCGGCGCCGGCGGCATCGGCTTCTATCTTCAGACGTATCTCAGGATGATCGACTACCGCGCGGCGTCGACCGTGCTGCTGGTCACGGTCGCCATGGTGATGGTGGTCGACGCGATCAGCTCGCGGCTGCGCGACCGGCTCGTGTGACGGTTTCGTGGCGAGCCCTGACAAAGACCGTTGTCTGGGCTAGAATCGCGGCACTCGCAAAGGGAGGATCCTCAATGGCTCAGCGAACTGTCGTCAGGCTCGGCTCCGCCTTGCTGTGCGTCGCGATCGTGGCTGCGGCGATCGGATTCGCGGCGACCACCGTTCGCGCCGCAAAAGCGACGCTGACCGTGTACACCGCCGTCGAGGCTGACGACCTCAAGAAGTACGCCGCGCGCTTCAACGAGGATCACCCGGACATCGAGATCAAGTGGGTGCGCGACTCGACCGGCGTCATCACCGCCAAGCTGCTCGCGGAGAAGGCAAACCCACAAGCGGACGTGATCTGGGGTCTGGCGGCGACGAGCCTCCTGGTGCTGAAGCCCGAGGGCCTGCTCATGCCGTACGCACCGAAGGGTGTGGAGCGGCTCGACGCGCAGTTCCGCGACAAGGACAATCCGCCGAGCTGGGTCGGCATGGACGCGTGGGTCGCGGCGCTCTGCTTCAATACCGTGGAGGCGCAGAAGAAGAACCTCCCCAAGCCGGCCTCGTGGAAGGATCTCACCAAGCCCGCCTACAAGGGCACGATCGTGATGCCGAACCCCGCGTCGTCGGGCACCGGCTTCCTCGACGTCAGCAGCTGGCTGCAGCTCTTCGGCGAGACCGAGGGCTGGAAGTACATGGACGCGCTGCACCAGAACATCGGCGTCTACACGCACTCCGGCTCCAAGCCGTGCACGATGGCGGGCGCCGGCGAGTACCCGATCGGTGTCTCGTTCGAGTTCCGCGCCGCCCGCCAGAAGAAGCAGGGCGCGCCGATCGACATCGTGTTCCCGTCCGAGGGCTCGGGCTGGGACATGGAGGCCACCGCGATCGTGAAGGGCACCAAGAACCTCGACGCGGCCAAGACGCTCGTCGACTGGTCGGTCACCGACAAGGCGATGAAGCTCTACAACGAGGGCTACGCGGTGGTCGCGATCTCGAAGATGTCGCAGCCGGTCGAATACCTGCCCGGCAACATGCTCGAGCACATGATCAAGAACGACTTCCAGTGGGCCGCGCTGAACCGCGCGAAGATCCTGGGGGAGTGGGAAAAGCGCTACGGCGCCAAGTCGGAGCCGAAGAAGTAAGCCGGACGAGGCACACAGGGTTTGCCGACGCCCTATCTGCGCATCCAGCACGTCACGAAAAAGTTCGGCGGCTTCACCGCCCTCGAGGACATCTCGCTCGAGATCGTCGAGGGCGAGTTCGTCTGCTTCCTGGGACCGTCGGGCTGCGGCAAGACCACCTTGCTCCGCGCGATCGCCGGGCTCGACGTGCAGACCACCGGGCGGATCGAGCAGAATGGGCGTGACGTCTCGGCGCTGCCGCCGAGCAAGCGCGACTTCGGCATCGTCTTTCAGTCCTACGCGCTGTTCCCGAACCTGACCGCCGCCAAGAACGTCGCCTACGGCCTGGAGAACACGCGCACTACCCGCGCGGCGGTCGCCCGGCGCGTGCTCGAGCTGCTCGAGCTCGTGGGCCTGTCGGCGCACGGCAACAAGTACCCGGCGCAGCTCTCGGGCGGTCAGCAGCAGCGGGTCGCGCTGGCGCGCGCGCTGGCGACCTCGCCCGGGCTCCTCTTGCTCGACGAGCCGCTCTCGGCGCTCGACTTCAAGGTGCGCGTGCACCTGCGCCACGAGATCAAGCAGCTCCAGCGGCGGCTCGGCGTGACGACCATCATGGTCACCCACGACCAGGAAGAGGCGCTGACGATGGCCGACCGGATCGTGGTGATGAACCAGGGTGCGATCGAGCAGGTCGGCACACCGCTCGAGATCTATCGCGAGCCCGCTTCGCCTTTCGTGGCCGACTTCATCGGCGTGATGAATTTCGTGGCCGGCACCGTCGTGCGCGACGGCGCCGTGAAGCTCGGGCAAGCCGAGGTGGCCTGCGAGGTCGACGGGCTGGCCGCGGGCACCCAGGTGACCCTGGCCATCCGCCCCGAGGACATCGTGGTCCACGAGGGCCGCCCGGCCGAGCCCAACGCGCTCACCGTGCGCGTCGAGACACTCGCGTTCCTGGGCTCGTTCTTCCGGGCCGACCTGGCCGGCGACGCGGCCGACGGCGTGCTGCTGCGCGCTGACCTCCCCGTCGACCTGATCCGCCGCCGGGGCATCGCCGAGAAGAGCATGCTGTCGGTCCTCCTGCCGCCCGAACGGATCCGGATCTACCCCGGGAGCTCGGTCCATCGCTGAGGCAGCGCTCGCGCGCGGCGACAGGCTCGCCGCAATCGTCCGGCCGCAGGCGAGCCGCGACGACCGGCTCATGCGGCTCTTCATCGCCCTCATCGGCCTCTACCTGATCGCCGCACTCGCGCTGCCGCTGGGCCTGATGCTCGGCAAGAGCCTGCAGGGACCACGGGAAGAGTTCGTCGGCGCCGCCAACTACGTCCGGTACTTCTCGACGCCGGCGCTCTTCCAGTCGATCGGCAATAGCCTGTGGGTCTCGGTCCTCAGCACCGTGATCACGGTGCCCGCCGCGTTCGTCTACGCGTACGCGCTGACGCGCTCGCGGATGCCGTTCCGCGGCTTCTTCAAGACCGTCGCGCTGGTGCCGATCCTCGTGCCGTCGCTCCTGCCCGGCCTGGCGCTCGTCTATCTCTTCGGCAACCAGGGCCTCTTGAAGGCCCTGCTCTTCGGGCGCAGCATCTACGGTCCGATCGGCATCGTGATGGCCGAAGTCTTCACGACGTTTCCGCACGCGCTCCTGATCATCCTGGCCGCGCTCGCGCTCGCCGATGCGAGGCTCTACGAGGCCGCGGTGGCCCTCCGCGCCTCCCGCGCGCGGATCTTCTGGACCGTCACGCTCCCGGGGGCGCGCTACGGCCTGATCAGCGCGACGTTCGTGGTCTTCACCACGGTGATCACCGACTTCGGCGCCGCCAAGGTCATCGGCGGGCAGTACAACGTGCTGGCGACCGACGTCTACAAGCAGGTGATCGGCCAGCAGAACTTCCAGATGGGCGCGGTCGTCAGCGTGATCCTCTTGGTGCCGGCGATCTTCGCGTTCCTCGTCGATCGCGCCGTGCGCCGCCGGCAGGTGGCGCTCCTGTCCGCGCGCGCAGTCCCCTTCGAGCCGAAGCCCCAGCGCAACTTCGACCTCGCCATGCTGGCCTACTGCGTCATCGTCGGCTTCACGATCCTCAGCATCGTCGCGATCTCGCAATTCGCGGCGGTCGTGAAGTTCTTCCCCTACAACCTCACGCTGACGTGGGTTCACTACGACTTCGACCAGAAAGGCGGCGGCGGCTGGGCGTCGTATTACAACTCGATCCGGCTGGCACTCCTGACGAGCGTGATCGGTACTTTCGTCGTATTCGTGGGCGCCTACCTGGTCGAGAAGGCGCGGGGCTTCGCGCTGGGCCGCGGGCTCTTCCACTTCCTCGCGATGCTGCCGATGGCCGTGCCGGGTATGGTGCTCGGGCTCGCCTATATCTTTTTCTTCAACGCGCCGTCGAACCCGCTGAACTTCCTCTATCGCACGATGACGATCCTGGTGGTGAACACGGTCGTGCACTTCTACACGGTGGGCCACCTGACCGCGCTCACCGCGCTGCGCCAGATGGACCCGGAGTTCGAGACCGTGTCCGCCTCGCTCAAGCAGCCGTTCTACCGGACCTTCTGGCGCGTGACGGTCCCGGTCTGCCTGCCCTCGACGCTCGACATCGGGATCTACATGTTCGTCAACGCGATGACGACCGTCTCCGGCGTGGTCTTCATCTACGGGCCCAAGACCGAGCTGGCGTCGGTCTCGGTCCTCAACATGGACGACACGGGCGAGATCGCGTCCGCCGCGGCCATGGCGATGATGATCTTCTACACGAACGTCGTCGCTCGCATCCTCCATCTGATCCTCGCCCGCTGGCTCGAGCAGCGGACTCAGGCATGGCGACGGCGCTAGATCCCGCCGGGCTCGCCTCGTGAAGGAGCACGCGCGGGTCGTGATCGTCGGCGGCGGCATCGCCGGCTGCAGCGTCGCGTACCACCTGGCGCGGAAGGGATGGACCGACGTCGTGCTCGTCGACAAGGGCGAGCTGACCAGCGGCTCCACGTGGCACGCGGCGGGGATGGTGACGCACTTCCACACCTCGCCGACCTTGATGCGGATGCGCCAGTACAGCATCGCGCTCTATCGACGCCTCCAGGCCGAGCCCGGTGCCGCGCAGCACTGGCACGAGGTCGGCAGCCTGCGCGTGGCCTCGAGCCGCGACCAGCTCCGGTTCCTCCAGCGTCAGGTCGGGATGGCTCGGGCGATCGGCCTGGACGTCGACACGATCTCGCCCGCCGAATCGCTCCGCATTTTTCCGTTGATGTCCGGTGAGAGCCTGCACGGCGCGATGTACCTGCCCGGCGATGGCTGGCTCGATCCGAGCGGCGCGACGATGGAGCTGGCCGCGCACGCGCGCCGGCTCGGAGTCGAGCTCCGCACCGGCGTGCGCGTCACCGGAATCGTGCGGAACGCGCGGGGCGACGTCGCCGCCGTCGAGACCGACCACGGCGCGATCCGGACCGACGTCGTGATCAACGCCGCGGGGATGTGGGCCGGCCAGATCGCCGCGATGGTCGGCGTGAGCCTTCCGATCACGCCGCTCGTCCATCAGCACCTGGCGACCAAGCCGATCGCGGGTCACGAGCTTCCGCGCACGACGCCGTGTCTGCGCGATCCGGAGAACCTGGTCTACATGCGTGAGGAGGTCGGCGGCTTTCTCATCGGCGGCTTCGAGCGAAGCCCGGTCGCCTGGTCGGTCGGGGGCGTGCCGTGGGATTTCACGCAGCAGCTCCTGCCATCGGACTGGGAGCTGTTCAACGAGATCCTCGAGGGCGCCATCCGGCGCGTGCCGATCTTGGCGAAAGCCGAGATGGCGCACCTGGTCAACGGCCCCGAGGGCATCACGCCTGATAGCCGTCCCCTGCTCGGGCCCGTGCCCGGCGTGCCCGGCTTCTGGGTCGCCGCCGGGCTCTCGCACACGGGCTTCGGCGCCGGCGGCGCGATCGGCCACATCGTCGCCGACTGGCTGGTCGACGGCGAGCCGCCGCACGACGTCACCGAGCTCAACGTACGGCGCTTCGGGCCCGTGTACGAGGACCGCGCCTACGCCGCCGAGCGCGCGCGCGAGTCGTACCGCTACTACTACATGCTCCGCTATCCGCACGACGAGAACGAGTGGGCTCGCGACCGCCGCCTGAGCCCTCTCGACGCGCGGCTCGCCGCGGCGGGCGCGGTGTTCGGCGAGAAGAACGGCTGGGAGCGCGCGAACTACTTCGTGCCCGGCGCACCCGGGCGCCGCGCCGGAACCGATCAGCGCGGCTGGGGCTGGGCGCGGCCGTCGTTCTTCGAGCGGGTCGGCGTCGAGCACCGCGCGGTCCGCGAGCGGGTTGGGCTCTTCGACTTCACGTCGTTCGGCAAGCTCGACGTGAGCGGCCCCGGCGCGCTCGCGCTGCTCCAGCGCCTGGCCGACAACGACGTCGACCGCCCGGTCGGCAGCGTCGTCTACACACAGTTCCTGAACCCGCGGGGTGGGATCGAGAGCGATCTCACCGTCACACGCTGGGCGCCCGATCGCTTCCGGGTCACCACCGGCAGCAACTTCGTCGCGAGCGATCTCGGCTGGATGCGCATGCACCGACCGTCCGACGGCGGCGTCGAGATCCGCGACGTCACCGACGAATTCGCCTGCATCGGCATCTGGGGCCCGGAGGCGCGCCGCGTGCTCGAGGCCGTCGGGGCGAGCGATGTGTCAGCCGGCGCCTTTCCTTATATGTCGGCGCGGCGAATCGAGATCGCCGGCGCCGCCGTGGACGCGCAGCGGGTCACCTACGTCGGCGAGCTCGGCTGGGAGCTCTACGTCGACAACCGGCATGCCGTCGCCGTGTGGGACCCACTGCAAGAGGCCGGGCGTGCGTTCGGGATCGAGCCGGTGGGGTACAAGGCCGTCGACTCGCTGCGGCTCGAGAAGGGCTATCGCTACTGGAGCACCGATCTCACGCCGGCCGAGAACCCGTACGAGGCCGGCCTCGGCTTCTGCGTGCGTCTGGATAAAGGCGACTTCATCGGACGCGAGGCGCTGCGCCGGATCAAAGCAGACGGCCCCGCGCGAAAGCTCTGCACGATCGTCCTGGCAACACCGCTCCCGGAGGACTCGGACCTGTACGGCGGCGAGGCCGTGTACGCGGACCACAAGGTAGTCGGCCGGCTCCGCAGCGCAGGCTGGGGCTACACCGTCGACAAGCACATCGGCTTTGTCTACCTGCCGGCGCCGCTCTGGCGCACCGGCACGCCGCTCGAGGTCGAGGCCTTCGGCGTGCGCTTCGCCGCCGAGGTCGCGGCCGACGTCCTGTACGATCCGGCAGGCAAACGGCTCCGTCTGTAAGCCGGTGTCCCCCTGCGAATCCAAGTGTTTATGATCAGTCCCCAACCCAATGCGACCAAGGTCCGATCGACGCGTCCGCTACAACTAAGGCATCGTCACCGGGCGTGTTTCGTTCCGCCCTCAGCGTTCTCGTGCTCGTCTCCGTCTGTTGGTCCGCGACACCAGCAATGGCTGACGACGCCGCCGACCCGAGCGCGTGGTGGGTGCAGGCAACCGCGGAGAATGCGCCGGAAAAGTTTCATCTCCTCCCCGACAACTCGCAGGAGCCTCGAGATTGGGTGGGGCTCGCGCGGGATACAGGGCTCCTGCTCATGTACCAGATCGTCGGGGTCGGGATTCTTTACGCGCTCCCGGAAAGCGTGTCGAACTGGTCCGACAGCGCCAAGAGCAATATCGGCTTCGAGAGATGGTGGCACAACGTTCAAAATCCAACCTGGGACAAAGACGACTGGGTCATCAACTACGTCGGGCACTCGTACTTCGGGGCTACCTACTACATCCGCGCGCGCGAGCGGGGCTTCGACCGCATCGACGCCTTCATGTACTCGGCCTTCGCCTCCGCGCTCTACGAGTTCGGCGTCGAGGCGCTGTTCGAGCGGCCCTCATACCAGGATTTGATCATCACACCGGTCGGCGGCGCACTGCTCGGTGGTTTCGTCTTCGAGCCCATCAGGTCCTGGATCCTGCACAAGCCCGAGCTCAGGTGGTACGACCATGTGGGCCTGATCGCGACCGACCCGATCGGCGCGCTCAACTACGTCGTCGAGCGCCTCATCGGAATCAAATCGGACATCCGGGTCGGCGTCCCGCGCGGCGGCGGCGTCATGGTCGAGCTGCGGCTGCCCCTGAAGTAATCGCCCTATAATACGGAGGCGATGTCGAGCCTCGACGCCCAGACGCTCCTCGACCACCTGATCGCCGAGCACAAGCCCGGGCACGCGCTGCAGCGCGAGTTCCAGACCGACCCGGGCATCTACGAGCTCGACCTCGAGCGGATCTGGCGGCGCGGCTGGCTCTTCGCGGGCCACACGTGTCAGATCAAAAATCCCGGCGACTACTTCGTCTTCGACGTCGATCGCGATTCGATCATCGTCATCCGAGGCGACGACGGGCGAATCCATGCGCTCCACAACACCTGCCGCCATCGGGGCATGAAGCTCTGCCAGACCGCATCCGGTCACGCCGCCCGGCTGGTGTGCCCGTATCACCAGTGGTCGTACGCACGCGATGGCGAGCTGGTCGCCTGCGGCGGCATGGACAAGGACGGCGACCTCGACCGGCGTGACTTCCCCCTGCACCGGGCCCACGCTCGCGAGGCCGGCGGGCTGATCTTCGTCAGCCTGGCGCGCGACCCGCTGCCGTTCGACGAGGCCGCACGCGACCTCGGCGCGCTCCTGCGGCCACAAGGTTTCGAGCACGCCAAAGTCGCCGCCACGCGGAGCTACGAGGTGCGGGCGAACTGGAAGCTCGTGTGGGAAAACAACCGCGAGTGCTGGCACTGCAACGTCAACCATCCGCAGTACATCAAGGCGAATTACGACAACGCGCCGATCGACGACGCCGCGCTCAAGGGCGAGATCGAGGCACAGGCGCGGGCCACCTCAGCGCGGCTGGCGGCTGACGGGATCGTCATCGACTACCAAGAGGCCGGGATGGTGCGGTTCCCGTCGCGGGACTGCTGGTGGTCGATCAATCGCACGCCGCTCGTGCCCGGCTGGGTCAGCGAGTCGATGGACGGCCGGCCGGTGGCGCCGCTGATGGGCGACTATTCGACCCGCGACGTCGGCACCCTGCGCATGCGGACGATGCCGAACTTCTGGAATCACGCGAGCGGCGACCATGCCGTGTCGACGCGGCTGGCGCCCGCGGGCCCGAGCAAGACCCTCGTGCAGGTCCAGTGGCTCGTCCACCAGGACGCCGTCGAAGGCAAGGACTACACGCTCGACGCGCTGCTGCCGTTCTGGGAGCTTACCAGCGAGCAGGACTGGGAGCTCTGCGAGAAGAACCACGCCGGCGTGAGCTCGTCCGCGTTCACGCCGGGGCCCTACTCCACCCGGCGCGAGTACAACGTGATCCGCTATACGGAGTGGTACCTCCAGGAAATCGCCAAGCCGTAGGGCTCGGGCACCTTTGGCCTCCGACTTTGGTTTAGTCGGACGCTCGAAGCCGCGTCTCTATATATAATCATCGGCCAATGTCCACGCGTGCCCTGACGGCCCTGGCCCTGGCGCTCGCGCTCGCGGTCACGCTCACGGCGGGCTGCGCGCGCCAGAGCGATCTCGCCCTCGGCAACTTGCCCGATTCGGATCTCGCCGCCCTGGTCGACTCGGATGCCGCGCGCCACCTGCTCGCCGAGCTGCTGACACGCCGCTCGAGCGGCTCCCGCTCGGCCACCGAGGGAATGACGGACACACGCTTGGCGAATTTGGCCGCCGCGGGCGAGCCGGTCGACATCCCGCGGCTTCCCGATCAGGCGCGCCTGCGTCAAATCGCGCGCGAGACGTCGACGGACTACAGCGCGCTCGCGTTCGCCAAGGCGCTGACGGCCGACCCCAAGAGCCAGGCCGTGCAGGCGGCGTTCGATCGCTATTTCCGCGAGGGGTCCGAGCGCTCGGCGGCCGCGCTGACCCGGCCGGGCGCGTTCCCGTACACCCTGGTCTTCGCGCCCTCGTGGCTTCACAAGAGCCATGCCGAAACCGGCGCGGACTTCGCATTCCAGCGGGCGCTCGTCGATCGTCTTGGTATCCCACAGCGGCTTGTCGCGACGGGAGAGAGCGATTCGGTCGAGGCCAACGCCGCGATCATCGCGGATTCGATCCGCACGATGGGCTGCGGGAGCGGCCCGATCGTCATCGTCAGCGCCAGCAAGTCGGGCGCTGAAGCGGCGCTGGCGCTGACCGGGCTGACACAATCCGAGTCGGCGTGCGTGGCCGCCTGGATCAACATCGCGGGGGCGCTCCACGGCACGCCGCTGGCCGACGCCGCGCTCCGGCCTCCCGTCAAGTGGATGGCGCGAAGCATCTTCTGGCTGAGTGGCTGGAGCTGGGACGCGCTCACGTCGCTCGCCACGAAGCCCAGCCGCCGTCGCCTCGAGGGACGGCGGCTGCCCGAGGCGATCACGGTGCTCAACATCGTGGCCGTACCCGTCTCCGGCAGCGTCGGGTACCAGGTGTACGCCGGCTACCAGGTGCTCGAGTCCCACGGTCCCAACGACGGCGTCGTGCTATTGGCCGACACCGTCTGGCCCAACGGCATCAATCTCGTGGCGCTCGGCGCCGACCACCTCTTCTTCCGCTGGCGCGACGACGCGTACGTCATGGCGCTGCTGCGCGCGGTCGATCTGGCCGTACGGCGCTACGGCCCGACGCCGGAGCCGAGCGTCGCCGCCGAAGGGGAATTCGCCGACTAACCCACCGCTCGCGGCCCCGCCGCGCTAGGGCGAATTATTCATGAACGGCTCGACCGAAGCCGGGCGGGTGGCGCAGGGTGCGGCTCAGGTCTGCGGCGGAGCGGGACCCCCTCGTCCCGCCCGCAGCGCGAAGCGCTGCGAATCGGGCGAGCGGGTGACGGAGCCGCAGACCTGGGCCGCACCCTGCGACAGGCCCCGCCCGCCTCGAGCGAAGTCGTTCATGAATAATCCGGGCTAGGGCGGCGGGAACGGGGCTGCCACCGACGTTCCGGGCGGCAACAAGATCTTGATGGAGGCGCGCTTGCGCGCGCCGTCGAGCCATTCCGCCTGAGCCTTGAGCGCGGCTTCACGGATGAGCCGCTGGCGCGCCGCCTCACGCTCGGCCTCGTCGTGCGACCCCGGGCCGAGCGCGCTCGATACTGCGTCCTCGTCGGGGAACACGAAGCTCGCGAATCGCGCCTCGAGATACGCGGCGCGCATGAGATCTTCCTGAACGAAGCGGCGGGCCCAGTCGCGATCGATCGCGCGCTCCTCGAGCCAGCGGTCGAGCGCGGCCTCGCCGCCGGCGCGCGCCGCGAGCGCGGCCCACACGCGTTCGACCTGCGCCGCCTCGATCGCGATCGCGGTCCGGCCGGCTTCCGCAAGGAGCAGCATCACATCGGCGAACCGCTCGACGTCGGCGCGCTCGATCGGCGCCGACGTCGGCGCGAAGCCGAACACGCCCAGCGCGCGGGCCAGCGCGATGTCGCTCGACGCGATCGTCCGCGAGTCGACCTGGGCCAGTACGGTGTCGACCACCTGGGCCGGCGCGGCGGCCGCGCCGAGGAGGACGGCGACGAGCGCGATGCCCGCCGTCCACCCGTCAGAATGCCTGGCCAATCGTGAGATAGACCTGGACCCGGTCCTCGTTCAAGATCTGCCGAAGACCATACCCCACGTCGAGGCGGATCGGACCGATCGGCGTGGCGATACGCAAGCCCGCGCCCACGCCGGGGTACAGCGCCGAGAACGCGAAGTCGCTCACCTTCGGCGTGACCATGCCGACGTCGAAGAACGTGACGCCGCCGAGCCAGCGGTAGATCGGATATCGCCACTCGAGATTCAGGAGCAGTCTCAAATCGCCGCCGAGCGGGTTGCCGCCCGCGTCGAGGGGCCCGACGCGGTCCTCCTTGTAGCCTCGAATGGTCGTGCTGCCGCCCGCCTTGAAGCGGTCCTCGATCACGAGGTCGGCGGTATCGCCGTAGGGCGCGGCGAGACCGACGCGCGTCGAGACCGCCAGCACGGTCTTGGGCGGCCACGGAAAGTACCAGGAGTCCTCCAGGCGGAACTTCACGAAGTTGATCTGACCGCCGAGGTACGCGCTGCCGATCTCGAGCGACGTGTAGTGGAAGCTGCCGCGCCGCGGGTCGGTCGGCTGATCGCGGAGCTCGAGCGTCAGGAACGGCATGATGCTCGACACGAGATCGTCGCGCTCGCGCATGCCCGACTCGATGAGGTTCGGGCTGATGTCGCTCCGGCGGAACTCCTCGATCCGGTAGCGAAAGCCGCCGCGCAGGCTGTTGGGATGATCGGTCGGCTCGTCGGGCCGGAACAGATCCGTCAAGAGCTCGCGCTGCGTGGTCAACGTGAGACCCAGCTGATCGGTGATGTAGCCGATCTCCTGCTTCCGCTCGCGGAAGATCGTGCCCTCGCCCTGCCAGCTCGAGCCGAAGATCCACGGCTCGCGGTAGTTCAGCTCCGAGCGATTGCCCTTTTCACTGATCCGCTGGCGCACGGAGACGCTGCGCCCGGTCCCGAACAGGTTGTCGTGACCCAGCGTGACGTATCCGCGAAACCCTTCCTCGGTCGCGTAGCCGGCGCCGAACTCGAACCGCCACGGCTTGGCCTCGCGCACGGTCACCTCGACGTCCCGAAACGGCGCGCTCGGATCGCCCCGGGGCTCGACGTCGACGCGGTCGAAGATCCGGGTCGCGTCGAGCTTGCGCCGCGCCTCGGACAGATCGACCGCCGTCAGGGGGTCGCCCGGCTTGAACGGAAGCTCTCGCTCGACCACGTACGGCTTGGTGGCGGTGAGGCCCGAGATCAGGATCCGGCCGACCCGCGTGAGCTCGCCCTCGGCGATCGTGTAGGTAGTCGTGACAGCGCTGTCCTGCCCTGAAGCTGCCAGCGAGACGGTCGTGCCCCGGTAGCCGCGGCGCTCGTACAGCTGCTCCACCTTCCGTCGCGCGTCGTCCGCCTTCGCCTCATCGAAGGGATCGCCGGCGCGGAACCCGATCGCCTTCATGATCGGCTCCGACTCGACGACCTTGTTGCCGATGATCGCGACCGCGGCGACTGTGCGCCGCGGGCCCTCGACCACGGGGATCACGATCCTCACGCGGGTCCGGTCGTCGTTGAACGTCGTGGTGGGCGGCCCGACCTCGGGCGACGCGAAGCCCTGCGAGCGCAGATACTGGCGCAGGATCCGCACGTCCTGGCTGAGCCGCTCCTCGACGTAGAGGCCGCGAAACATGCCGATCGGGATCAGCCCCACGGGCCGCGTCTGCATCTGGTCGGTGAGCTTGTCGGGCCGGAGCGTCGAGAGACCCTCGAATGTGATGCTCTCGACCGCGACGCGCGGCCCCTCTTCGATCTCGAACCGCACCGTGCGGGTACTGGCGTCGCCGCCCAGGGTGCCGTTGACGTGGACGAACGCGTAGCCCTGCTCCTGATAGGCCTTCGTGATCTGATCGGCGCTCGCCCGCACCTCGAACTCGTCGACGACCCGGGAGTCGGCGAAGGCCAGCCGCTCGCGGACGACGGCCTCGCTGAGCGCTTTGCGCCCGACGAGCTCGATCTGGGTCAGCGGGCCTTCGACCAGCTGCACCACGACGTCGACGCGATTGGTCGCGCGGTCCCACGCGGGCTCCTGGGGGCTCATGCGCGACTCGAAGAAGCCCTGGGTGTGGAGCGCCTGCTCGAGAGCACGCAGCCCGTCGCGATAGCGACGCTCGCGAAACGTGTCGCCCTCCGAGAGATCGAGCGCCTTGCGCAGCGACTTTTCTTCGGCGCGAGCCAGACCGCGGAGCTCCACGCGCGCGACGCGCGCTTGCTTGCCCGCGGCGACGACCACCGTGACGGACCGGCCGTTGGTGTCGGGGCTCTCCCGCACGTCCAGACGCACGTCGGCGCCGAGATAACCCTCGCGTCGCAGGCGCGCGAGCACCTCGCTCTGCGCGCGGTCGAGCCGCTCCCCGTCGGCCGGGCCGCCGAGGGCCAGCGCCGCGGTGGCGGCCAGGTCCGCGGAGTCGAGCCCGAAGTCACCCTGCCAGTCCAGACGCTCGAGCCACGGCTTGCGCGTGACCCGAAAGACCAGCCTGACGCCGCCGGGCTCGGGCACCTCGATGACGTCCAGCGTGTCGAAGACACCGAGCGCCCAGAGCCGCTCGAGGATTTCGCGCACGCGCGCGCGCGACAGGGGCCGCCCCCGGAGGCTCGTCAGGAGCTCCTCAGGCGAAGGGCCGAGCAGTCGATGGGGCGATGCGATCTCGACAGCGGTCACCATCGGCGGGTCAGCCGCGCGCGCCGCGGCGGGCGCGGGCGCCAGCAGCGGCAGGCCGACCGCCAGCGCCGCCAGCAGGCGGCGGATCATCGAAACCTGAGCCGCAGGATGACGTCGCCCCCGACGCCGCCGTTGAACTCTTGCTCGCCGGCCAGCAGGAGCGGCCCCAGGAGCTGATACTCGACGCGCAGCTTCGACTTGCCGCCCTCGGCAAAGCTGCCGGTGTACGTCACCAGGGTGCGGTCGTTGAGGCGCTTGCCGACTCGAAACTGATCTTCACCCGCTTCGTTCTTGCCGAACTCGAGGACGTCGACGGTGGGAACGCTCACGTCGTCGCCGAGGAGCTCCTTCGAGAGAATCTGCGCGGCCTCGCCGGCGAAGACGAGCCCTCCCGAGGTGCCGAGCTCGGCGCGCGTCGCGCCGAGGGTGACCAGCGCGAGCAGATCCTCTTGCGGCAGCGGCGGCTCCGACGAGAGCCTGATCCGCAAGTCGTCGGCGCGGCCCGACAGCCACATGGTCACGTCGTACGTGCGGATCCGCGTGGTCGCGCGCACGTCGAGATACGGATTGATCTGGCGCGGATCGTCGAAGCGCACGACGACGTTCTCGAGCGTGAACCGATGCCGGCGGAACGTGATGCGCCCGTCTTGTGTCTCGATGGTGCCGAGGACGACCGGGTGCGCCACCGTGCCCTGCAGCGAGAGTGAGCCGCCCGCGCGGACCTGGGCCTGGGGCGAGCGGACCACCAGGTTGTCGTCGAGGCGCACGCCGACCTGCAGCGCGACCTCGCGGCCCCACTCGGCCGGCTCGCCGCGCGCGCCGCTGTTCATCAAGATGGGCAGGATCGAC
>Ga0111539_10002522_pt1 | contig 24263 bp, 16 predicted proteins | sample RhiMethybrSRZTD1_FD_79667 | JGI IMG/M metagenome (GOLD analysis project Ga0111539, IMG submission 79667) | Populus rhizosphere microbial communities from Tennessee, USA - Rhizosphere MetaG P. TD hybrid SRZTD1 (version 2) (version 2) | ecosystem: Host-associated > Plants > Roots > Rhizosphere >...
CGACGATGGCGGAATTGAACGATTGAACTCCGACGGCGACGTCGGCAGCACGCCGGCTTCAGCGCGTTGCTTCAATCGTTTCAACTTGCCAAGCATTTCCTTCGCCGTTTGGCAGCGCTCGTCCGGATCCTTTGTGAGCGCTTCGGCGATGATCCATTCCAGCGCTTCCGGCACTTCGGGCGCGAACTGAGCTATCGGTATCGGATCGTGATCCATGATCGCCACGATGATGTGACTCTTGGACGCGCCCTCGAATGGCGGATGCGCCGCGACCATTTCATAGAGCACAACACCGAGACTCCAGATATCCGAACGCGCATCGACTTCGCGACCCGCCGCCTGCTCCGGCGACATGTAAGTGGCAGTTCCGAGCACTGAGCCTGGTTCGGTATTGACGTACGCCATCGTCGTCGCTTCGTTACCCGCTTCCTGTCGTTCGGTGAGCTTCGCGAGGCCGAAGTCGAGCAACTTCACGATGCCGTCTTTGCGCACCATGATGTTCTCCGGCTTGATGTCTCGATGAACGATGCCGGCGGCATGTGCAGAAACGAGTGCGGAAGCAATTTGAATCCCGATGTCGAGCACTTCGAGCAGCTTCAGGCGCTGTAAACGCATGTGCCGTCGCAATGTGACGCCTTCAACGAACTCGGTCGCGATGAAAGTGTCTTCGTTTACGCGGCCGATTTCATAGACAGTCAGGATGTTTGGGTGATTGAGGCCGGAAGCAGCTTTTGCTTCAAAAATGAAGCGTTTTAGCCTGTTTGGATGCTGGGCAACGTCGCTCGAGAGGAATTTAAGCGCCACTTGGCGGCCTAGCTCGGTGTCCTGCGCCTGGTACACCTCACCCATTCCACCCGCCCCGATCTTGGCGATGATGCTATAACGGGCAAGCGTAGCTCCGGGGGATAGTTCAGCCACTGGTGAATTTGTACGTCACCGCGTGCCAATCCGCAAGCGAACTGGGGCGCCTCCCACGGCACCATCCTGTAAATCCTGTAACATCCTGCAAATCCTGTCTAAATAGTAACAGGATGTGCAGGATGTTACAGGATTTACAGGATGAAAAGCGGCGCTCAATTCAAACCATGTGCGTGGGTTAGAATGAGGACCTAAGGAGAAACAATGAAAAAGCGCAAACTGGGAAAGAGCGGGCTGGAAGTCTCATCTCTGGGGCTCGGGTGTATGGGAATGAGCTACGGCTACGGTCCGGCCGGAGACAAACAGGAGATGATCGCGTTGCTGCGAAAGGCTGTTGAGCGCGGTGTGACGTTCTTTGACACGGCTGAAGTTTATGGCCCGTTCAGGAATGAAGAACTCGTTGGCGAAGCGCTTGCTCCGTTGCGCGATCAAGTTGTGATCGCCACGAAGTTTGGTTTCAAGCTTGGTCCAAAGGGTGAGCAGATTGGTGTCGATAGCCGGCCGGAACATATTCGAGAGGTTGCCGAGGCATCATTGAAGCGACTGCAGACCGACACTATCGACCTGCTTTACCAACACCGAGTCGATCCTGAAGTGCCGATCGAAGACGTGGCGGGAGCCGTGAAGCAGTTGATTCAGGAAGGCAAGGTGAAGCACTTCGGACTCTCCGAAGCTGGTGTGCAGACTATTCGGCGCGCGCACGCGGTGCAGCCGGTGACGGCGCTGCAGAGTGAGTATTCGTTGTGGTGGCGACGGCCGGAAGATGATGCGTTGCCGGTGCTCGAAGAGCTCGGCATCGGCTTCGTTCCGTTTAGTCCGTTGGGCCGAGGGTTTCTCACGGGCAAGATCGACGAGAACACGAGTTTCGACAAGAACGACTTTCGGAATACGGTGCCGCGATTTGCAGCAGATGCGAGAAAGGCGAATCAGGCTGTGGTTGATCTGCTGCGCGAGATTGCGGCGCGGAAGAATGCGACGCCGGCGCAGATCGCGCTCGCGTGGTTGTTGGCCCAGAAGCCGTGGATTGTGCCGATACCGGGCACGCGGAAGCTCGAGCGGTTGGATGAGAATCTCGGCGCGGCTGATGTTGAGTTGAGTGCAGAAGATCTCCGAGACATCGAAGACGCCGCCTCAAAGATCACAGTCCAGGGTGCACGATACTCCGAGGAGAACGAACGACGAACCAACATTTGATCCTCAGAACGTACTGTAGGGGCGGCCCTCCGTGGCCGCCCCTCGCGCGGCAACCAAGCGCTCTTGCTAGGAGCTGGAGTTGGCGAACGAGGGGCGGCCACGGAGGGCCGCCCCTACAGTTCGGTCAATGGTTAGAGGGGGACGAGGCGGGCGGCGAAGCCGCCGCCGCCCATCAGACGGACTTTGAGCCTCGAGTTTTTGTCGACGGATTGCACGGACTTCTTGTAGTCGCTGCCGGAGCGATCGGCGTTGGGTCCGTCTGCAAACGAAGTCATTCGGAAACTGCCGGCGGGCAGGAACGACAGATCGATCTCAGCGTCCCGCGGCGTCCAGTCCGTCATCGCGCCGATGTACCAATCGCGCCCATTCCTCCGCGCGATGACCACGTAATCACCAATCTCTGCGGCCAGCACTTTCGTCTCATCCCAAACGGTCGGCACTGGCCCGAGAAACTCCATCACCTCGGGCTCTTTCAGGTAATGCGACGGACTATCAGCGAGCATCTGCAAAGGCGCTTCGAAAACAACGTACATCGCCAGTTGATGACAACGCGTGCCGAGACTCATCGGGCGTTCAAAAATCGCGGCGAAATTTCTCTCATTGCCGCTGTTAACCATCGCGCCCGGCGTGTAGTCCAACGGCCCCAGAAACATTCTCGTGAAAGGCAGCGTCAGGTTGTGCTCGGGAGTCGTCAACTTGCTCCACTTGTTCCACTCGAGCCCGCGCACACCTTCGGTGTTGATGAGATTGGGCCAGGTGCGAACCATCGTGGCCGGTCTGATCGCGCCGTGAAAGTCAACGATCATCTTTCGCTTCGCCGCTTCTCTACAGATTCGGTGATAGAAGTTGATCACCTTCTGATCGTCGCGCTGCATGAAGTCGACCTTTAGTCCCTTGACACCCCACCTCTCAAACTGGTCCATCGCCGGCAGGAGTTGATCGTCAAGTGTCTTCCAAACCATCCAGAGAATGACACCAACGTTCTTCTGCTTTCCGTAAGCAACGAGCTCTTCAATGTTCATCGCCGGCACGACGTCGAGCACGTTCCCGAGTTTGTACCAACCCTCGTCGATGATGATGTACTCGATGCCGTACTTCGACGCGAAATCGATGTAATACTTGTACGTCTGCGTATTGATGCCGGATTTGAAATCGACACCGTAAATGTTAAGAGCGTTGTACCAGTCCCAGGGAACTTTACCGGGCTTGATCCACGACGTGTCGGTCACTTCAGACGGCCTGGCGAGGAGATAGACGATCGAGTTCGTAATCAAATCGGCATCACTCATTGCTACGCCGATAATGCGCCAGGGAAACGTGCGCGTTCCTTTCGTCACCGCGATGTAATCGGCGGCTTCTGTGACCTTGATGTCACGATCGCGAATTGGATCAGGCACCGTTTCCTTGAGCGGAACCGGAGGAAACGTTGCAGTGAGACTGTTGTTTGAGTTGCCGTGCAGCCAGAGCCCGGGATAGTCGTCAACGTCCGATTCCGCTATTGCGAGCTTCATGCGATCGGGACCAACAACAACCGCAGGCAAGCTCGCGATGGACTTATCCTCGATCTTATTCAGCGGCAGTTGCAGAAACTCGCGCTCATTGTGTGAAAAGAAACTGTCTTCTTTCGGGTAATAGACGTTGTAATTTGCGGTGAAGTTAAAAGTCGCTTCTTCGCCGTAAACTTTCACCTCAGGTTGCGGCAGTGACGTTTCGAAACGGTAAGCAACGCCCTCGTTGTAAGCGCGAAAAGTGAGCGCGAAGTTCGTGAACGAGAGTCTTAGCTCATTGTAACGTTCCGGAATCTTCGCAAACTTCAGCTTTACAGGAGGCTCGATCACACGATCGACAGTGTCGTTCCTGGCTGCTTCAACCTTCGCGTCATGCCCGAGCTTCTGATGATCTACATCGAGAGACAGCGTCGAGTCCTGCAACACCGGAGTGCCATTGACACGGACGTCGTAACGGATCCGATCGTCAATGCGAACCGTGACGACAATTCGATTGTCCGGGGAGCGAAGCTCATGCGATGTGCCGGCAAAACTTGAACTGAAAAATACGAACAACGCGACGAGCGCGAGTGTTATTTTCACGCAGATTTAGGTGGATTATCGTAGATTGAATCACAAGAGCGTTAGAACACCCCCAGTATGCCAGAACAGAACCCTGTCAGTCTCTTTGAATTTACGCGCGCGGCAGTACGCGATCAAACCTGCGGCGGCTTTACTGGTGTAAACAGGGTCAAGCAGTATTCCTTCAGTGTCTGCAAAGAGCCGAGCTGCTTCTCGAGACTCGCTGGTCGGCACCGCATAGCCCTCGCCGACAAAATCATCATCGACGTGTAGTTCGCCCCACGTGGGTGCTTCGGACTTTCCTAACGTGGAAAGCATTGGTCCAACTGCCTTGAAGACATTTTCTTTGATCACGTCAAAGGGATCGTCGGCACTCACGCCCAGCAAACGGAGATCGCGATAGTTGAACAAACGCTTGCCGACCTCGAGTCCTGCCTGTGTTCCACCGGACGAAGTTGCGAAGACGATCGCATCAAATTGCAGCCCGAGTTCCAGTTGTTGAATGCCGAGTTCTTCGAATGCCGCGACCATTCCAAACGATCCGATCTCGTTCGACGCGCCTAACGGAATCTGGTAGACGCGCTCGCCGCGCTCCTCCAACTCGCGCGCGACCTCCTGCATTCTTGAGGCACGCCTGTCGCTTGACTCAACTCGATGCAGCTTCACGTCGAGTTGTTCCGCGATGCGCCAGTTTGCACGCGCCGCTTGCGGATCGCCGCCGCTCAGAATGAGTTCGCATTTAAGACCAAACCGTCTCGCTACCAGTGCTGTCGTTCGCGCCAGGTTAGAAGTGATCGAACCGGTGGTGAGAATCGTTGTAGCTCCCTGCGCGAGCGCATCGGCCATCACATACTCGAGCTTCCGCAGCTTGTTGCCACCGCCAAGATAACCGGTCAGGTCGTCTCGTTTTATCCAGAGTTGCGGCGCTCCGGGAACGGCTTGCCGCAAACGGTCGAGTCGTTCAATCGGAGTGTTGAGGTTGATCAGACGCTGGCGCGGGATGTTGGTGAACAACTCAAGCGCCGAATCGCTGTTTCTGTGAATGTTTGTTATTCGATCCGTGTTCATGATTCGTACTTCCTCTCGAAAGACAAAAAAAGGGCCGCTCGAAATGAGCGGCCCTGGTGAATGCTATGATTGCTATGAATCTACGTCACATACACGTCAGTCCGCTCCATCGTCGGCATACAACAACAGATACAAGTGCAGACCTGGTTGTGCGTGGCGGACTTCATCAGATGCCTAACATACTCCCGTGTGCAACGCCTGTCAATTTCTCAGGCAATGACGAACGTCCTGTAGGGGCGGCCCTCCGTGGCCGCCCCTTGCCTCGACATTAAACTCTTGAAGGTTGGTCTTTGCCGCGCGAGAGGCGAAGATTTTTTCGACGATAGTTCAATTCCACGCAGGGGCGGCCACGGAGGGCCGCCCCTACAGTACGTGCCGTGGCACCAGTGTTCCAATACGTTCCGTGGCACCAAGTGTCCCAGTAGGTTCCGTGGCACCAGTGTTCCAATACGTTCCGTGCCACCAGTGTCCCAGTACGTTCCGGCACCCGGTCCCCGTACGTTCCGTGGCACCAGTGTCCCAATACGTTCCCGTGGCACCAGTGTCCCAGTACGTTCCGTGGTACCAGTATCCCAGTACGTCGCGTGGCACCAGTGTCCCAATACGTCCCGTGGATGTTGGTTGACATATCACAGCGTTAAACCCAAAATAACACCGTCAAGGTTTGTGGCGACACAAGCGCCGAGGCGAATGAGTTCTTCGTTGTACATCTGTCGAATCCGTCCAATGCCCTTATTTCGTTGAGCCCGGGCGAAGCTACGATTAACAATGACGATGTATTGGGTTTGATTCTTGAAGAGTCAGGTCCCGGCGTCAGCCAGGCGGCGGCTTTGTCGGAACTCTTCCTCAGAGATCCGCTGACGCTTACGATTCCGGACTGGATAACGGACAGAATTGATCGTCGCAATCGAGTGATCTTCCTTGCGAACAATTTGCAACTGAATCCGGGTGAGGCTTCGTCTGCTGTGGTTGTGCGTTTTGTTGACAGTAATAATCAGCAGGTCGATGTTCAGGCGGACGATGTACGTTCCGTGCCGGGCTTCGATTTCACTCAGGTTATGGTAAAACTACCGGGCAATCTCGCTGGCGGCACCTGCACGGTCACGATCCGCGCGCACGGCCGCGTCAGCAACATCGGAACGATCAGGATCGCACCGTAAGTTTAAGCCACGAATTTCACGGAATTTTTTAACGGATAAACAAATGAGAACTCATGTAGCACTTGTTACTTTCATCCTTAGTCTTCACTTTTTCGCTTTCGGACAAGCTTCAAGTATCTCCGGCAACTGGGATAGTGTCTTGAAGATAGGTGACGTAAAGCTCCGGCTCGTGTTGAAGGTCACCGATGGTCCAAACGGACAGCTTCAGGCCGTGATGGATAGTCCCGATCAAGGCGCCAGCGATCTTGAAGTGAACTCCATCACGTTGCAGGGCAACATGCTTCGCTTTGAGATGAAGAAGCTGCAGATCAGTTATGAAGGCACACTCAATCCGGGCGGTTCGGAGATTGTCGGCACTTTTACTCAGGCAGGAAACTCCTTTTCTCTGATCTTTCGAAAACAGGGAACTGCTCTGTCGAGTGCACCCGTAAAACGCGGCAGTGTGCAACTGAAACCGTGTAATAGTCCGACACTCACGAGCGACGCCCTCTGCGTGAAGTACGAAGTCTACGAGAATCGTGCGACAAAAACGGGCCGTCGCATTCCGCTAAACATCATTCTGCTTCCGGCGCGGAGTTCGAAGCCCGCGCCTGATCCCGTCTTTTACCTGGCCGGTGGTCCTGGAGCCGGGGCCAGTGGTTATGCGGAAGCAACATTCATGGAAGGCTTGCGCCGTAATCGTGACGTGGTGCTCGTCGATCAGAGAGGCACGGGCGAGTCGAATCCTTTGAACTGTGCTCCCTTCGGAACTAAGGAAGACATGCGTGGCTACTTCGGCGAGCAGTTTCCGATTGAGAAAGTTCGCGCGTGCCGTGCGGAGCTCGAGAAGGTTGCGGATCTCAAACTGTATACAACCTCGATCGCGATGGACGATCTCGACGAAGTCAGGGCAGCGCTCGGTTATGATCGCATCAACGTTTACGGCGGGTCTTATGGTTCGACAACTTCACTCGTCTACTTGAGGCAACACGGCGATCATGTGCGTTCCGTCGCGATCTTCGGCGTCGCTCCACCCTCGGCAAAGATTCCACTCTCGTTCGCGAAAGGCGTGCAGGATGCAGTCAATCGAATGTTTGCCGATTGCGCGGCGGACCAGGCCTGCAAGGCTGCGTATCCGGATGTTGAAGCCGAATTTAAAAAGGTCCTGGCACGGTTCGACAATGGACCGGTCGAGATTGACATCCCCAATATTTACACACGCAGTTCACAGAAGGTGAGCGTTACACGTGATGCGTTCGTCGATGCGATCCGCCACCTGCTCTACGTCCCAAATGCTGCAGCCGCTCTGCCGGCTCTGATCCACATGGGAGCAAACGGAGATCTCAGTGGTTTGATGGGAACAGCCTTTCAGGTTGTGTCGCAGATAGACGCGAAGATTTCACGCGGTATGCAGCTCTCTGTGATTTGTGCCGAAGACGCTCCATTCATTACCGATAACGATATCAAGACAACGAGCGCGAACAGCTTCTATGGAGACGCTCGCGTTCGGGTAACGATGAAAGCTTGCGCTGAATGGCCGCAGGCGAAAGTCGCCGCCAGCTTTCTCGATCCGGTGAAGAGTGATGTCCCGGTGTTACTGGTATCAGGCGAATTGGATCCGGTGACGCCGCCGTGGTTAGCGCAGAATGTTGCTAAGACGCTTTCGCATAGCCGCCTGGTGCTTGTCCATAATGCGACGCACAACAGCTACGACTGCATCGAGAACCTCGTGGCGGATTTCATTGATAAAGGAACAACTGAAGGATTGGATACTTCGTGTGTGGAGAAGATTAAGCGTCCGCCGTTTACCGTTGTGAAATAGGTCCTATAACTCATATAGGACCTATTTCGTTACATTTCCATTAGGCGGCGCGGGGCATGCTCTCAGGCACGCTCTGTGGCGCTGCAGGCTTGACCGGCACTGAAGCAACGTTACGCAACTCTCTCCAGTTGAGGGAAACATCTGCGAGTGGAACTGCAAGCGCCAAACATCCCCAGATGATGGCTTGCACGATCTCAACTCCGAGCGCTTCCCAGCCGGTAATTCCCAAAACAAAACGACCAGCGATAAAGACGAGCGCGAGCGCGTAGCTGCGCGTGGCCCACTGTCGATGCAGCGCGATCTTGCGTCTGACAGCGAACACGAATGCGATTGTCGTGGCGCCCATCAACAGCGCCGCATCAACAATCGCGAGAATCGTGAACGAACGCGGTGCTCCCATGCGCTCCTGGTAGTACTGAATGTAAGCGCCCAGCGGGGCGAGCAGTATCGCACCGGCGACGTAAAGTCGTCCCATGATGCGGTGTGCTCGGGTAAAACGTTTTCGCAGGCGATCGGAAAACTGTAGCGGTGCGAAAAGCAGCACGATGGCGCCGAAGATGCCGTGGGGAAGTAGCCACCACTTGAACGGCGCGTAATGCTGCCATGCCGGATGGTTTGAATCTACGAGAAAGCGTTCATTGTGATATAGAACGTATGTGCTTGCGAGTGCGATAGCAGTAAAAACAACGTACTTGGAATTGACCTTCATCGGAACTCCTTGGGTTAGCTCCCTGAGTTATCAAATCGTCATCAACTATTAACGCGATTTTCTTTTGTGTTTAGGTCCACCCCGGCCAATCACGAATCACTGTTGGACCAAGGTGGTACGTTATGCGGCCGGTTTTAGTGCCGCCCTTTCCATGATGCGTGTGATGTTCTCGGGCGAGAAGAATTCTGTAAGGGAAACAGTGCCGGCGACCGTTCCGAGAAAGCGATCAATCTCAAACGAGTTACCTCGAAGAGCGTTCATGAGAGCCACCATTTCCGGTGGCGGCGGCTCGAGCATCGCCAGTTGAGTGTTGTGCTCGAACATCGCCAGCACTTCGTTGTTTCTGCGATGTTCGTAGTCGGCTAGTGCCTCATCCATCTCGCGCAGTCCTGAGAATGCGTTGTCCAGAGCTTCCGCCAGCATCTCGGCATGACTGAAACTATTCGTTATGCCCTGGGCCAGAATCGGATCTTTCACATAACCGGCGTCGCCGACGAGCGCCCAACCGTCGCCGTAGGGCCGGCGGAAAAAGTTCGGCAGGAAGCCGGTTCCCGCAAAGCGTTCTTCGCGTTTGGCATTTCTCAAACGTTCGAACAGTGTCGGGGAGTTTTCCTTAATGGTGCGCAGGTACTCGCCTTCGATGTCTGACCTGATACTATCCAACTCTTCTTTGGGAAAGACGATACAGATCATGCTCAAGCCGTCATTGGTCTTATCAACCACGATGGTCCGGCCTGCGCGCGGATAGAGCTCAACACCTTCATGCTGCACACCGCTCCAGTAAGAGTAGTAGTTGCAGGTTAGCATGCCGCGATCGAAGTAGATTGGAGCTTTAACCGTGCCGGCAATCAGCGAGCGCGCGCCGTCTGCGCCGATCACGATACGAGCGTGTTCGGTAACCGTTGCGCCGTTGGCGTCGCGTCCGCGAATGCCCGTGACGGTCGTGCCGGCTGTTGTCAATTCTTCGACCGTAAATCGTTCGCGTAGTTCAGCGCCGGCCTCGACGGCCGCGTCGACGAGGATCTTGTCGAGCACACGACGGCGCGGTGCGTACGCTTCGGCGGTACCGCCGGCGGGCGGCGGCGAGCCGACGAGCGCAAACGGGCCGAGATCGAATTTGATCTGTTTAGTTGGCGGGCAGTTTGAGGCGCGCACCTTTTCAAGCAGGCCCCAACGCTTCAGGTGTGCCACACCGGGTTGATGAATGTGATGTGTTGAAATCGTATCGCTTGGGAATGAAGCCTTGTCCAGTAACAGAACTCGATAACCTTTGCGGGCAAGCAACATTGCTAATGGAGAACCCGCGCAACGTGCACCAACGATAATGGCGTCGTACATCCAAGTAAGCCCCTCCATTTCTAAACGCGTGAATCATTGGAGAAACAGGCCACACGGAACGTACTGTAGGGGCGGCCCTCCGTGGCCGCCCCTACGCGGAATTGAACGACCGTCGAAAGCATCGCCGCCTCTCGTGCGGCAACGACCCACCCTCAAATGTTGGGTGTCCGGGCAAGGGGCGGCCACGGAGGGCCGCCCCTACAGTACGTTCCGTGTGGCCTTTGTTTATTCGGCTTTCAGGGTGATGAGGGGGTCGACTTTGGTGGCTCGACGTGCCGGGATGAAGGAGGCTAACAGGGCGACGAGCAGGAGGACCAGAGGTACGAAGATGAAGGTGGCGAGGTCGGTTGGCGTGACCTGGAATAGCAAGCTCGACATTACCCGCGTGATCGCATACGCGCCCGCCAACCCCACAACCGTTCCAATCACCACGAGCGACATCGCATATCGCAATACCAACCTCAGCACATCCCCAACTTGCGCACCAAGCGCCATGCGGATGCCAATCTCGCGTGTTCGCTGCGTCACCGCATACGCCGTCACACCGTAAATTCCCATCGCCGCAAGCAGGAGTGCAACGACGCCGAACACGCCAAAAATCACGAGACTAAACCGCTGTTGGTCGAGCGACGACGAAAAGACCTGGTCCAACGTGCGGAACCTCAGCGGGAGTTGCGGATCAAGCAAACGAACCGTCTCTCGCATCACCGGCACCAACACTCCGGGCTCGGCCTGCGCTCTCACCACGACGGTCCAACTCGAAGACGGCAACCGCTGCTGAGCGTTGCCGTAAACTGTAGGACCAACCGCCGTATCGACGCCATAGTCGTGTACATCGCCGACCACACCCACAACGTGCAACAGCCGCAAGTCTCCATCCATGTTTCCAAACTGGATCGCCTGCCCAATCGGATCCTCGTTGGAAAAGTACTTCTTCACAAACGACTGGCTCACCACGGCCGCGTTCGGAGAATTAACTTGATCCGTTTGATCGAAAGTTCGGCCCCGCAATAGAGGAATTCCCATAGCGGCAAAATAGCCGCCGGTCGCCAAACGATACTCTGCATTTCCTTTACGCGCCGGATTGTTGTTGATGAAAAAAGTTCCGTCAGGGCCGCCACCGGCTAACGGCAGGTGATCGATCGTGCCGGCGGCGACGACTCCCGGCTTCGTGCTGAGTTGCTCGATGAGCTGCTGCTGGAAAAGTCTTTGCCGTTCTTCATCCGCATTGAACTTCGTCGTGGTCTCAGGGGCCTCACCGTGTTCTACGAGGCGCTTGTATGAGTCCATGAACTTTTTGTAGCGTTCTTCATCTTCCCCAGGACTCGGCAGCGACAACTCCATCGCCACCGCACTCTCAGTCTTAAAACCGGGATCGATTTGCAGCAGTCGATAAAAACTTTTCCCCAGCAAGCCGGCGCCTACGAGCAGGATCAACGTCAATGCCATTTGGGCGACCACGAGCAGGTTTCTTGAATGCTGACCGGCAAATCCGGGCGTGCCCGTTGCTGTTTGTCTCAGATTGCTTTCGAGGTCTCGCGTGGAGAAACGAAGCAGCGGCACGACACCGAGGACCACAGCAATCAATACCGATAGACCAAGCGTGAATGCGATGGCTCGGCCGTTGACGCCGATCTCCGTCACCCGGGGCAGATTCCGTTGATTTAGACTAAGAATGAGCTGTATTCCCCAATACGAAATCAGCACACCCAGTCCACCCGCGGTCATCGCCAACAGCAGATTCTCAGTAATGAACTGTCTGCCAAGTCGCCAACGCGTAGCTCCGAGTGCGGAACGCACAGAGAACTCACGCTGTCGCGCGGTTAGCTGGGCCAAAAGCAGATTCACCACATTTGCGCAGGCAACGAGTAACAGGAAGCCAACCGCGGCAAAGATCATCAGCAGCGCACTACGGATGTTGCCGACCATGTATTCCTGTTGCGGGACTACAGCGATATCGACGGCATCGACGTCTTTGCCATATTCCTGTTTGAGTTGTTTACCAATCGCGCTCACGTCTGCATAAGCCTGCTCAGTGCTGGTGTTTGATTTAAGCCGAGCAACGACACTCCAGTTGTGAGCTGAACGTGAAGTTTGTTCCGGAAACAATTCTCGAGGGATCCAGAGCTCGGCGCTTTGCGGAAACGCAAACCCGGCCGGCATCACGCCTACGACGCTCAGGTTCTGGTCCATAACTCGCAATTTTATTTCCGATAGATCCGTCTTTCCGCCCAGTAGTCGTTGCCAAAAACCATAACTCACAACTGCGACGGGTGTGCCGCCACGCTTGCTTTCGTCAGCAGCAAAAGTCCGCCCTACAATCGGCTTAACGGCTAATACATTGAAGAAGTCAGCGGAGACAACAAACGACGGCGCCCGCACCGGCTCACTGCCGCCAAGAACAGTAGTCAACTGACCGGAGTACTGCGCGATTCCCTGGAACGAGTGACTCCGTGCCCGGAGGTCGCGAAAGTTTGGCTCCGCAAAAGCGATCTGGACTCCACGCGCGTTGACCTCACGCAGTTGCACTATCTGATCCGCATCAGGGTACGGCAACGATCGCAGCAACACTCCATCGACGACACTGAAGATCGCTGTGGATGCGCCGATACCAAGTGCAAGAGTAATGATTGCAAGCGCAGTAAATCCCGGCCGCTTGACGAGACTGCGAACGCCGAAACGAATGTCTTTAATCAACGTTTCCATGGGCACAAAAAAGCACAAAAGACACAAATAGTAAATCTTTTCTTTTGTGTTTTTTGTGCTCTTTGTGGCTAGAGTGAGACGGTCTGTTCGGCCCAGAACTGAAACTCGCGGTGTTTGTGAATCTCGGCTTTGGCTTGAGTTCCGGTGGCGACCTCGACGATGTGATCGAAGACGCGTTTTCCGACTTCATCGATAGTTTCAGTTCCATCGATGACGCCTCCGGCCGAAAGATCCAAATCATTGGACATGCGTTCGAAGATCGGTGTGTTTGAAGCGAGTTTGATAACCGGTGCGATGGCGTTGCCAATGGTTGTGCCACGCCCGGTGGTGAAGACGACTACTGTCGCTCCGGCGGCGACGAGGCCGGGAGTCGATTCCTGATCGTAACCCGGTCCCTGCATCAGGTTCAGGCCGCGGCAACTCGGTGTCTCGGCGTATTCGATCACGCCCTCGACGCGAGTCGTTCCCGCTTTCGCGACAGCTCCCAGAGATTTGATCGTGATATTGAGTAAGCCGCCGGTCACATTTCCCGGACTCGGATTGTTGTTGAGCACGGCGCCAAACTTCGACGCATATTCCTTGTACCAGTCAACCATGCGATAGACGGCGCGACCCGTTTCCACATCTTTCGCGCGATAAGCCAGCAGGTGTTCGGCGCCGCAAAACTCCGGCACTTCGGTTATCAGCACAGTTCCACCCGAACGAACGAGCAGATCCGCGGCCCGCCCCAGCGATGGATTGGCAGAGATACCGGAGAATCCGTCTGAACCGCCGCACTTCACGCCCAGTACGAGTTCACTCACGGGACAAACTTCACGACTGGTTTCATTAACGACCGGCAACAGCCGCTCAACTTCTTTCAGTCCGGTTTGTATGGCCGCCTGTGTGCCGCCGACTTCCTGGATCCCGATCTTGGCGACCGGCTTGTCGAATGCTTTATCTCGCTTGAGCAGATATTTCTCGACCTGAGATAGATTTGTCTTCTCGCAACCGAGATCGATCAGAATCACGCCGCCGACATTCGGATGGTCAGCGTAATTCGAAAGCGTTCGCAGCATAACGTCGATGGTTGAACCTTCCTGACAGCCACAGCCCTTGTTGTGCGGAATAGCAACGACCCCATCAACGTTCGGATACTTTTGTCGATCGTAAAGAGTGAATTCCGCAATCATCGAAATCTGCTGCGCTTCGTGACTGGCACACATGCTCGTCGGCACGATCAAGACGTAGTTGCGGGTTCCGACTCGCCCGTCAGGTCTCCGATAACCCATAAACGTCGCGCGCTCACTGACAGGAAAGTAATCGGGCGGAGCAGCGTGCAGGTTTTCAGGAAGTTCGCGCACGATGGGAACGTCGTCAGTCATGTTGTCGTGCGTGATCTGTTCGCCCTGCCTGATTCCAAGCGAGGTCCCGATTGGTTGACCAAACTGAAGCACAAACTCGCCTGCGGGAATGTCACTCGTTGCAAAACGATGACCCGGAGGAACCTCGCCGAGGATCTCAATCACGGATTCATTTGGCAGCAGCAACTCAAGACCCGCGGACGTGGGTGTCTTGACTACGGCAACGTTATCTTTCGGATCGACGATGATCGCGAAGTCGCTGAGTAATGAAGCTGGAGGCGTTTGGACGCTCGACATATTTAGTTTGGTAACACGTTCGGAAGTATTAATGAACGGACGTTGGGGTGCACGCGCAACCAAAGTCCCGGGTTTTGATCGAATTGTGTTTCGCGCGTCTCTCCGTCTTCTGCAATCTTCGTCGTCAACAACTGCCGGTAACTCTCGACCTTCGCCGGAGCAGTATCGGCATCGACAATTGACTGAACAATCCGGCGCGCTCCAAGAATCGCTGCTGGTCCAAGTGTCAGAATCTGTTTCGCGGCGCGACATTCCGCCTCATCAGCGCCGCTGACGATCGAACCACCGGCTTTGAACTTGTTGATGTGGTGCTCGAGAATCGATTCGGAGATCGGGATCAGTCCCGCCACGTCATTGTAACGCGCGCCCGAACCGGGTTTGATGTAAGCGAGGTGCGAAGCGCCACCGGCTTCCGGACCAAGACCGAGGAAGAACAGATCGATGCCGCCCAGGGATTCGAGGCGTTCGACGTAGCGTGCCAGTTCGCTTTCGAGATCCTCGGCGTCCGTTCGAATCGAGGTAAAGCTCTTCACTTTGCGGAAAAAATTTTCACCGAGCAGTCGCTCGAAATCACGGACAAAACTCAAGCCATTGTCCATTCGCAGCGGTGCGAGCGCGTCCTGCGTGAACACATGGAGACGACTCAACAGCGCATCCTCGGCGTCAGTTCCAGCTATTGCGCCGAGCAAGCGGTGCAATGCCTGTCCGCCACGGCCGCCAAGTATCACGATCACCAGCGGTCCATCCTTCGCTGCCGCAGCGTTCACAATCTCCTCGAACATGGCGCTGCCCACCGCTTCTTCGGACTGCTGGACCTCATATCTGATATTGTGCACGCGCAGCTTTGCGAGATACTCGTGGTCCGTCACACCGTGGGACAGCCAGATGTTTCCCGCGGCCGAACGACGTCCGATAGTTTGTTTGCTGGTAGCGGACATTTTGGTAATACCAATTCCAAAAAACGATGCACGACTTTAACACGCAGATCGTAACTATACAAGCAAGATTCCGCTTGACCGTGAGTGACTTACGGTGTTACACAGTATGCGCCCTTTTTCGAAGTGGTCAAACCTTTACAAACCAATCCACAGATTACAAAGATTTTGAATCCGCGTAATCCGCGGATAGTTCCGGGTTAAAACTATGACTTATTCGCAATTGGAGCTTAACGGCAAAGTGGCCGTCGTCGTTGGCGGTACCTCCGGAATCGGACGAGCCATCGCACATGGTTTTGCCCAGGCCGGCGCCGATGTCATTCCCACCTCGCGGCGCGCGGAACAGGTGGAAAGTACGGCGCGGGAGATTGAGGAGTTTGGCCGGCGTTCGTTGCGGGTTACTTCCGACGTTTCCGACCGTGCGTCTCTTGAGCACGTATTGCATGAAGCCGTCGAGGCGTTTGGAAAAGTCGACATCCTCGTTAACTCTGCCGGCCGGACCAAGCGCGCGCCGACGATCGCTTTTTTAGAAGAAGACTGGAACGCCATCATCGACACAAATCTGACGGGCACGTTGCGGGCGTGCCAGGTATTCGGGAAACACATGCTCGAGCGCGAGTCGGGTAGTATTATCAACATAGCATCGCTTTCGACATTTGTGGCGCTGAATGAAGTTGCGGCTTACTCGGCGAGTAAGGCCGCGGTAGGATCACTCACGAAATCATTAGCAGTTGAATGGTCGCGTCTTGGCGTGCGCGTGAACGCGATAGCACCGGGTGTGTTTCGCACTGCGCTCAATACGAAGTTGTTGGACGAGACCGAACGCGGTCGCGAGTTTCTCATCCGGACACCCATGAAGCGTTTCGGCAACGTTGAAGAACTCGCCGGCGCCGCAATCTTCCTCGCTTCGGATGCGGCGAGTTTTGTCAGTGGCGAGATCATCGCGGTGGATGGAGGTTTTTTGGCAAGCGGTGTGAATCAATAGCGTCACAGAGGACACAGAGATTGCACAGAGAAAGCCGATAGGAGTCGAAGAACATGGACGATGCAGGCGAGATTGCTACTGCGACTGCGCTCCCGGAAACACAGGTGGCAGCCCAGTCCCTGGGAGAGAAGGTCGGTCGTTACCGATGGGTTATCTGCGGCTTGCTGTTCTTTGCGACCACTGTCAATTACGTTGACCGCCAGGTTCTAGGCATTCTCTCGAAAGATCTGAAGATCGCTATCGGCTGGACTGAAGTCGATTACGGCAACATCGTCGCCGCTTTCAACGCCGCGTATGCATTTGGACTGTTACTCGCCGGACGCTTGATGGACCGCATCGGGACGAGACTCGGTTACGTTGTGGCGATCATCTGGTGGAGTTTGGCGGCGATGGGCCATGCGCTCGCTCGCACGCCGTTTGGTTTTGGTGTTGCTCGCGCAGCGTTAGGCGTCGGGGAAGCGGGAAACTTTCCGGCAGCAATCAAGACTGTCGCCGAGTGGTTTCCCAAAAAGGAGCGTGCGTTTGCAACTGGCCTCTTCAACGCCGGTTCAAATGTCGGCGCGATTGTCGCTCCCTTAACAGTGCCGTGGATCGCGATGCATCTCGGTTGGCGCTGGGCGTTCATACTTACCGGTGCGATTGGCTTGTGTTGGCTGTTACTCTGGCTGCCACTCTACAGATGCCCTGAAGAGCATCCGAGAGTATCGAAGGCGGAACTGGACTATATTCACAGCGATCCTCCCGATCCGCCGGCGAAGAACGTTCCTTGGCTGAGTTTGATTCCGCACCGGCAAACGTCTGCCTTCGCAATCGGAAAATATCTTACCGATCCGATCTGGTGGTTCTATCTCTACTGGATACCAAACTTCTTTCGCGACAATCACGGACTCGATCTCACCACCATTGGTCCACCATTAATCGTGATTTATCTGATCGCAGACATCGGCAGCATCGGCGGCGGCTGGCTTTCTTCGACGTTCATTAAGCGTGGTTGGACCATCAATCGGGCCCGCAAGACAGCGATGTTGATTTGCGCGCTGGCTGTGACGCCGATCATCTTCGCGGCGAACGTAAAGAGTCTCTGGGCAGCGGTCGCTTTGATTGGTTTGGCAGCGGCGGCACATCAAGGCTGGTCCTGCAATCTTTTCACGACAACATCAGACATGTTTCCGCGCCAGGCAGTCGGCTCGGTGGTCGGGATCGGCGGCATGGCCGGAGCACTCGGCGGCGCCACGATGGCTGTTGCTACAGGTTACATACTGCAGAGCACCGGCCAGAACTATTCAATCGTCTTCATGATCGCAGGAACCGCTTACCTGCTCGCATTGCTTGTAATCCATTTACTGGCACCGAATCTGAGCCCGGTCGAAGATGTGGAACACGGATCCGGGCAGATTTTTTACGGATCGCTGATTGGCTTCGGGTTTGTTGGAGTCGTTTTCGGATCGTTTGGCGGATGGTGTGTAGGCTTGCTCTCGCATGTCACCGGACATCTCTTATTCAAAAACATGATGATCGGTGCCGCAATAGGCTTGGGCGTCGGAATCATCTTTAGCCTGATCCGGTCTTCTTCATCATCAGCGTCATCTGCGGCTTAAAACGAAACCAATCGTACTCGGCGTGTCCGTATTCGGTTGCCCCTGCAGATGCTAACGAAAACAACCCAACCTTCGCACCGATCCACATCCCCGGTTGCGCCTTAAATGTGTCGCCTAATACTTCGAATAGCTTTCCGTCGAGGCTGTAGGTAAACCGGCAAACAGCATCACCACTCACGTCAACACGCAGGTAAATAGAAGGGTTGCTTAGCTCCACCGCGCCTAACTCTTTCTCGTCGCCGCCTTTTACCGCATCCGGACAAACAACACGCACGAGTCGCAGTCCTCGCGGTCCGCGCGTGACGGCGAGATATGAATAATCACGTCCCATCATCAGCAACCCGGTTCGCTCACCTTCGCGCAAATGAGAGACGTCAACGAATGTCGTAACACTGAACTCACGCGACGGTAGTTTCTGAAGTAACAGGTTGGGAACGGCCCAGAGATTCTTTCCGTTTGCCGGCCACGGCTGCGCTGTTAGCCGCAGCCAACCGCTACGGGCGGTGAGCGAAGACCAGCGCTCAACCGGATTCGCATGCCATTGCCACTGCAAACCCAGGCTAACGCCTCCAAATTCGTCGCTTGTTTGCGGTGTTTGCACGGGATACTCGCGGCCAACGTTGGGCTTGCGAAAGCCGGCAACAGGCTCGCCTTTTCCGTCGCCATCCTTGTCAATGCCGATCACGGGCCAGTCGTTCTGCCACGTAACTGGTTGCAGATGCACGACGCGTCCAAAGGCTTGTCGATCCTGAAAATGCACGAACCATGACTCGCCTGACTTGAGTTCAACCCAGCCACCCTGGTGCGGTCCGTTAGTGTCGGTATGTCCCTGGTCCATCACGACGCGATCTTCGTAGGGACCATAGATATCGCGCGCGCGCAGCACCGTTTGCCAGCCGCTGGTAACGCCGCCGGCGGGCGCGAAGATGTAGTAGTAGCCGTGGCGCTTGTATAGCTTTGGGCCTTCGATCGTGGGATGGTTGACGCGACCGTCAAACACCATTTTTCCGTCGTCTAGCAGCTTCGTTCCGTCAGCGCTCATCCGGTTGATGGTGAGAATGCTCTTTATTCCAGATCGACTATTCGCCCACGCATGGACCAGATAAGCATTGCCGTCATCGTCCCAGAACGGACACGGATCGATCCACCCTTTTGCGGCTCGGATCAGCAGTGGCTTGGACCACGGCCCCGCAGCATTGCGCGCTTTCACGAGGTAGATTCCGAAATCGGGATCGCCATAGAAGATGTAAAACTCATTATTGTGGAAACGAATCGCAGGCGCCCAGACTCCGTTACCATGCTGCGGCCTCGCGAAGAAGTCTTGTGGCGGCAACGACTGAAGTGCGTGTCCGACGATCTTCCAGTTGACGAGATCCCTCGAATGAAGAATCGGAAGACCGGGAACACTGTTGAAGCTCGACGCGGTGAGATAAAAATCGTCACCAACCCGAATCACATCCGGGTCGGAATAATCAGCATCAATAATCGGATTGGTGTAAGTGCCTTGCCCAAAAACACAACGACCACAAAAAAGCACACAAACCACAAACAAGAAGAGGCTGATAGCGCGCATTAAAGATTTCTCTTTTGTGACTTTTGTGCCTTTTTGTGGCTAATCCGCTTCTTCTTGTTCCTGAGCTTTTTGGGCGAGCATCAGGTGATCGCGCATCGCATCGCGCGCGGCTTCAGAGTTGCGATCGCGAATGGCGCGATAGATCTTGCGGTGCATCTCAGCCGACTCTTTCAAGTCGCGCGCGCGCCGTACAGTTTTGCTGCGGACTTCGAAAAGAATCGTCGCGACCATGTTCATGAGTGCCGTGAGAATGCGATTGCCGGATGCGGCGGCTACGGTTTGATGAAACCGCATGTCGTGAACGAGGAACTGCTCCGGCTCGTCAAGCGATGCAAACATTCCGGTGATCTCTTCCGACATCTCAGCCATCTGTTCACCGGTTGCGCGTTCGGCTGCAAGACCTGCGATCGCCATCTCGAGCGAACGTCGCGCTTCAAACATCTCCGCGGGTGTGAACCGTTGGAGCGATGCCATCAAACGCAGCGGGCTGCTGTCGAGTGAAGGTGGTCCCTCCGCTTCAACGACAAAAGTTCCAGCGCCGCGACGAGGTTGCAACACGCCGACTGCCGCAAGCGAACTTATTCCAGCGCGCAACGTCGGCCGGCTGACGCCGAGTAACTTTGCCAGATCTCTTTCCGGCGGCAGCCGATCGCCTGGCTTCAGATCGCCGTTATGAATCATTTCGCGAAGCTGCGAAACCACTTCCTCGAAAGTCGTTCCACGGCGTTCTGCATCGATGGTCTTAAAGATCGAGTCTTTCATTTTGTGTTTATATTAGTCTGTGTAATCTGTGGACGCCATCTCACAGAGAAATCCATAACAGAGCGCCACCCGGAATCATTCCTCTACGGCAGCGCGTCAATGATTCTCCCATTGATTTTGACGTCATCGACCGTTGCATCTTTGACATTCCTGACGATGTTACCGTCCGCGACGTTATCGAATGTGCACTTACTGAGTCGCAGGTTAATTATTGGCGCGGACGGAAAGCCCTGAACGTCGAGCGCGTACTTGCTCCTGAAGCTGCGTAGATTGTCGACCGTGTAATTGCGCACCACTGGCGTAAACGAACCCCGGGCGCCTTCCTCGTAGTTAAAGTCGATCGTGATCACCGCGTGCGCTACCTGGCCCACTTCCAAATTGCGGAAATGAAGATCCTCCAGCAGCCCGCCGCGCATCGCGTTGTTCTTCACGCGCAACGCATGATCGAGATTCGGACTATCAAGACGGCAGTGCTCGGCGAAGAGATTCCTCACACCGCCTGAGATCTCGCTGCCGACAGTTATACCTCCGTGCCCGTCTTTCATAACGCAATCCCGGACGATGATGTTTTCAGTTGGTGTTTTAAGACGGCGTCCGTCCGCATTGCGCCCTGACTTGATCGCGATACAGTCGTCCCCGGTATCGAAGGAGCAGCCTTTAATGAGGACATCAGAACACGATTCAGGATCGCAACCGTCATTGTTTGGACCATGACTGTTGATGTTCACGTGTTGGACAATGACGTTGCGACAGAGCACCGGATGAATCTCCCACATCGGCGAGTTCAAGATCGTTACTCCCTCGATCAAGACGTTCTGACAACGATAAGGCTGAATAAACTGCGGTCTCAGATAATGTCCCTCGCCGAAGACGCGCTCTTTTACCCCCACGCCTTTTTCCGCCATCTCGAGGAGTGCGTTTCGATCCGGACGCTGTTGGCCCATGCCTTCTTTCCAGCCGTACTGTGGACGACCATTCCATGGCCACCAGTGTTCATTGTTGCTCTGGCCGTCAAGTGTGCCTTTGCCGGTGATGGCGATGTTCCGCTGTTCGAATGCATAGATGAATGGCGAGTAGTTGAACAACTCAACGCCTTCCCAGCGTGAGAAAACTACCGGCAGGTAGTCTTTCGGATTCGTGCTGAACTTGATCGTGGCGCCTTCGGACACTTCGAGATTGACGTTGCTTTTTAGATGGATAGCGCCGGTGAGATAAGTGCCTGCAGGAACGACAACTTTGCCGCCGCCGGCTTTCGAGCATTGATCGATCGCCGCGCGAAACGCAGCCGTGCAATCAGTGCGACCGTCAGGCCTGGCTCCGAAGCGATTGAGATAAAGGGTGCGCTTTGGAAAGCGAGGCGGTTTGATGCGTTGGAGGATTGATGGGAAAACTGTTTGCCAGGGATCGCCGGCAGCGAAGACGCGTGGCGCAACAGCGAGCGCTGCGCTGGTCAGCAAGAGTTCTTTAACGAAGTCTCGACGTGTTTGCATTTGTCAGTTATTGGTTCACAGGATTAACAAGATGAAACAGGATTAGCAGGATGAAATCTTGTCAATCCTGCTTAATCTTGTTCATCCTGTCCCTCCACTTCGGGTATTCGTCCTGCAAGAGTTTTGCGGGTTCTGCGACGTACCACGCGTATCCGACGCGTCGCTCGTGTTCGATCTCCGCCACACTGTATTTCACCACCGAATCACGCCCGACAAACACTGGACGATTGCTTCCTATCTCATAAAAGCGCGCCCAGATTGGACCAGCTTCAGGATCTTGAACCACCACCCGATCGCGGCCACCCGGCTGCGACGCATCCGTTTTTTCTATCCACTTGATGCCTTTCAACTGCGTCTGCTCAAACCATGCGATCGCTGACTCGATCGCCTCGACGACTTCAGGCGATGGTTCCTTGATCGACATCAGAAAACGAACAATCCCGACACTCTCGCCACCGCTCAACGAAACGAGTTCATACTTTCGCGCCGGCGCAGGCGCAAATGTGACCTCGTCATGCTGAGCACACCACACAGTCTTTCGTCCATTCACAATCACCTGCGTCTTCAAGATGCACTCAATCCCTTTTCCCACCGCACTCGCAGCCTTCGCGCGCCGTGCTTCATCGACGAAAGCGAAATTTGAATTTCCTGCTGCTACATCCCTTAGGAGTTTCATCACGCCGATCATCGCATCATCGTTGTAGGTGATGTGTTTGTAATATCCGGAAAGATCCGGATAGAACTGCGGCCAACCGCCGTTCGCGTACTGGGCCTTGAATAGATAGTCGAGACCTTTCAGAAACGATTCGCGGTACTGTTCGTGCTGTGTTTTGGTGTAAACGCGGGCGAGAAATGATAACTGTGTGTAGGTGGCGCCGTTGTCGATCGTCGAATCAGTTTCTTTCTTCTGCGCCAGCAGAACAGGACGTTCGACTTCATCGAACGGCTTACCCATATCGATGTTCTTGGGCCAGCCACCGGAGTCGCGTTGATAAAGAAGGACGTTGTCGGCTATCCGCACGGCCTCACCGCTCCCGTACCACTCTTCAGCCTTATTCTGTGCGTCGACCCACGCGATAGTTCCGACTGCCTGATTAGCCTTCCCGGTAAGCCCGCGCACGCTGAGGTTGAAAAACTTCGCGCGTGAGAATTGTGCCGCTTCTGCAGCGGTCAATTGCCTGGACCATGCAACTCGCGCTTTCGGATTCGCGCCCGGTCCTTTCGACTTATACTCACCAAACCACGCAGTCTTTTCTCGCGCCGGATCTCTCCAGTTGTCCCAACCTTCCGGTCTGATATGCGATCCCAACCAGCTCTCAATGAAAACCACACGCGCATACGGCCGCCACGGCCTGCCGAGATACACTCCGTTGCCCGTGTTCTCTCCCGTCAAACGGCAACGCAGAAAAACGAAGCCGGTGTTTTCTTCATTGCTCAGGCGGTAATGCGCGGTTACGTAGCCCTGGCCTTTGCTATGAATCGTGCAGTCTTCAAAGACCGCCGACGCAGTTCCAAAAATGAAATCGACGTGACCTTCGATGTAACAGTTTTTGAAGTAGTGACGGCTGCCGTTAACGAACAACGTATCCTGCCAACCAAGAAAGCGACAGTTCTGAAATGACGCGCTCGCGGCATCGACAAACAACGCCACTGCTTGTGAGCCGGTGCCGAAAGTGTTTTTGAACGTCAGGTTCTCAGCTCGAAAGTCATCTCCGTTGATGAGAGTGCTGAAAGCGAGCCGTGTATTACCGGCTTGTTGCGCACTGAGCTTAAAAGTAAGGATGGTCTTTAGCGGATCTTCACCACGGAGAGTGACGTGATTCTTTCCGGCATTGACTCGTACCTGTTCGTTGTAAACACCCGGTTTGATCTGGATCGCAATCGGTTGGTTGTTATTATTTGGGACGTGGTCCAACGCCTGCTGCACAGTCCGGAAATCGCCCGAACCATCCGCGGCCACTACCATGCTCTTTGAAGCCCGCGCCTCGATCGCACAGAGGGATAACCAGCACAAAAGAATTGTCGCGAGCTTCAGCCGTGCAGCTAAAAACATTATGTGCTTGATGTGCCTCTTTGTGGTTGATTCTTGATTGGTATGACCAGTTTGCCGCACGGTAGTTTTAGTGTCAACAATAAAATGATCCCAATCCGTCGGCCATCTTTGCGGCGGTAAGACCAATCGCTTTTTTCTGAGCATGAGCGGCCCACAGCACATAAAGCACAGATTACTGTGTGAAGTTGCAACTAAACCGGCGCGGACGGTATCTTACGCCTTCGATTTTTGCTTTAGGTGGTATGAAATGTCTGTATTGAGAAG
>Ga0111539_10002525_pt1 | contig 24251 bp, 20 predicted proteins | sample RhiMethybrSRZTD1_FD_79667 | JGI IMG/M metagenome (GOLD analysis project Ga0111539, IMG submission 79667) | Populus rhizosphere microbial communities from Tennessee, USA - Rhizosphere MetaG P. TD hybrid SRZTD1 (version 2) (version 2) | ecosystem: Host-associated > Plants > Roots > Rhizosphere >...
CGCGACGCACGCGCCGCAAGCCGTCGGCGTCGCGTATGCCATGAAGCAGAAACGCGAGCCGCGCGTAGCCGTCTGCGTTCTCGGCGACGGCGCGACGTCGAAAGGCGATTTCTACGAGGCGATGAACGGCGCCGGCGTGTGGCACTTGCCGCTCGTGTTCGTCATCGTCAACAACGAGTGGGCGATCTCCGTGCCGCGCAGCGCTCAGACGCACGCGCAGACGTTGGCGCAGAAGGCCATCGCCGCTGGGATCCCGGGCGAGCAAGTCGACGGCAACGACGTCCTCGCCGTGCACTCCGTCATGCAGAGAGCGCTCGCTTCGGCTCGCGGTGGCGGCGGACCTTCCGTCATCGAAGCGCTGACTTATCGGCTCGCCGACCACACGACGGCCGACGACGCGACGCGCTATCGCGATGCCGCGGATCTCGAGCGCGCTCGCCGCCTCGATCCGCTCGTGCGGCTCAGGCAGTACTTGCTACGCGAGCGGCTGTGGAGCGAGCCGCAGGAGATCGCGGCGCGCGAGGCGTGCAACGCGCGCGTCGAGCAAGCGGTCGCCGAGTTCTTGGCGACACCGCCGCGCGAGCCGACGGCGATGTTCGAGCATCTGTTCGCGGAGCTGCCCGCTTCGTTGCACGAGCAGCGCGACGCTGTACGAGGCCGCGACCATGAGTGAGATCACGCTCGTCGAGGCGGTAACGCAAGCGCTAGCACACGAGCTTCAGAGCGACGAGCGCGTCATGTTGCTTGGCGAGGACATCGGTGCCAACGGCGGCGTGTTCCGCGCTACGGCGGGATTGCAGGAACGCTTCGGTACGGACCGCGTCGTCGACACGCCGCTCGCGGAAACGCTGATCGCCGGCATGAGCATCGGCCTCGCGGCGCAGGGGATGCGCCCCGTGGCCGAGATCCAGTTCATGGGCTTCATCTATCCCGCGATCGACCAACTGCTCAATCACGCCGCGCGCCTCCGGAATCGTACTTGTGGCCGGCTCAGCTGCCCGATGGTGCTGCGCTCGCCGATCGGCGCCGGCATTCATGCGCCCGAGCATCACAGCGAGAGCACCGAGGCACTGTTCGCGCACATCCCGGGCCTGCGAGTCGTGATCCCCTCCTCGCCGGCGCGCGCATATGGGCTGCTGCTCGCGGCGATTCGCGACCCCGATCCCGTCGTGTTCCTCGAGCCGACGAGGCTCTACCGGCTCGCGAAGGAAGAAGTCCCCGATAGCGGCGACGCGTTGCCGCTCGACGTCTGCTTCGTGCTGCGCGAGGGCAAGGACGTCACTCTCGTGACCTGGGGCGCGACGACGCGTGAGACGCTCGCCGCTGCGGATGCCCTCGCCGACGAAGGCATCGAAGCCGAAGTCATCGACGTTGCGACGCTTGCGCCGCTCGACATCAATACGATTCTCGAGTCCGTCGGCAAGACGGGCCGCTGCGTCATTGCGCACGAGGCCGCGCGCAACGTCGGCGTCGGCGCGGAAATCGCCGCGCGCATCGCGGACCGCGGCTTGCTGACCCTGCTGTCGCCGATCAAGCGCGTGACGGGCTACGACACGATCGTGCCGCTCGCGAAGCTCGAGCCCACGTACCTGCCGACACCCGAACGCATCGCCGCCGCCGCACGCGAGACCCTGGAGGCGGCATGAAGACGTTCCGCTTGCCGGATCTAGGGGAAGGTCTGCAGCAAGCGGAAGTGTCGGAATGGCACGTCGCCGAGAACCAGGACGTGGCCGTCGATCAACCGCTGCTCTCCGTCGAGACCGAGAAGGCGCTCGTCGAGATTCCGAGCCCGCGTAGCGGCAAGATCAAAAGGCTGTTGGCCAAGACCGGCGATCTCTTGCCGGTCGGCGCCGCGCTCGTCGAGTTCGCCGACGGCGCCGACGCGCCGGAGGCCGGCACGGTCGTCGGCCGCCTCGACACGAGCTCCGCGCCGGCACGCGATGCCCCTTCGGCGAATGGCGCCGCCGCCCCTGCTCGCGCTCGCGCCGCGCCCGCGGTGCGCGCGATGGCGCAACGCATGAATGTCGATCTCGCGATCGTCACGCCGACAGGGCCCAACGACACGATCACGGCGAAGGACGTCGAGCGTGTCGCACGCATCCTGAAGGAAGTCGGGCCGCTCGAGATGCTGCGCGGTGTGCGCCGCGCGATGGCGCGCAGCATGGAGCAGGCGCACGCCGAGGTCGCGCCGGTCACGGTCAACGACGACGCCGACCTGCACGCGTGGTGGGGCGGCGGGCAGCTGCTGATGCTGCGCCTCATTCGCGCGATCACGGCCGGCTGCAAAGCCGAGCCCGCACTGAACGCGTGGTACGACGGCAAGGCTGTCGGCCGGCGCGTGCTCGAAAGCATTCACTTAGGTATAGCGGTCGACTCACCGGATGGACTGTTCGTGCCCGTGCTGCGCGACGTCGGCCGCCGCACGCCCGAGGATCTGCGCGCCGGCCTCGAGCGACTGCGCCACGACGTCATGGCTCGCACGATCCCGCCCGAGGAGTTGCGCGGCTACACGTTCATCTTGTCGAACTTCGGCACTTTCGGCGGCCGCTATGCGAATCCGATTGTGCAGCCACCGACCGTCGCGATTCTCGGCGCAGGCCGCGTGCGCGACGAGGTCGTGGCGGCGAGCGGCCAGCCCGCCGTCCACCCGATCCTGCCGCTCTCGCTGACGTTCGATCACCGTGCCGTGACCGGCGGCGAAGCCACCCGATTCCTGAGCGCGGTGATTGCGGATCTCCAATCGAGCTGAATGGAGGACAGCATGGTCGACCTCGACTTCGATTTCGGCTTTGGCGACGAGCTCAACTTGCTGCGGGAGCAGGTCATGCGTTTCGCAGCGGAACGCGTTGCCCCGCTCGCCGCCGAGATCGACGCCAAGAACGCCTTCCCGCGTGAGCTCTGGCCCGAGCTCGGCGCACTCGGGTTGTTCGGCATCACCGTCGACGAAAAGCTTGGCGGCGCCGGCTTGGGCTACTTGGGTCAGGTGCTCGCCGTCGAGGAGCTGAGCCGCGCTTCGGCCTCGGTCGGCCTCTCCTACGCCGTGCACGCGCATCTGTGCGTCAACATGATCGCGCGGCGCGGCACACCGGAGCAGCAACGGCGGTTGCTGCCGAAGCTACTGAGCGGCGAGCATGTCGGTGCGCTTGCGATGAGCGAAGCCACTGCCGGCTCCGACGTGCTCGGCATGCGCACGACGGCGCGCCGTGACGGCGACGACTACATCCTGAACGGCACGAAGATGTGGATCACGAACGGTCCGCACGCCGACGTCGTCATCGTCTATGCGCGCGACGAGGACGCGAACGAGAACCGAAAGCCGGCGCGGACGAACGGTCACGGCGGCAATGGCAACACCGCGTTGAAGGCGCTGATCGTCGAAGCCACGACGCCCGGCTTCTCGCGCGAGCGCAAGCTCGACAAGCTCGGGATGCGCGGCTCCGATACGTCGGGGCTCGTGTTCGATCAGTGCCGAATCCCGGCGGCCAATGTGCTCCCGGGCGACGGCATTGAGATCCTGATGTCGGGCCTCGACTACGAGCGCGTCGTGCTCGCGGGCGGTGCGCTCGGCATCATGCGCGCCTGCCTCGACGTCGCCATGCCGTACGTGCACCAGCGCACGCAGTTCGAAAAGCCGATCGGCAGCTTCGAGCTCATGCAAGGCAAGCTCGCCGACATGTACACGACGATGAACTCGTCGCGTGCCTTCGTGTACGCCATCGCGGCCGCCTGCGACCGCGGCCGCAAGACGCGCTACGACTCGGCCGCCGCGATCCTGAAGGCGTCGGAAGGCGCCGTCTGGATGGCCGGCCAGACGATCCAAACGCTCGGGGGCAACGGCTACACGTCGGAGTACCCCGCCGGCCGGCTCTGGCGCGACGCGAAGCTTTACGAGATTGGCGCCGGCACCAACGAGATCCGACGCATGCTAATCGGGCGGGAGCTGTTCGCGGCTACGAACGAGGCGCGCTAATGCCCAAGTTCCAGACGAAGGTGGATCCGGCCGGCGCGGAGTTCCGCCGCAACGCCGCTACGAACCGCTCACTCGCCGAGCAACTGCGCCGCTCGCTCGACGAGGTCGAGGCTGGCGGCTCCGAGGAAGCTCGCGCGCGGCACCTCCAGCGCGACAAGCTCCCGGTGCGCACGCGCATCGCGAAGCTCCTCGACCCCGACACTCCATGGCTCGAGATCGGCAAGCTCGCCGCGAACGGCGTCTACGACGTGCCGTTGCCGGCCGCGGGGCTCGTCTGCGGCGTCGGCACCATTCGCGGCGTCCGCTCGATGGTCGTCGCCAACGACGCGACCGTGAAAGGCGGCACCTACTACCCGCTGACCGTCAAGAAGCACCTGCGCGCACAAGAGATCGCCCTCGAGAATCGCTTGCCATGCGTCTACCTCGTCGATTCCGGCGGCGCGTTCCTGCCGCTGCAGGATGAAGTCTTTCCCGACCGCGATCACTTCGGCCGAATCTTCTACAACCAGGCGCAGCTCTCGGCGCGCGGCATCCCGCAGATCGCGGTCGTCATGGGCTCGTGTACGGCGGGCGGCGCGTATGTGCCGGCGATGTGCGACGAAGCGATCATCGTCAAGGAGCAAGGAACGATCTATCTGGCGGGTCCGCCGCTCGTCAAAGCGGCGATCGGCGAGGAGGTCGATGACGAGACGCTCGGCGGCGGCGACGTGCACACGCGAATCTCGGGCGTCGCCGATCATCTCGCGAACGACGACGAGCACGCGCTCGCGCTCGCTCGCGACATCGTCGCGCGTGCACACCCGAAGAGCGCTCCGCTCCCGAGCTTGAGCTCCGACCTCGACCCGAAGTACCCGGCCGAGGAGCTCTACGGAATCATCCCCGAGGACATGCGTTACCAGTACAACGTCCGCGAGGTGCTCGCCCGCATCGTCGACCGCTCGGAAATAGACGAGTTCAAGGCGCGGTACGGCACGACGATCGTCTGCGCATTCGCGGAGCTCTGGGGAAAGCCGATCGGCATCCTCGCGAACAACGGCGTTCTGTTCTCGGAATCCGCGCTGAAGGCGACGCACTTCATCGAGCTCTGCAACCGCCGCGGCGTGCCGCTGCTGTTCCTGCAAAACGTCGCGGGCTTCATGGTCGGCAAGGACGCCGAGCGGCGCGGCATCGCCAAGGACGGCGCGAAGCTCGTGAATGCCGTCGCGTGCGCACGCGTGCCGAAGCTCACCGTGATCATCGGCGCGTCCTATGGCGCCGGCAACTACGGCATGTGCGGCCGGGCGTACGGCCCGCGATTCCTCTGGACCTGGCCGAACGCGCGCATCGGCGTCATGGGCGGCGAGCAAGCCGGCGTCGTGCTGAGCCGCGTGCGCGGGCGGTCCGCGTCGAAGGCCCTTAGCGAGGCCGAGGCTGCCACGCTGCGCGCCGAGATGCAGGCGCAATACGAGCGGCAGTCGACCGCCTTGTATGCGAGTGCCCGGCTCTGGGACGACGGCATCATCGATCCGGTCGACACACGCGCCGTGCTCGGCGCGAGTCTCGCGGTCGCCACGAACGCGCCGCTCGCCCCCGAAACGCCGTTCGGCATCTTCCGGATGTAGCGAGCCCCGCCATGACGCCGTTGCGATCGATGCTGTTCGTGCCTGCCGACAGCGAGCGCAAGCTCGCCAAAGCGCAGAACGTGCCGGCCGACGCGCTGATCGTCGACCTCGAGGACTCCGTCGACGCGGCGCGCAAGGATGCGGCGCGCGACTCGGCCGTCGCATTCTTGCGCGAGCGTTCGTCGATCCGCGCCCGTACGGTGTGGCTCAGGGTCAACGGCGTCGGCGATCGGCACTTCGCTGCGGACGTTGCGGCCGCCGTGGAAGCACAAGTCGACGGCATCGTACTGCCGAAGCCGCGCACAGCCCGCGACGTGATCGCGCTCGCGGCCCAGCTCGACGTTCTCGAAACGGGCCTGAACCGCCCGCTCGGCGCCACTACGATCTTGCCGATCGCGACCGAAACCCCCTCGAGCGTGCTCGCGCTGCGCGACTATGCGAACTGCGGCCCGCGGCTCGCGGCGCTGACGTGGGGCGCCGAAGACTTGAGCGCGGCGCTCGGTGCCGAGACTGCCGTCGACGAGCACGGCGCGTGGCTGCCGCCCTACGAGCTGGCGCGCTCATTGTGCTTGCTGGCCGCCGGCGCGGCGGAAGTGCCCGCGATCGACACCGTATATACGGATGTCCGCGATCTGGACGGGCTGCGCCGGTCCGCAACGGCTGCCCACCGCGACGGCTTCGCCGGCAAGCTCGCCATCCATCCGGACCAGGTCGCGGTCCTGAACGAAGTATTTCGGCCGACAGCGGCCGCCGTCGCAGCGGCGCAGGCCGTCGTGAACGCGTTCGCCGCCGCAGGAGGTGCCGGTGTCGTCGCCAGCGGCGGTAAGATGCTGGACCGGCCGCATCTGCTGCGCGCTCAGCGTGTCCTCGCGCTCGCCACCGCATCGGATACGGCCCTCGACCCCGACGGGAACGACTTCCCGATTGGCTGAAGCGATGGAGCGGATCATGTCGCATCTCAGGAAAGTCGATCACATCACCTATGCCTGCGCGAAAGGCACGATCGAGAAGTGGGCCTGGTTCCACATCGAGGTCGAAGGCGGCACGTTGATCAACCGTATCGACGACGTGCGCCCCGAGGATCCCGACAGCAGCATGAAGATCTGGTGCGTCGACTACGGCGACTTTGGCATCGCGCTCGTCGAAGGCATCGACCGCGGCAAGAAGTCGCAGGTGACTCGCTTCGTCGAGCGCCACGGCGATCACTCTTGCCAGCACGTCGCCTACGATTGCCACGACCTCGAGCGCTTTCGCAAGCATCTGCTCAAGAACGGCGGTCACCCGCGCGGCGCTGTGCTTACTCGCCACGACGGCTTCGGCCTTTTGAGGCAGCTGTTCGCCAAGGGCTATGCGCCCGGCGACCCGACCGAAGCCAGCTTCGCCGAGTACGTCGAGCGCCCGCGCAGCGATGACGAGAGCCTGAAGATCACGTTCTCGCAGGGTGCGGGCCGCGGGTTCTACGAGCAGATCGAGAACGCGTTTGCCGCCGGTGACGACGAGCCGTTCATCGATTTTTCGAAGATGCCGAAGAATTGGCGCGTGCCGCCGCCGGCGTCGCGCCGTTAGCTCACGGCAAGCGCGACACCGGTCGCCCCGCTTCGACGGGCGGCAGCGTGCCGTCGAGTCCGAACAGCCAGACGCTGTCGCCGCGCGCCGAGCCGATCAGCGCGTTACCTGCGGAGTACGCGATCACGTACTGCTTGCCGCTGTGAACGAACGAGCTCACCGGCGCGTGCATGCCGGCACCGGTTTGAAACTCCCACAGCTGCTTGCCCGTGCGCGAGTCGAGCGCGGTGAGCCGGCCGTCGTTGCGGCCGACGAACAGAAGGTCGCCGCCCGTCGCGAGCGTGCCGCTGTAGCACTGCTCCTGCCAGCGATAGCGCCAGACGGCCGTGTTCGTCGTCATGTCCATCGCGGCGATGATTCCCGTGCGCGGCATTCGCGGCGTCATCGGCTGACCGCCGGCGTAGCGCCCGCCTTCGACGGGCGCCGGAAAATTCGCGTCGCCCCCACCCGTGTAGCCGTTCAGCACCGATGACGCGCAGACGAACAGGCGCTGCGCTCGCGGGTCGTACGCGCTCGGCGGCCAGTTGGCCCCGCCCCAGATGCCGGGCAGCATGACCGTCGGGTCCTCGCCGAGGAACGGCGTGAAGATGCGGCCCTCGTTGACCAGCGGAATCCCCTCGGGCGCGATGTCGACCTGTTGCGGCACAACCGCCTCGCCGCGCGGGAACGGCTGCGTCGCGGCCGTTGCTTGCCGCGGCTCCTGCGCCACGGGCCGCTCGTCGATGCCGACGATGGGCTCGCCGGTCTCGCGATCGAGGATGTACGCCCAGCCCGTCTTGCTGACCTCGACGATCGCTTTACGCGCGCGACCATTCACCTGCAGATCCATGAGCACGACGGGATTGCTCGAGTCGTAATCCCAAATGTCGTGATGCACTTGTTGAAAGTGCCAGCGGTACTTGCCCGTCTTGAGCTCGATCGCGACGATCGAGACGGAGTACAGGTTGTCGCCGGCGCGTACGGTGCCGTTGTAGTCGGGCCCGGCGTTGCCCGTCGAGAAGTAGACGAGCCCAAGCTTCGGATCGATGGCCGGCGTCTGCCACACGGACGCGCCGCCGTACTTCCACGAGTCGTTGTCCTGCGGCCAGGTGTCGTGACCGGGCTCGCCGGGTCCCGGAATCGTATAGAACGTCCAGACGAGCCGGCCGTCGCGCGCGTCGTACGCTTTGACGCGCCCGCGCGTGCCGCGGTCGGCGCCGGCGAAGCCCGTGATGACGATACCGTCGTAGTAGACGGGCGCGGGCGTGATCGAAAAGTTTTCTTTCGTCGACTCGGCTTGGATCGTCCAGTTCGGCACGCCGGTTTTGCGATCGAGCGCCACGAGCTTGCCGTCGAGCCGGCCCATGAAGACTTTGTCCTCGCTGAGCGCGACGCCACGATTGTTCCAGCCGCAGCAGACCGACGGCAGATCGGCGGACAAATTGGCGCTGTACTGCCACAGGATCTCGCCGGTATCGATCGACAGCGCGAAGACGTCGTTCGCACCCGTGCTGACGTAAGCGACGCCGTCATGGACGACGGGCTGGCCCTCGCCCGAGTACTGCGGCGCGGCACCGGAGCCGCGCAAGCGCGCGCGCCACACGCCTTTGAGCTGCGCGACGTTGCTCGTGTCGATCTGGTTCAGCGGCGAATAGCGTTGGTTGTAGAGGTTGCCGCCGTTGGTCGGCCAGCCGTCCGTGGGCGGCGCGACCAACCGTTCGGCAGAAAACTCCCGCGGCCCCGACTGCCCAAAGAGTTGCATGGGCAACGCGGCTGCCGCAGCTAGGAGCGTTGCGCGCGCGAATGAGCGCATGGAATCCCCCTCCGGTCTCTCATCCACTATCTACAGGACGACGCAACGCTTGCCTAGCGGGATGGTGCCGGTGTTACGGTTTCGGATCGCGTAAATGCCGAGGCCGCGGTTAGTGGCTCGGTGCGAACCGAAACCGTAACACCGGCACCTCTTGCAAGGGCGCAACTCTTGCATAGCGGTGATATGGCATAGTGCCTCGGTCACCTGGAACGGAGCACCCCGTGCGACTCGGCCTCGTTGGACTTGGCAGGATGGGTGCGAACATGGCGCGCCGCTGGCTCGAGGCCGGCCACGAGTGCGTGGGCTACTCGAGCAATCCCACCGACACGACAGCACTGCGCGGCAACGATTTTCAGGCCGCGACCTCGCTCGACGAGCTCGTGGCCGCACTCGCGCCGCCGCGCATCGTCTGGATCATGATCCCCGCGGCTGCCGTCGACGGCGTCGTCGACGCGCTCGCGCCGCTTCTTTCGAGCGGAGACACGGTCATCGACGGCGGCAACTCGCACTTCGTCGACGACGTCCGCCGCGCGGCCGCGCTTCGTGGGCGCGGCCTGCACTATCTCGACGTGGGAGTCAGCGGCGGCATCTTCGGCCGCGAAGAGGGTTACTGCCTCATGATCGGCGGCGACACCGACGCAGCAACACGCCTCACACCGCTGTTCGCGTCGCTGGCGCCCGGCGGCGCCAAAGAGCAACGAAGCGGCGGAACCGCACCTCAGGGCTACTTGCACTGCGGTCCGGCCGGTGCCGGTCATTTCGTAAAGATGGTGCACAACGGCATCGAGTACGGCCTGATGGCCGCGTATGCGGAAGGCTTCAACCTACTCAGCGAGGCAAACGCCGGCACGCGCGCGGCGCACGCCGACGCCGAAACCGCGCCGCTCGGCGAGCGCGGTCAGCACCTCGCTTACGACTTCGATCTCGCCGCGATCGCGGAGCTGTGGCGCCACGGCAGCGTCGTTCGTTCGTGGCTGCTCGATCTCACGAGCGCGGCGCTCGCGCGCAACCCGCGCTTAGACGATTTCGTCGGCGAAGTCGCCGATTCCGGCGAAGGCCGTTGGACGATCAATGCCGCCGTCGACGCGGGCGTGCCGGTTCCGGTGCTCGCGACGGCGCTGTTCGCGCGTTTCAGCTCGCGCAACCACGACGACTTCGCGAACAAGCTTCTTTCGGCCATGCGCCGCGAGTTCGGCGGCCACGTCGAGCGCCCGGCCGCGCCGAAAAAGTAGAGGGCAACGTGGCGACCGAGAAAGCGGATGCGCTCGTGGTCTTCGGTGTCACCGGCGACCTCGCGCACAAGAAGATTTTTCCCGCGCTGCAGGGTCTCGTGAAGCACGGAACGCTCGACGCCCCGGTGATCGGCGTCGCGCGCGGAGGCTCGGGAGTCGAGGGGCTGCGCGAGCGAATCCGCGACAGCCTCGAAGGCAGCGAGGACGGCCTCGACGCCGAGGCCTACGCGCATCTCACGAAGCTCGTGCGCTATGTCGACGGCGATTACCGCGACGGTAAAACCTTCGCCGCGTTGCGCGACGCGCTCGGCGGAGCCAAGCATCCCCTGCACTACCTGGCGCTGCCGCCGAGCCTGTTCGCAACCGTCTCCGACCAGCTGCGCGAGTCCGGCTCCGCCGACGGCGCGAGCGTCGTCGTCGAGAAACCGTTCGGGCGCGACCTCGCTTCGGCGCAAGAGCTCAACGAAGCGCTGCATCGCAGCTTCGCCGAACGCTCGGTTTATCGCATCGATCATTACCTCGGCAAGGAGTCGGTGCAGAACCTTCTCTTTTTCCGCTTTGCGAACTCGTTCCTCGAGCCGATCTGGAACCGCAACTACGTCGACAACGTGCAGATCACGATGGCCGAGAGCTTCGGCGTCGGCAGCCGCGGCAAGTTCTACGAGGAGGTCGGCGCGATCCGCGACGTCGTGCAGAACCACATGCTGCAAATCGTCGCGCATCTCGCCATGGAGCCGCCGGTCGCGGCCGACGCCGACTCGCTGCGCGACGAGAAGGTCAAGGTGTTCAAGGCGATCCGGACGGCGGAACCGGACGACGTCGTGCGCGGCCAGTATCGCGGCTATCGCGACGAGCCCGGCGTCGCAGCGCGCTCGGCCGTCGAGACCTACGCCGCGCTGCGCCTCGACATCGACTCCTGGCGCTGGGCCGGCGTGCCCTTCTATCTGCGCTCCGGCAAGCTCCTCGACGCGACGGTCACCGAGGTCGTCGCCACGTTGAAGCGCCCGCCGCACGATGTCTTTCCCGGCTACGACGCTCCCAACTACCTGCGCTTCCGGCTCGGCCCCACGCGCGTCGCGATCGCCCTAGGCGCGAACGCGAAGCGCCCCGGTCCCGAGATGCGCGGCCGCGAAGTCGAGCTCGTCGTGTGCGACACGGGCCACGAAGAAGTCGGCGCGTACGAGAGGCTCATCGGCGCCGCCCTCGTCGGCGATCGCGCGCTGTTCGCGCGCGAAGACGGCGTGCTCGAGGCGTGGCGCATCATCGATCCGTTGCTCACCTCGGGCGCGCGCAAGACGCCCGAGACGTACGAGCCCGGCTCGCGCGGCCCCGCGGCCGCCGACGCGCTCGTCGCGCCGTCGGGTGGCTGGCGGCCGATTCACGACGATCTCGGCGATTGCTGATAGCAACGCGCGCTCGAGAACGAACGACTCGCAAGGTGCAATCATGACGACAATTCTCGGTCTCTCGGGAAGCCTGCGAAAAGGCTCGTTCAACAGTTCACTGCTGCGCGCCGCCGCGGCCTCGATGCCGAAGGACGTCACGCTCGAGATCGGCACGATCAAAGGCATTCCGCTCTACGACGGCGACGTCGAGTCGACGCAGGGTTTGCCGGACACGGTCGTCAAGCTCAAGGAGCGTGTCGTCGCAACGGATGCCTTGCTGCTCGTGACTCCCGAGTACAACAACTCACTGCCCGGCGTGTTCAAGAACGCCATCGACTGGCTGAGTCGGCCGCCCGCGGACATTCCGCGCGTGTTCGCGCAGCGACCCGTCGGCGTCATCGGCGCATCGCCGGGTGGATTCGGGACGCTGCTCTCGCAGACTGCGTGGCTGCCGGTGCTGAAAACGCTAGGCACCGCCGCGTATTTCGGCGGTCGGCTGCAGGTCTCACGCGCCGATGGCGTGTTCGACGCCGAAGGCAACCTCGTCGACGAGCGCATCCGCGAGCAACTCAAGAAGTACCTCGCGGGCTTCAGCGAGTTCGTCGCCGCGGCGCGCCGCGCGAAGTAGTTTTCCCCTCAGGGGAACTGCAACCCTTTTCGCGAGGAAAAGGGGACGGACTTATTTTCCGGGGAAAATAAGTCCGTCCCCTTTTTCGGGGAACTGCGACGCTTTCTCGGACTCCCACCCCTACGCGGAGCGTGAACCGCGCCTCCGCGGCTTCGAGTCGATAACTGCGCATGGAGGAGTAACCGACATGGATTACATCGATGGTTTTGTCGCCGCCGTCCCGACCGCCAACCGCGATAAGTACCTTCAGCACGCCGAAGCCTTCGCCGAAGTGTTCAAGGAATGCGGCGCCACTCACTACGTTGAAGCGTGGGGCGACGACGTCCCAACCGGCAAGACGACGTCGTTTCCTCAGGCCGTGAAGCTCGAGCCCGGCGAGACCGTCGTGTTCTCGTGGGTCTCTTGGCCCTCGCGCCAGGTGCGCGACACCGGCATGAAGAAAGCGATGGAAGACCCGCGCATCAAGGACGCGGGCATGCCCTTCGACGGCAAGCGGCTGATCTACGGCGGATTCCAGACGATCCTCGACAGCTGATCTCGGCCGGCGCGGGCGCGCCGGTTGCTCGCCGCGTGAATTGACACGCCGGCCAGGCGGGGCTTCAATCGCTCACCGCTGCGTATCCGCAGCGCTGTAAGCCGGGGGGCCCATGTCTAAGCGCGTTGAGCGAGAGATCCGTCGAGCGTTGTTCGCTGGCGCCGTTGCGCTGGCCGTTGCGCTGCCCGCGCTCGGCCAACGGAATGCGCCCGAACGCTGGGTCGGCACGTGGGCCACGGCGCTCGTCGTGCGGCCAGCGCCGCCGGCCGCGCCAGCGGCCACGGCTCCTGCGACGGCGCCCGTCGCGCCAGCGGCCCCCGCGGCATCGGCGCCGGCCTCTCCGCCGGCAGCCGGGGCCGGGCCACGGCCGGGCGGTCCCCCACCGGGGCCGCCGCCGTTGACGGTGAGCAACCAGACGCTGCGGCAGATCGTGCATACGACCCTCGGCGGCGAGCGCGTTCGCGTCGTCTTCAGCAACGTGTTCGGCACCGCGCCGCTCGAAGTCGGCGCTGCCGCGATCGCGCCGCGGAGCGAGGGCGCGAAGGTTCAGCCCGCCGCCGTGCGGCCGTTGACGTTCAGCGGGCGCACCTCGGCTTCGATCTTGCCGGGCGCGGTGCTCGTCAGCGATCCCGTCACGATGACCGTCGCGGCGCTATCCGACCTCGCCGTCGATCTGTATTTGCCGGGCGACGTGGGCGTCGGACCCTCACCCGTGACGACGCACAACGGCGCGTCGCAGACGAGCTATCTCTCCTCTACCGGTAACCGTGTCGGCGCAGCGGATCTGCCCGTTTATCGAGAGACCGGCTCGTGGATCGCGCTGGCGCGCGTCGAAGTCGCAGCCGCGCCCGACACTCGCGTCATCGTCGCGTTCGGCGACTCGATCACGGACGGCGCTCGCTCGACGGCCAACATGAACGCGCGCTGGCCCGACACGCTCGCGCGCCGACTCGCGGAGCAGCGCGGAACGAAGGCCGCAGTGCTGAACTTGGGTATCAGCGGTAACCAGGTGCTCGGCGACGGCGCGGGCTTCAGCGCGCTCGCACGTTTCGACAAGGACGTGCTCATGCAGACGGGCGTCACGCACGTAATCGTCATGGAGGGGATCAACGACATCGGCATTGCGCGCGCGAATCCGAAGCCGAGCGCCGACGACCTGATCGCCGGGCATCGCCAGCTCATCGCGCGCGCTCATGCGCGCGGCCTCAAGATCTACGGCGCGACGCTGACGCCGTACGAAGGCGCCGCTTACTACTCGCCAGAAGGCGAAGCGAAACGCCAAGCGTTGAACGAGTGGATTCGCACGAGCGGCGAATACGACGGCGTCATCGACTTCGACAAGGTCACACGCGATCCGAATAGTCCGGGCAAGTTCGCGGCGTTCGCCGATTCGGGCGATCACCTGCATCCCGGCGACGCGGGCTACAAAGCGATGGGCGAAGCGGTCGATCTCGCGTTGTTCCGTTAGCCTCGGCGCGCGCGGTCCCGAAATCGAAACCCGCGCGGACGAAAGCGGGACGCACGCTGCGCACGCGCTTGAAGCGCGTGTCGGAAACGCTTGGAATTCAAGGCACGCCGGCACCGATGTGCCATGGCACGCTAGTTGCTCGGCGAGTTTTGAACGCGACGATTCACGGCACGGGGGTGCCATGACGACAAATAGAACACGGCTCGCACGCGCCAGCGGCCTGCTATTCGTACCCTTCGCTGCGCTCGCCCACCACTCGCCGAGCATGTTCGACGGCAGCAAGCAGATGACGCTGACCGGAACCGTCAGAGAGTTTCAGTGGAGCAATCCGCACAGCTACATTCAGCTCGTCGTGAAAGGCGCGGACGGAACGGAACAGGAGTGGAGCCTCGAGATGGGCGCGAACGCGTATCTCTACAACTTGGGTTGGCGGCCTTCGACGGTGAAGCCGGGCGACACGCTGACCGTCAAGGTCGATCCTCTGCGCAACGGCACACGCGGCGGGTTGGTCATCGAAGCCGTGACGGCCGACGGCAAGGCTCTGGGGAGACGCCCATGAGCCTGCGACTTAGCATGGCGCGCTTCGCGCTGGTCTCATCGGTGGTGGTGCTCAACGCCGGCGTTTGGAGCTCCGTTTCCGCGCAAGACTCGGGAGCGTGGCAAGGCGTTTGGATCGCGGATGGGCTGACGCCCGACATCTCGGGTTTTCCGCCGCCGGGATCCAGGTGGTACAAGCTTCTCGACCCTCAAGCACCGTGGAACGAGGAAGGTCGCAAGCGGTTCGAGGCCATGATGAGGAGCGGCAGCGACCGCAAGGCGAACGGCTGGGGCTTTCCGATGATGATGGATGGCGCCGCGCCGTTCGAGATTCTCGTGACGCCGCACAAGACGCTGGTCATCAACATCTACCGCGACGTGCGGCACATCTACACGGACGGCCGCGCCCATCCGGCGGACGACGAGCGCTGGCCGACTACTTGGGGAGACTCCGTCGGCCGATGGGACGGCGACACGCTCGTCGTCGACACCGTGTCGGTTCGGAATCCCCCGCTCTACTTCTTCTCGGCGCCGCCACTGTCCGAGCAGGCGCACTACGTCGAACGTTTGCGCAAGAACGGCCCGGATCGCATCGACTCGGTCATGACGATCGAGGACCCGGTGACTCTCGCCAAGCCGTGGGTGCTCAATCTCACTTACGTGAGAGCCGAAGGCACGGACCGCCTCCTCAACGACGACTACGCCAACGATCGCAGCGAGGTCGAAGCCGGCCTCTTCACGATCGTGCCGCCGAAACGCTGACGCCGCCGCGCTCACGCCTCTTCAACAGCGGCTTCATGCTGTTCGCGGGCAATGCGCGCCGCGACTCCTCGATCCTCTGCAGCAGGCGGCCGTCGGTCGGAAACGCGACGGCTGCCGGAAGCTTGACGCACGCCACCCCGCGGGACTGAGACGTGCTCAAGAAACGCATGCTGAACATGGACGTTCCTCCCTATCGGCGCGTCCGTGCGCACTCGAACCTTCGTGGAAAGGTGCCGGTGTTACGGTTTCGGTTCGCCGAGGACGCGTTTAGCGGGTGGGCGCGAACCGAAACCGTAACACCGGCACCTCTTATCGAATGCAAGAAGCACGCCCGCAGCGCTGCAGCCGACGGATGCTCACGAGCGTCGCGCAGCGGATCGTCCGAAAACGGATAGACCGCGATCGACGATTTCAAACTTTGCAACGTCGCGTGCGCTCGGCCGCGTTATGTTCATCGCGAGCGCTCAATCATCCGTGCGGCGCTGCTCTGCTCTCGACGAGATGCGCAGCCGACTGCCACGCGTGATGCGCCAGAACATCGAGGCGCCGCACCGTGTCGACGCGAGTCATCGCCTCGTCGGCGCTCACGGCGCCATCGGCGACGGAGCCAAGCGTGATCCTACGGTGAACGGCCTGGAGATCGCGAAGCTCGCTCGCGCAGTGCTCGAGTTGCGCCACTGTTGTCTCGAGCGACTCGCTCGCTGCGGCGGCTTCATCATCTCCATCGAGCTCAGAGTCGCCCGGTAGCGCGCCCACTTCATCGGCGACGACAACCACGTTTCGCATCACGTCCGTGCACAGCTCCGCGGCGCGCACGTCTTCGGCGGCACTGCATGCCGCGCGCCACTCGCGATTCTCGCCCGCGACCTCGGCGAGACGAGTCGCGTCATCGAGCGCATGCAGCGTGCGCGTGAGGCGGGCTTGCTCCTCCTCGGAAGTCGGTGGGCCGCATACCTCGGAGATGAACTCCCTCGCCTGCCGCAACGCGTCGCCTGCGTCCGCGATCGAAGCAGCCTTGTTCCTGACGGCCAACGCTTCGCCGATGGCTCCGCACATCCTCCCGAGCGCGCGCGCGACGGTCCGCCGCACGGCTTCTTCAGCCGCGAGCGGCGTCACGAGCGCGGCGGGATCGAGGCAACGCGTCAGCGGCGAGCGCCGCTCGGGCAGAATTCGCTCGACGAAGCGCGTGAACCTGTCGATCAGCGGCAGCAGCACGGCCACGCCGACGACGTTGTAGGCGGTGTGATAGGCGGCCAACAGCGTCACGCCGTCGATGCTGCCGGAAGCGCGCGCGAGCAGCGGCATCGTGACCGGAAACAACGCGAGCGCGATCAACGCTGCGATCAGCTTGAACAGGATGTAGGCGAGAGCCAACCGCTTCGCGGTGCTGCTCGCGCCGATGGCCGCGAGAGCGGAGCTCGTGGCCGTGCCGATGTTCTGCCCGATGACGAGTGCGCAGGCCTGGTCGAGCCCGACCGCTCCCGCGAAGTGCGCCGACAGCGTGACCGCGATCGCGGCCGTCGACGATTGCATCACCGCTGTCATCGCCAGTCCAAGCACGACCAGCAGCAGCACGCCCAAGACGCTCGACCACCAGCTGACGTCCGGGCCGAGAATCGCGGGCAGATCGGCCGGATGCAGCAACTCGGCCACACCGCTCATTCCCTGCTGCAGCGTCGTCAAGCCGAACAGCACGAGCGCGAAGCCTGCGAGCGCGGCGCCTGCCGCGGCCAGCCGCCCACGGCCCAACAGCATCAGCAACGCGCCGCCGAAGATCAGCGGGAGTGCCGCGGCCGTCAGCGAGACGCGAACTCCGATCAGCGCAATGAGCCAGCCCGTCCCCGTCGTGCCGACGTTGGCGCCGAATACGAGCCCGAGGCCCTGCGCAAAGGTGAGCAAGCCCGCGCTCACGAGGCCGATCGTCGTCATCGTCGTGGCGCTCGACGATTGCACGATCAGCGTCACGAACGCGCCCCAGAACGCGCCCGACAGCGGAGTCGCAGCAGCCTTGCTCAGCATCGAGCGCAGCCCGGGCCCGGCCATCGCCTTGAGGCCGCCGGTCATGACGCTCATGCCGAGTAGGAACAGCCCAACTCCACCGAGAACCGAGATCGCCGTTGCCATGCGCCTCCCTGCGGGGGGACGAGGCGACGTCTCGCGCCCCGATGCCTAAGGCATCGTCGACCATGCAGGAATCGTGCTATTGCGCGCTGCGGATCGGAGCGCCTGTTGGGCCTTGCACGCGTTCGACGGCGCCCATGAGCACGATCAGATTCAGCACGGTCGACGTCACGAGCCCGCCGAGCACGGTGATCGCCATGGGCGCCTCGATCTCGTAGCCCGCCTTGCCGAGGCCGACAGCGAGCGGCACGAGCGCGAGCGCGGTCACGAGCGCCGTCATCAGAATGGGCACGAGCCGCTCGCTCGCGCCGCGCAGCGCAGTCGCGCGGCTCCACGCTTGGCCTTCGACGTCCAAGAGCTGCTCGTAATGCGCCAACAAGAGGATCGTGTTGCGCGAGCTCACGCCGAACACCGTGACGAGGCCCACGATGGTTCCGATCGAGAGCCCCACACCCGTGAAGCCGATCGCCGCAATACTGCCGATCAGACTGAACGGCAGGTTCGCGACGACGAGCCAAGGAAACGCGCGGCGACGGAAGCAGACATGCAGCAGCAGCACCACGGTGACGACGGCGAGCCCCGCGAATAGGACCAGCTCGTAGCGCGCTTGACGCTCCGCTTCCGCCTCGCCCGCGAAACGGACGAATACGCCGGGCGGTAACGGCCCGAGCGCCGTGATCCGCGCACGCGCATCGGCAACCGTCTCTTGCAACGCGCGCCCCGCCACGTTGAACGTCACCGCGACACGCCGTTGGCCATCGAGGCGACGCACCTGAGATCGGCCAACCGCGGGCGAAACGTCGGCAAGCTGGGCTATCGCCACGGGTCCAAGCGGGCTGTTCACGACGAGCCGGCCAATGGACTCCACTCGGCCGCGCTCGTCCTCGGGGAGAATGACGGCCACGTCCACGATGGCGCCGCCGCCATACGTCTGGCCGACGACGAGCCCCGCGAACCCAGCCTGCACCACCTCGAGCACGTCGCGGCGCGTGACCCCGTAGGCCGCCAGCGCATCCGCGCGCGGCCGTACGAAGATTTCGGGCGTGGCGCTCTGGCGCTCGTAGCTCAAGTCCACGACTCCCTCGACGCTCTGCAGCGCGGCCGCGATGCGGGCACCACTGCGGTCAAGCTCGTCGAGGTCGTTGCCGAAGACGTTCACGACGACGGCAGCGGTCTCGCCCGTGAGGCTCTCGCTGAAGCGGTCTCCCAGGAACGTCATGACCTCCGTTCGAAGGCCGGGATAACTGTCGACGATCTCACGGATGGCGTCGCCGGCTTCGCTCTGGGTAACGTCGAGATCGGCGACAAGCTCGACGTGGAACTCGCTGCGATTCGGTCCCCAGGTGTCCTCGCCGAGCTCCGCACGACCGATCTGCTGCTCCACCGTGGCAACGTAGGGCAACGCGAGCAGCTCCTCGCTCATGCGCCGGCCGATGCCGAGCATTTCGTCGAACGACGTTCCGGGCAACGCGCTGCTCGCTTGCACGACGAAATGCCCTTCCTCGAACTCAGGCATGAACTCGCCGCCGAGCGAGGGCAGCCACAACAGCGTCGCCGCGAAAACGACGGCGAGCACGGCGACTACCGCCACGAAGCGGTCCGCGACCCACTCGGCCGCACGGGCTTGCACGCGCTTGAGCCGCGCGATCCATGCGGCCTCGGGGTGAACGTGCCGCGACGAGAGGAGCAGCGCGCAGAGCGCCGGCGTCACCGTGAGCGCCACTATCAGCGACGCTATGACGGCGGACACGAACGCGAGGGCCAGCGGAGCGATGAACCGGCCCTGCACGCCCGAGATGAAATACACGGGCACGAACAACGCGACCACCGCGAGCGTTGCGAACAGCACCGGTGAGCGGATCTCGAGCGAAGCATCGCGCACGACCGTCAGCCGCGGCACGCCCTTGGTCTCCCGGAGCCGGCGCATGATGTTCTCGATGTCGATGATCGCGTCGTCGACGAGCACACCTATCGCGACGGCGAAACCACCGATCGTCATCGCGTTCAACGTGTAGCCAAAGTGTTGGAGCACGAGCGTCGCTGCGACCAGCGACAGCGGCAACGTCACGAACGAGATCAGCGCCGCGCGCAGGTCTCGCAGGAACGCGAACAAAATGACCAGCACGAACACGGCTGCCACCGCGAGGCCGTTGCGCAAATTTCCAAGCGCACGCTCGATGAAGTTCGCCGGCCGGTGCAGCGCGGGATAGACCATGATTCCGTCGGCCTCGAGGCGGGGCACGATGTCGGCGAGCGCACCCTCGAGGGCACGTGTGACGTCCATCGTGTTCGCACCGAATTGGCTCGAGATCGTCAGCAACACGCCTTCGCGGCCTTGCACGAGCGTGTCGCCGGCTCGCAGCGCGGAACCGAGCTCGACGCGCGCGACGTCGCCGATCGTGAGCGGCACGCCATTGCGCACGGCGAGGACCGCGCCCGCGAGCGCTGCCGGGTCCGGTCCCGGGATCGGCGACTCGATGAGCACGCGCTGCGATGCGAGATCCACGAAGCCCGCGCCGCTTAGCGTGAGCGCGGCGCGGGCGGCGTCGGCGACATCCGTGAAGCCCAACCCGTACGCCTCGAGTTTCTCGAGGTCGGGTTGGATCTGGAGCTGCCGCACCTTGCCGCCGAACACGTTGACGCGCGCGACGCCTGGCACCGCGAGCAGCTGCGGACGCAGGTTCCAGTCCGCCAGCGTGCGCAGCTCGAATGCGTCGAGCCGGTCCGACACGAGACCGACCTTGAGCACGTCCATCGTGCTCGACACGAGCGGCGAAAGCTTCGGCGCGCCGCTGCCCGCCGGCAGCGTCCCCGCGACTCGCGCGAGGCGCTCGGCGATGTCCTGATGCGCGCGTTGAGCGTCGACACCCGCTTTGAAGTCGATCGTGATCGCCGAGAGCCCCTGGATCGAGTCGGAGCGCATCGCCGCGAGGCCGGGCGCCCCGTTCACGGCGACCTCGATCGGCTGCGTGATCAGCGTCTCGACTTGGCCGGGCGTGAAACCGGGTGCTTCGGTCTGGATCGCGACCTGCGCGGGCACGAACTCCGGAAACACGTCGACGGGCGTCTTGCGCGCGACCGTCGCGCCAAGCACCAAGAAGACGGCCGCGAGCACGGTGACGACCACGCGTCGGCGGACGGACCACTCGACGAGCCAGTGCATCAAGGGATCAGTCTTCCTCGGCGCCGCCGCCGGTCTCGCGTGCGAGCAACAGGCCGGCGCCGGCGACGACCACTGATTCCCCGGCCGCAAACCCTTCCTGTTGGAAGTAGCCTCCGGCAAGCGGACGACCGAGATCGACGCGGCGACGTGTGAAATCGTCGTCGCTCTGCATGTAGCACCACGCCTCGCCACCCGACAGCACGATCGCCGATGCCGGCACGACGGTGCCATCGAGCCGCGCGCCACTCGCTACGCGCGCCGCGAGACGCTCGCCGGAGCTGAGATCATTCGACGCCGTCGGCACGAGCGCGAGCACTGTGGGCCCGGGCACGCTCGGGTCCGCCGGGCCGAGCCAGGAGTCATTCGTCGACCAGCGCGGCTGCGCCGACGAGCCGATTCGCTCGAGCTCGAGCGCGAACGGCGGCTCCGCGCCTGCGAGGCTCGCCGGAAAGCTCGCGCTAACGAGCGCCGTCGCGCCGGAAGCGAGCGAGCCGACCAGCGACTCACGACGGCCCGCGTCGAGCCACGGCGCCCCTCGCCCGAACTCGAGGCTCGCGCGCGCTCTTGCGACCTTGACCTGCGCGTCGTCGGTCGCGGCTTGCCGCTCCGCGGCTTCCAGTGCCTCTGCCGAAACGGCGGTATCACTGCGAAACAGATCCCGCGAGCGCTTCAGCGCCGACTGGCTCGTCCGCGCCTCGGTCTCGGCTTTCTCGAGCTCCGCGAGCAGCGCGATTGCGGCCTGCGCGTCGACGACGCGCGCGGTGCCGGCAGCAAACGGCTGATACGCCCCCGCGGCGATGGGTGCAACTTCGACGCCGAGCTTGCGCGCGTCTCCCTCATCGAGCGCGACTCCGAGAGCGGGCCCATCGTGCTCTGCAGCAGCTTCCGCTTCCCGCGCGGGCTCGTCACGGCCGCAACCGCTCAGCGCGAGCGACACGCCGTAGAGGACGAGCAAATAGCGGGCGAGCGATCGCGATGTCGTCATTGCGGCGGTCCGACGAGCAGTTCTTGGATCGACGCGGCTGTCTCGATGCTCGACTCGGGATACAGCGGCCGCTCGATGCCGTTCTCGATCGCCGTGATGGCCTCGACGACGGCGCGACGCGCCGCGACCGTCGTGCGCCGAAGCTGCAGCGTCGCGATTTGCCCCGCGAGCACCTCGCCGCGGTTGGCCGCGCCCGCCGCGCGTTGACGCTCGAGCGCGGCAGCCGCTTCCTGCGCATCGCGCTCGGCACGCTCGGCCGCTTCGAGAGCCCCACGCGATGCCTCGTACTGCGCGAAGCCCACGTCGATCGACGCGAGCGCGGCCGCTTGAACGTCATCGAATTTCGCGGCCGCCACCGCGCGGCCCGCGATCGCCTGACGAATCTGCGCGTCCGCGTTGTGAAACAGCGGCACGGGCAGATCGAGCCCGAGCGTGATCTTGTGGTCCGCTTGATCGACGAGGTAGCCCGGAGCGAACGTGATGTCCGGATACTGCGACGCGACGGCGGCGCGCAACGCCTGCTCCGCGACGTCGTATTCGGCGAGTGCGCGGCGCACGTCGAGCCGGTTCACGAGCGCGGCATCGCGCGCCGAGTCCACGTCGGCCGCGGCGAGGCGCAACGACGGAGACGCCGGCGGCACGCTGAGCTCGAGCGCACCGAGCTCGCGCGGTGCGACGCCGACCTTCGCCGCGAGCGTCGCCGAGGCCGTCGCCAGCGCCGCTGCGTCGACGCCGCGCCGGCTCGCGCTTTCGTTGACTGCTAACACCGCGGCGAGGCGTTCGGACGTCGTCGCAGCGCCGGCCGCGAGGCGAGTCTCGACCCACGCGAGGTAGTCCCGCGCGGCCTGCGCGCCGAGGTCGTCGAGCGCGACAAGCTCGCGCGCCGCAGAAAGGTCGAGCAGCGCCGTGCGCACTTCGGCACGAGCCGACCAGAGCGTTTCGCCGAACTTCCATTCGAGCGCCCGCTCTTCCGCGAGCGCCCGGTCGCGGCGGATGTCGCGTTTGTGGCCCGGCTCGAACGTCAACGCGAGCGCGGCACCGATGACCCAGGGATCGTCGACGTTGGAGTCGGTGACCACCTCGTTCGGTGAGGTCACGGTTGGGTTCGGGCGCTGCCCGTCAACGACGGTCGCGGCGCGCGCGGCGTAGAGCTCGGAGCCCGCGACCGCGACGTCGGTGCGAAGCATCCAGGCTGCCAGCGTGAGCTGGTCCAGCGACCAGGTGTTATCCGAGACGGAAAGCCCGTGCCGCGCGAGCACGTCCTGAACCGCCGGGCTGCTGAGCGTCCGCCCGGCGATGCGCTCGCCGTTGGCGCCGGCATCGATCGGCGCAGGAGGAACGTGCTGGCACGCGGTAGCGACGAGCGCGATGCTGCAAGCGGCACCGAGACTCAAGGCCGCTCGCGGCGAGCAGCTCATTGCAATTGCAGGCTCTGGATGTAGGCCGTATCCATGTACTCGCGAATCGCGAAGATCTGCCCGTCCTTGATGTCGACGACCCAGCAGTAGCGGTTGTCGTAGGTCTTGCCGTTCAAGAACCGACCCGTGCCGTGTGTCTCGGCGACGACTTGATTGCCTTTGCCGAACAACGTCTCGATCGAGTTCTGCGGGTCCTTGCCTTCGAAGAGGCCGCGCACCGGCTTCAGAAAGTCGTCGATGATTCCTTTGTGACCGGTGTGCACGCCGGCGCCGGGAATGTCCGAGTTGCTCATCGGCTTCCAGGTCGCTTGCGGGTGCAGAATCGGGCGCAAGCCCTCGAGGTCCTCGGCATTCAGTTTTTCGAAAAACTTCCTGACCAAGGCTTCGTTCGGCGAATCCGCCATTCGTGGTCCCTCCCCCAAGTCTTGTTAGACGGCTATTCTCTTCTTAAACGGTTGCTGCGCGAGCCGGCAACCGTTCTCGTCGCGAACGATCCAGCCGCCCGTCGGCTCGCTGAAGTGCGAGCCGATGACGAACACATCGGTATTGGCGAGATCGTCGATGAGCTTCACTCGTGTGCGGCGCGCCACGACCTGATCCATGTCGAAGCGTGCCGTGTCGTCGGGGCGCTCGAGCTGGATCGGGTTGTGCATCATGTCGCCCGTGACGAGCGCGCGTTTGCCGCGCGACTCGATGCCGATGCTGACGTGTCCCGGAGTGTGGCCCGGTGTGGGGCGAAGCGTGAGCTCGGGGCAGATCGCATGGCTCGGCTCGATCAGATCGACGAGCCCGGCATCGACGACCGGCTGCACGGCGTCGTACATATGGTTGAGATCGTGATAGCCGTGCGTTTCTTTCAGCATCTTCCAGTGCTCGTACTCACGGCGCCCGAATAGATAGCGCGCGCTCGGGAACGTCGGCACCCACTTGCCGCCGACGAGGCGCGTGTTCCAACCGACGTGATCGAAGTGCAGGTGCGTGCAGAGCACGAGATCGATTTCCTCCGGCCGGAAGCCCGCGTGCTCCAAGTCGGCGAGGAAATCGCTGCGCATGTTCGTGAAGATGTCGAACTCGCGTTTGCGATCCGA
>Ga0111539_10002526_pt1 | contig 24232 bp, 20 predicted proteins | sample RhiMethybrSRZTD1_FD_79667 | JGI IMG/M metagenome (GOLD analysis project Ga0111539, IMG submission 79667) | Populus rhizosphere microbial communities from Tennessee, USA - Rhizosphere MetaG P. TD hybrid SRZTD1 (version 2) (version 2) | ecosystem: Host-associated > Plants > Roots > Rhizosphere >...
CCTTCGATCAACCCTCGCGTGTCGTCCGCGGGCTCGAGGAACGATGCCAGTTCCTTCAACGAGTCAGCGGTGACCAGGCGGAGGCGAACGAGGTAGCCGCCATTGCCCGCTACGCCCGTAATGTTTCCGTCAACAATTGCCTTGATCGCGTTCCGGCTCGCCAGGTCCCGCGCGAGGTCGAGGTCTATTGGGCTCGTCCGAGGCCGTTCCATCCGGGCCAGTGCGGCCGCGATGCCCTCGGGCGGCAGCAGCGTGATCACCTTCGACTGCGACAAGGTAGTCTTGACCGCGTCGCTCAGGACTGCGCCGAGCGCCGAGTCGGCGTTGGTCACCGTAAAGTCGGTAACCAGGATTGGTTCCTTGGCGTTGAAGGTGCCCGCCGCCAGCAACGACCCTGCCGGACCGATGCCTAACGCTCGCAGCAGCATGAACACGCCGACGACCAGCACGAAGCCGCTGATCGCATAGACGCCGGCCATCTGCGTGCGGCGCCAGCTCACGTGCGGGCTCGCCTTGATCGCGAGTGTGGCGAGCGTCCCTTGCGCGCTGAGTGACGCGGTGCCCCCGGGCGTGTAGGTCGGCGTTGCGCCGGCCGCCTTCCTGACCACGCGTTGCACGTACCCGGTCAGGAGGATCGCGGGAAGCCCGAGCGCCATCACGATCAACGCTCCGGGGAACACCCAGTTCGGCAATCCGATCAACGTGACCGCGGCCTTCGCGATGAGGCCAACCGCAAGGAACGCGACGGCGTACATCACGAGTGTCTTGCCGAACACGCCCTGTCCACCGAGCAGGATCGGCGGGAGCGAGCCTAGCGTGTCGCCGCTCGTCGTGTCGAGAACTCGCGCAACGTCCACCGCTGACGCCGGACGTGACCCAGGCTCCTTCGCGAGGCATTGGGTGACCAGCGCAGCCAGCGCCGGCGGCACGTCCGTTCGGCGATTTGCAATCGGCTCCGCTTCCTTCGCCATGTGCGCGGTCAGCAGCTGCTGCGGCGATTTCTCGACGAACGGCGGCTCGCCCGTCAGCATCTCGTACGCCATGCAGCCAAACGCGTAGAGATCGGCGCGATGATCCGTGGCTGGATCCCCCGCGGCCTGTTCCGGCGCCATGTAGGTGGGCGTGCCGATGGACGTGCCGACTTGGGTGAGCGTTGCGTCAGGCACGTCGGTGCGCGACGCACTGATCGCCTTCGCGATTCCAAAGTCGGTAACGACGGCGCTGCCACTGGAGACCATCACGTTGTCCGGCTTGATATCGCGATGCACGACGCCTCGCTCGTGTGCGTACGCGAGCGCGCGTGCGACATCGCGCAGGATGTTCACCGTTTCCGACGTCGACAGCGGCCCGTTCTTCGCTAGCCGGGCGCGCAACGATTCGCCTTCGACGAACGGCATCGTGTAATACGGAAGACCGTTCGTTTCACCGGCGGTCAACACGGGCACGATGTGCGCGTGCTGCAGTCGCGCCGCGACCTGGATCTCGCGCTTGAAACGGTCGATGTTGACGTCGCCGATTCGATCCGGCGGAAGGACCTTCACCACAACCTTGCGCCCGAACGCGGTCTCCTCGGCCACAAAAACCTGCGACATCCCACCGCCGCCCAGCTCCCGCTCCAGGGTGTAGGCGTTGCCGAGGGTGCGCTGGAGCTGCTCGCGAAGATCCATGGTGGCAAAGGATACCGTTCAGGCCAAAGAGGGGCTACTCCGTGCCCTGTCACACCTTCCAGTAGATCCTTCGTCTATCGAGCACCCACAGTATCGCGCCCCACAGCGTCAGGTAGCTCAGCGCAAAGAGCAGTGACGCGTCCTTGGGCGACAGCCACGATGCATAGGCCGAGTTGTAGATCACGCGCTGGAGCGATGCCGAGGGGCCGTCGCCGTTAGGCATTCGGATGATGGAGTAGATCAGGCGTGACATCGCGCCGGTGCCGAGAAACGCCAGCAGCGGATTCCTGCCGAACCAGGTGAAAGGCTTCGTCCACCAGGTCACGCCGGCGACGTCGATGAGCCAGATGCAGGTCGCGAGCGCCATCGCACCCACGCCGCCGGTGAACAGGACGTAACTGCTCGTCCAGAGGTTCTTGTTGATCGGAAAGGACCAGTTCCACATCAATCCTGTCATCGTCGCCAGCGCGCCGGCCACAAAGAGGCCGACGAGTTTTTCATGGATCTCGCGATCGGTCGAGATCCATCGCCCGGTGAAGACGCCGAGTATCACCGTGCCGATCGCGGGAATCGTAGAGAGCAGTCCTTCGGGATCCCAGGTGACGGAGCTTTTCCAGAGGTGGCTGCCGAAGACCGCGCGATCGAGCCACGCGGCCAGTGACGCGGAGGGATTGCCGAGCACCAGTTGTCCCATCGCACCCGTGCCGGGTACCGGCAACAACGTCATGAGGAACCAGTAGCCGTACAACAGGACGACGAGGATCAGCACCTGCCGGGTGAGCGATCCGCGTCGCGTGAGCAGGGCGCCAAAGAAATACGCGACGCCGATGCGCTGCAGGACGCCCGGGAATCGCATTCCCGTGATCCGCTCGATCGGCCACCACGGAAATGACGCAAGCAGGAGTCCGCAGAGTACGATCAGCGCGGCGCGCTTCGCGATTCCGGTGATGATCTCGCGTTCGCTCGCGCCGCGCTTTCGGCGAGCTTCGACCGAGAGATGTGTCGTGACACCGACGATGAAGAGGAAGAACGGAAAGATCAGGTCCGTTGGCGTCCACCCGTTCCATGCTGCATGCTCGAGCGGCGGATAGATCGCCCCCCAGTCTCCTGGTTGATTGACCAGGAGCATTCCCGCCACCGTCAGCCCACGAAAGACATCGAGGGAAAGGAGTCGTTGTTTCACGCGCCCTAAATTGGGGGCAGACACCTATTCCTGCGACGCCCAATGCCCCCAGTCAGCCTCGCATCGCCAGAAGATCAACGAGTCACGTGGGTCGAGCTGTTCTTCGATCTCGTGTTCGTCTTCTGCGTTACCCAGGTCGTCAGTCTTCTGCACAATGAAGTTACCTGGCGCACGATCGGTGAATCGGTCCTCGTGTTCTGGATGGTCTGGTGGGGTTGGACCCAGTTCACGTGGGCACTCAATGCCGCGGATACCACGCACCCACGCGTCGAAATAGCGACCCTCGCCGCCACCGGCGTCGCGTTCTTCCTTGCCGTCGGGATTCCCTATGCGTTCCACGGCCACCCGCTCTGGTTCGCCGGTACGTACGTCGCGGTTCGCGTGCTGGGATTGCTGGTCTACGACTGGGTAGCGTGGACCGATCCTACGATGCGCGCCGCGGTTCGCCTTTTTTCTGCTGTGTCAGTGGGCGGATTGGTGGCCGTGCTGATTGGCGGGGCGCTTGGGGGGACCGCGCAATACGTGTTCTGGGCGCTGGCGATCGCCCTCGACCTCGGGGCCGCAGCCGCCGGGGGAAGCCGCGAAGGATGGAACCTCCATCCCGACCACTTTACCGAACGGCACGGACTCTTCGTCATCATCGCCCTCGGAGAATCGCTGATCGTGGCCGCCATCAGCCTGTCCGGTGGAGAGTGGCCCGCGGCGCAAATGGTCGCAGCGATCCTCTCGGTGGCGATCGCGGGGGCGATGTGGTGGTCCTATTTCGTTCGCAGCAAGCTCGAACTTGATCACGCGATGGAAACGGTGCAGGATCGCCATCGAGCCATGCTGGCGCGCGACGCGTTCTCGATCCTGCATTTCCCGATGCTGCTCGGGATCATTGCATTCGCGGCGACCGTGGAACGCGCCCTCTCACATGCCACTGAGCCCCTCGGAATGTCGGGAAGGGCGTTGCTCGCGTCGTCGGTGCTGCTGTTTATCGGCGGCATGGGACTCGCCTTGAAAAGGGCGGGTCGACCTGTCCCGATGGCTCGTCGAACCGTTCCGCTGCTCACGACGGCCGTGGTCTTCGCGCTTCCAGACGTGCCCGCCGTGGTGAGCCTGGCCATCGTGCTCATTGGCCTTACGCTGCTCGCCGTCGGCGAACCAGTGCGGAAGGTTCACCACGTCAAGGCCAGGGACGCCAGCGCCACCGCGTGACGGCCCGTATTCAATAGTTGTAGTTTGTCCCTTCCAAATCGGCCCCGTGGAGGCTGCATGAAACCCGCCGCTCGTCGATCGAAGATCCTTCACCTCGTGATTCGCCTGACGGCGACATCGCTCGCGTGCCTTCCGGCCGTAGCGCTGGCGCAGTGGCCCTGGAATCCGGACGAGGTCCTGAAGAAAGAGGGCTATGTGAAGCCTCCGGCGGTGGTGGAGCGCATCATCACGGCCAATCGGACCGACATCTCCTTTTCGACGCCGAGCCCGGATCGGAAGTGGTTCGTTCGTACGGCGATGCCCGACCGTGGCGACATCCGCGACTACGGCAAGCCGCACATCTACCTCGGCGGACTCGCGGTGGACGTGAAGGCGAATCGCGCTCGGCAGTTGACGATGCGCGCGGGCACGGCGCTCACGCTCGTTGATCCGCGCACCAATACGACGAAGAGCCTCGAGGTGCCGAAGGGCGCGACAGTTTCGTCGCCGACCTGGTCGCCGACAGGCACTCAGCTGGCGTTCGTCGCGAACTTCTCCGACGCATCGCACGTGTACGTCGCCGACGTCGCCACGGGGAAGTCGACGCAGCTCACGAAGACTCCGCTGCTCGCAGTGCTGGAGACGGGTCTCGATTGGAGCGCCGACGGGAAGACGATCACCGTCGTGCAGCTTCCGGACAATCGAGGGCCGGTACCCACGCATGGACAGGACGGCATCGAGGACGGCCCACAGGTTCGCATGACGGAAGGGAAGACGATTCCGCAGCGCATTCACTGGAGCCTGCTCGAGGATCCGCATGATATGGCGATCCTCAAGTACTACACGACAGGCCAGCTCGCGCAGATCGACGTGAAGACGAAGGTCGCGAAGAAGGTCGGCGCGCCGGCGATGATCCGGTCAGTTGATGCGTCGCCCGACGGCGCCTGGTTCCGCGTCAGCGTGATGACGGAGCCGTTCTCGTACCGTGTACCGACTTCGAGTTTCGGGTCAGTCGATCAGCTCTGGGACGCGACCGGGAGAATCGTGGCGGATCTTGGCCGGACGCCCCTGCGTGAAGGCGAGACGGGCGATGACGACGCACCGGGTGGTGGATTCGGGCGCGGCGCCACACAGTCGGCATCGGACACCGGCAAGCGCAACCTGCAATGGAATCCGGTGGGGCCGGGAATGGTCTACCTGCAGTCGGTCTTCATCAGCTCCAACGAACCGCCGGCCGGCCGTGCTGGTCGTGGCGCAGGGAACGCGGGTCGCGGCGGGCAGCCGGCGGCGCGCACGCCGAACAGCGTCAAGTACGTCAACTGGCTGCCTCCGTATGGCCCGAATGACACGAAGGTCATCTACGAGGGGAGCGGCCGCCTGACGAACGTGGCGTACAGCGTCGACGGCAAGACGATGTTCATCGCGGACAGCGGCCTCGTGTTCGTGACGCGGACCGCCGAGCCGTCCCGCCGGTTCACGCTCGCCCGTGGCATTTCGTTAGGTGCGGGGGGCGGCGGCTTCGGCCGCGGTGGACGCGCCGGCGGTGGCGGTGGCGACGACACGACGGCGTTAGGCGGCACCATCGCCGTGCGCTCCGGGTCGAACGGGCCCGCCATGGTGGTCGTCGCGTCCGACGGCAAGACGGTCTTCCTCTCGGGAACGCGCGCGCCGGGGGCCAACTGGCAGACGCAGGCGCCGCGTCCGTGGCTGGACAAGCTCGACGTCGAGACCGGGCAACGCGCGCGGATCTTCGACGCGCCCGTCGACGGCTACGACGAGTTTGTCACGGCGCTCGATGACTCGTATTCGCAGTTCATCTACACGCATGAATCGCCGACGGTGATGCCTGACGCCTGGTTGAAGACCGTGGCGACGGGCACGACCACGAAGCTCACGAGCAGCAAGGACGTGGCGCCCGAAGTCACGCAGGCGCAGCTGAAGCGCATGCAGGTCACGCGCCCGCGTGATGGCCTGAAGTTCTGGGTCGACGTCACGCTTCCCGCGGATTGGCGCCCGGGAACCCGGCTGCCCGGGATCATCTGGTTCTATCCGCGCGAATACACGACGCAGGGCGAATACGACCGCTCGAAGTACGGGATCAACGTCAACCGGTACCCGGCGCTCGCACCGGCGCGTCCGGCGTCGTCGACCAAGCTCTGGGTCACGCAGGGATACGCGCTGCTCGAACCCGACAGCCCGATCATGGGCGACACGGGCCGCATGAACGACAACTACACACAGGACCTGCGCGAAAACCTGGACGCGGTCATCGACGCCGCGGTGGAAGCCGGCTACGTCGATCGCGATCGCATGGGACTCGGTGGCCACAGCTACGGCGCGTTCAGCACCGTGAACGCGATGACGCTCGTCCCGTACTTCAAGGCGGGCATCGCGGGCGACGGCATGTACAACCGGTCACTGACGCCGTTCGGTTTCCAGAGCGAACGCCGCACGTTCTACAACGCGCAGGAGACGTACCTCGACATGTCGCCGTTCTTCCGCGCCGACAAGCTGAGTGGCGCGTTGCTCATGTATCACTCGCTCGAGGACCAGAACGTCGGCACGGCGCCGATCAGTTCGATCCGCATGCTCCACGCGCTACAGGGACTGGGCAAGACGGCCGCGCTCTACATGTATCCGTACGAGGACCACAGCGTGGGCACGTACCAGACTGACCTCGATCAGTGGGCGCGGTGGTTCGCGTGGTTCGACGTGTACGTGAAGAACGCGAAGAAGGAGACGAAGGCGGTACAACCATAACGAGACGACAGACTTCAGACTTCAGGCTTCAGGGCAGGTGTTAGGCACAGGCGCAAGGACTTTCCTGCAACCTGATCCTGAAACCTTCCTGAAGCCTGAAGCCTGAACCCTGAAGCCTCTTCAAACACCAATGCGCTTACTCGTCAGCACACTCGCTGCGTTTTCGATCGTAACCGTCGCCGAGGCACAGGGCACAGCCGCGCGCCCAGACTCCGCCGACCCGATGATCAAGGAGATGGTCTCCCGCCTCGACCTCGAGAAGTACAAGGCGACCATCAAGGGCCTGACACAGTTCGGTGATCGCCGTCAAGGAACGAAACGAAACCGTGATGCAGTAGACTGGATCGAGGCGCAGCTCAAGAGTTACGGCTGCACGAACACCGAACGCATTCGCTACGAGTGGCCTCGGCCCGCACCCCGGGGCGGCGGTGCGGGTCGCCAGGGTGCCGCGGACGATACGACTGCTGGTCGTGGCGGTGGTCGTGGTGGCCGGGGCGCACCGCCTGCGGTGCAGGTTGGCAAGGCGTCTGGTCAGGGTGGGAGCACTGTGTGGGGCGTTCGCCGCCGCACCGGCGTGAACAACGACTCACTGCGACAGCCGGATCCAGTCCTGCGTGCGCTGAACGCCGAACCGACGGACACGGCGAACCGGATGCGCGAAGAAGTCTTCTGCACCAAGATCGGCACGACGCGGCCGGACGAGATGTACATCGTCGGCGGGCACATGGACGGCCATGGCTGGGGCGAGGCGGCCAACGACGACGGCTCGGGGACGGCCATCGTGATGGAGCTCGCGCGCATCTTCAGCAGCCCCGATGTCCAGACCGAGCGAAGCATCCGCTTCGCGCTCTGGAACAACGAGGAATCAGGACTCAATGGCGCGCGCGCCTACGTGGCGCAGCGTGAGGCGCTGCAGGGGAAGGAGGATCCGCCGGGATCGGGGCGCTACCCCGAGCCAAAATGGTTAGGCATGATCCAGCATGACATGATGATGTTCGATCACGGAATGCCGCGCCCCGACGGCACCCTGAATCCCGAGCAGAGGCCGGAGGCGGACGTGAACGTCGAGTTCGCGATCGGCTCCAAGATGGCAGACCAGTCGATGAAGCTGGCGTTTGTCTTGCACCAGGCGAACGCGAAATACGCGACGGACTATCCCGCGACTGTTGGTCCGCACATGACCAACACGGACTCGGGCCCGTTCCAGGACATCATTCCCTCCATCAGCCTGCGTGAGAACGAACGCGGCATGCATATTGGCGCGGGGTGGGATCCGCATTGGCACCAGCCCACCGACGTCTACGCCACTTTCAGCGACAAGGACTTCCGGCTTGGCCTCAACGCGGCGCAGACCACCCTTGGCGCGTTAGGCACGCTGACGGGAGCGAAGCTGAAGAAGTAACGGGTAAACGGGTAAACGGGTAAAGGGGTAAACGGGTAAACGGGTACACGGGCCAGACGGGCAAACGGGCAGGAGGACTTATGCGGCGTAGCATTGGTCGCGCGATTGTCGGCGTCGGATTGCTCGCAATAGCTCAGCACGAGTCTTCCGCGCAAGCAACGCGCGCGCTCGCGATCGAGGATTACTACCGCGTGCTCGACGTGGGCGCGCCGCAGATGTCGCCCGATGCCCGCTGGGTCGCGTATACCGTCAGTCGGAGAATAGAGGCGACCAACGGCGACAGCAGCGAAGTGTGGGTCGTCAGCAGCGATGGCGCCGGCTCGCCACGGCGTGTCAGCGCCAGCGGCACGCACGCAACCAATCCGCAATGGGTTGGTGGTGCGCTGCGTTTCAACGCATCGGGCAAATCGTGGTCGTTTGATCCGGCGTCGTCGCAGGAGCCCACCGAAGCCGGGACCGCCACCGGTGGCGGAGGAGGACGGGGTGGCCGCGCCGGAGGTGGCGGCGAGCTACGCCTCGTGAGCCCCGATAGTCGCTCGACCGTCGTGTTGCGGGCCATGGCGCCGCCGGCGCGCGCGCCGGTGGTTCAAACAGACTTCGAGCGGCGCCACGAGGAACGGTTCCAGGGTGTCCAGTTCGACTGGCTCAATTTCCAGAGGGACGGGGCGCCATTCCCGGCGCCGGACAACGCCAATCCGTACGTCAGCCCACCGCAGGAAATCGTCCTGCTGCCTGCGAACGGCGAAGGCGAGAAGCAGCTGACGCAGCTGGGCCTTCGGCCCAGCGGCACGAACTGGAACCCCGCCGGCACCGCGCTCGCATTCACCGCTGATTCGCAGTACCGCGACGAACGCCGGTACGGCGCGCCCCAGGTATTTGTCGTCACCACCGCCGGCGTCACGCGCCGCCTGACGACTGACGCTGATCACGAACACACTGGAGCGCAGTTCTCACCGGATGGCCGCTGGATCCTGAGCACGCACCAGATCTCGACCGACGTTGTCATCGCGAAAAAGCTCAATTACGGCGGCGCGACGGACCTCGTGTTGATTCCGGCCGCCGGCGGCGCCGAGCGCGTGTTGACCGCCGACTGGGACTACCTGCCCACCAATGCGCGTTGGAGTCCCGACGGGCGGTACGTCTACTTCATTGGAGGAGTAGGCGGGACGACGCACCTCTTCCGGGTGAGCGCGGAGGGCGGTGAGGTAGATCAGGTGACGAAGGGCGAGCGACGCGTCAACGCGCCGTCATTCGATCGCGCCATGACGAAGATGGCGTTCACCGTCGGACGGATCGAAGGCCCTGCCGAGATCCACGTGGCGGACATCGACGGCGGCAACGAGCGGCAGCTGACGCGCGTCCACGAGCCGTTCACCGCATCCGTCGCGCTTGGCCGCGGTGAACGCCTGCGTTATCCGAGCAAGGACGGCACGATCGTCGAGGGTTGGTTGATCGCGCCTAACGGTTATCGGGCCGGAGGCGGCCCGTATCCACTGGTCGTGAACAATCACGGCGGGCCTCACAGCGCCGTCGGCTACTCGTTCGACTTCAAGAACCAGTACCTCGCCGCCAACGGCTACTTCGTCCTTACCGTGAACTTCCGCAGCTCCACGGGCTATGGCGAAAAGTTCCTCTGGGGGACGTGGGGCGCGTGGGGAGACCGCGACGGGGAAGACGTCATCGCGGGCATCGACTACGTGATCTCGAGGTATCCGATCGACCGGAACCGCGTCGCCACGATCGGGCATTCGTACGGCGGCTTCATGAGCAACTGGCTCATCGTGAAGTACCCTGATCGATTCGCCGCCGCCGCGGTGGGCGCGGGCATCGTCAACTGGGTGAGCGACTACGGGACGGCCGACATCGCTGTGACGAAGGAAACCGAATTCTTCGGCAAGCCCTGGGAGGAGGAGGCGCGCAACATCATGATCCGCCAGTCTCCCCTGACGTACGCAGGCAACGCGAAGGCCGCGACGTTGTTCATCAACGGCGAGGTGGACCAGCGTGTTCCGTACTCCGAAGCCGAGCAGATGTATGTCGCGCTCAGGAAGAACGGCGTTCCGGCGAAGATCATCCAGTACAAAGGCATGCCGCACGGCATCAGTGGATCGTGGAACGTCGTGCACCGGATGATCAACGAGCTGCGCTGGCTCGATACCTACGTGAAGACGAAGGGCGTGAGTTGACGACAGCGAATTCGCCGCGCCCTTACGTACTCGCCGAGTGTTCGTGGCCCTCCGTTCGTGAGGCGCGGTTCGAGGTAGCGGTGCTTCCGTGGGGAGCGACGGAAGCGCACAACCGCCACCTCCCCTACGGCACCGACAACTTCGAAAGCGAGGCGGTCGCAATCGCGGCCGCCGGAATCGCGTGGGAGCGCGGCGCGCGAGTGCTCGTCCTGCCCACCGTGCCGTTCGGCGTCAACACCGGACAGCGCGAGATTCCGTTCTGCGTGAACATGATGCCGAGCACGCAGGCGGCGGTGATACGCGATCTGCTGCCGTCGCTCGAGAATCACGGCATTCGGAAGCTGGTGATCCTGAACGGGCACGGTGGGAATGACTTCAAACAGATCATCCGCGAGTTGCAGCCTGCGACCTCGCTGCTGCTTTCGCAGGTGAACTGGTACAACGTGGTGTCCGCCTCACAGCACTTCGATGAACCGGGTGATCACGGCGGTGAGCTCGAGACGAGCCTCATGCTTCACCTGAGACCAGACCTCGTTCATCCGCTCGAGGAGGCTGGAGAGGGTCGCGCCCGCTCTCACAAGATCCAGGGATTTCGCGAAGGCTGGGCCTGGATGCCTCGCCCGTGGACGAAAGTCACGGACGACACCGGCGTTGGTAACCCGGCTAAGTCGACGGTGGAGAAGGGAGCTCGGTACTTCCAGGCGGTGACCGAAAGGATTGGAGCGTTCCTTGTGGACCTGGCAGCAGCAGACCCTGATCAGCTCTACGAATAGAGGGTGGGATGGTGCAGGGTGAGATAGTGCAGGGCGGGAGACTGCAGGGTGGGCCCACGCTTCAGTAACCCACCCTTCTGTAACCCACCCTTCTCCATTCCGCCCTCCATAGATCCGGAAAACCATGGAAGCGCTCGACTTGCATGGTCCGCATGCCTTGACTGATGGTAAGCGAGGCGCCTATCATTCCCGTCTTCTCCGCCCCAGCCTTCGGGGCGTGTTTTTTCGTAGAGCCATCAGGAATGCCGACAATCAACCAGTTAGTGCGGCGCGCTCGTCGCGCCGTGGCTGCCAAGGGCAAGACACCTGCACTGCGACAGAATCCTTTCCGTCGCGGCGTGTGCACACGTGTCTACACGACGACGCCCAAGAAGCCGAATTCGGCGCTTCGCAAAGTTGCGAAGGTGCGCCTGACGAATCAGTTCGAGGTGATCGCCTACATCCCGGGCGAAGGACACAACCTGCAGGAACACTCCATCGTGCTCGTGCGCGGCGGTCGTGTGAAGGACCTGCCTGGCGTCCGCTATCACATCGTGCGCGGTACGCTCGACGCGGCCGGCGTTTCCGGCCGGAACCGCAGCCGCTCGAAGTACGGAACCAAGAAGCCCAAGGCCGGCACCGGAGGCAAGAAGTGAGTCGCCGCAAGAAAACAGTTCGCCGTCCGGTGCTTCCGGACGCGCGCTATGACAGCCAGACAGTCTCGAAGTTTCTCAACTGCCTGATGTACGAGGGGAAGAAGGCGGTCGCCGAGCGGATCTTCTACGGCGCGATGGACCTCGTCGAATCCCGCACCAGCCAGCCGGGCGTGAACGTCTTCAAGCAGGCGCTCGCGAACCTGAAGCCCGTCGTCGAAGTGAAGAGCCGCCGTGTCGGTGGCGCCACGTACCAGGTTCCCGTCGAAGTGCGCCCCGATCGGCGCACCGCACTCGCCATGCGCTGGTTGATCCTCTACTCGCGCGAGCGGAACGAGAAGTCGATGTCGGAGAAACTCGCGGCCGAAGGCATCTCGGCGTCGAAGGGCGAGGGTAACGCCATCAAGAAAAAGGAAGACACGCACCGAATGGCCGAGGCCAACAAGGCATTCGCTCACTATCGGTGGTGAGTTCACGGGCCGCCTCACTGGCGGCCCGTTTCACATTCGGGAGACGATGAGCGCGATAGCCGCCGTCTTCGGACCAGCCGCGGAATCATCAGCAGCGGACGTCCGCGACATGCTCGCCGCCATGCGCCACCGGGCGTCAGGCACTCCCGAAGTACTCAACTCGTCAGGCGCCACGATCGGGGCCGCGCAGCACGACTGGGAAGCGACGGTGTCAGGGTGGTCAGGCCCCCTGATCGCGGAGGACGAAGACTGGGTCGTCGCCGCAGACGCGACGCTCTACTACGTCGCGGACCTGAGACGAAACCTTCGGAACGCGCCGAGGGACGCGGGTAGCGCGCAACTGCTGCTCCTGGCGCTCCGGAAGTGGGGACACCGCTTTGCGCGATATGTCGAGGGCGACTACGCCATTGTCGCGTGGGAGCGTCGGCGAGGTCGCGTGCTTCTCGCGCGAGACTTTGGAGTGCGGAGGAACCTGGCGTACTCCATCGCGGGCACCTCACTCGTGGTCGCGTCGGCGCCGACCGCCGTGGCGCGTCATCCACGGGTGTCGGTGGATTACGACGACGCGTTTTTCGCCGCTACGGCTCTTGGCGCACCGGCTCACGGTCCTCGCACAGCGTTCCGACACGTGTCCGTCGTTTCGGGCGGCAGCACGCTCGCATTCGAAAATGGCAGGATGACGGAAGTGGACAGATGGACACCTCCGCCGTTCCGATCCGACTGGGAGCCGGAGGTATCCGCTGAAGCGGCCGAAGAACTCAGGGCGCTGCTCATCGACGCCACGAGGGAGCGTCTCGACGCCAACCACACGACCGTGGTCTTCATGTCGGGAGGCTGGGACTCCACTTCGGTGTTTGCCTGTGCGCGCACCTCGATGATCGGAGGTGAGGGTGCCGCGCAACGCGTTCTTCCCGTTTCGATCACGTACCCTGCCGATGACGTCGGGCACGAGGATCCCCACATTCTGGCCATCGCCGAACAATGGGGTGCGCCGGTCCGATGGGTCGATTCAGAGAGCATTCCACTCCTGCACGACAGCGAGCGTCGCGCCCGTTTGCGCGACGATCCCCTCGCGATGGCATTCGAGGGACAGCTTCGCGAACTCTCGAAGGCTGCGCGGGATTTGGGGGCCAGGGTCGCCCTCGATGGGCTTGGCGGTGACCACCTGTTCCAGGTGTCGAGCGCCGCGGTCATTGCCGACCACTTTTTCTACGGAAGGTGGGGGAAACTCCTGGGCGCGTGGCGTACCTGGCCGCTTCCGATTCGTCAGTTTGCGCGGGCGAGCCTTCTGCCCCACCTCTCGTCTCCGGTTCGCGGCTTGATAGGAGCAGTGCGCGGCAAGCCGATGGAGGGTTACTGGGATGAGCAAACAGCGCCCTGGATCGTCCCGAATCCGCGTTTCGAGGCCGAGCGCGAACCCGAGTTCGAACGGCAACCTGGCGAAGGTGCGGCGGAGTACGAGTCGAGGACTTACCTCAACACGGTCATGTTGGCGCGCAATCTTGCGGCGAATCAGGTACTCGGGTTGGACGAAGGCGTCCAGTTTCGCGGGCCGCTGTTTGACCCCAGGCTAATCTCGTTCGCGGCGGCCAGACCTTTGAGCGATCGTGATGCGGGGGGCGACAGCAAACGAATCCTTCGACGGGCAATGGCCGGCCTTTTGCCAGCCTCGGTTCTGGCACGCCGATTCGGGAAGACAGGCACGCCAATGGGATACGTAAAGCGACAACTGCAGGCGTCACTAGGACCTGAGTTATCGAAGTACTTTGGACGGGGCCGCTCCCATTTGGAGAAGTTGGGTGTATTGAATCGCGAAGTTCTTCTTTTGGCCGCCGACCAGTACCAGCGAGACGGAGTTCACGTGCTTGGAGCCTTGCTCACCTTGACCTTGGAAGCCGAACGTTGGCTTGCCGTCCGCGAAAGTCACGGATAGCTTCGCGTCGAAACGCCTGAGCTTGTTTCGGCTGGTACCGGTCTTGCAATGAACCCAGTCGACCCCATTGGGAGGATTAATGTACGAGTCACCTGTACTCGTCAGGTACGGAAGCTTCCGCGACCTGACACTGCAGACCCAAGTCTGCTTGACGGTTCCGCCGTATACGGGCAAGAGAACCGCCTTTGCGGACACGGTTCTGGGAACGGCTGGTGAGGGTTGCCCGCAAGTTCGCTCGTAAGTCGTTACAGCAATTGCAGTAACGTAGGTGCAGCAGTAAGCTGCCGTAGGACGGGCCGAGGTGCCGTCCGGGGCACTGAAGGCCGAATTGGAGGAAGTTGGAGCTCGAGCGACTAAAGAGCTCATCTTTTTATGCCGCCACACCCCTCTGTGGGGAAGTGGCGGCATTTTGTTGCAGTGATGCGCAACAATCGTCAGTCGCGCCAGCCAATTCCTCAGGCCTGAGTCCGGCGAATTCTCAGCCCAGGCGCCTTATCAAATCCGGCGTTGGTCCGGGCTTTGCGTTTGTTCATCCGGGCAGTCTTACGTAATAGACCCTCCCGGAGCAGATGTCCCAGCAAGTCAGGTCCGCAATACTGCCGAGTCCGCGGTCGTCCGTCGTGTTGAGGGAAGTGCACGAGGGGGCGATCCTGTTTTGCACGCGGACCGAGGTGTATTTCGCCCTGAATTCCACGGGCGTGAAGATCTGGCGCATGCTTCCCCCAACGTGCGCCAGGGAAGAAGAGATCGTCTCGAAACTGTCCGAGGCTTTTCCGGAAGTGAACCTCGGCACGATCTCTGGTGATGTGCGACGCCTCCTCGACGAGCTTCTTGAGAATGGTCTGGTCGAGCTCTCGCGCGCCGCGTGACGGTAGCCGCAAGCTCAGGCCTTTAAAAGATTTGGCTAATGCCGAGTCCAGTGAATGAAGCGGTGCGTACGTCACAGGAGCCCGCTACAATCACTCGTATCTTTTGCCCGGACGGCCTGAGCTTCGCGTGACCATAGCCTCCCTAGCCCTGAAACACGACTCTTACGGATCGCCGGAAGTCGCACTGCTGCTCGCAGCGAGTCGGGGTGACCCGTCGAGCGAAACTGTGCGTCGGCTCATGGCCGCCAAGCTGGACTGGGCGGAGCTTACGCGCATCGCGGTTGACTCTCATGCGACGCTCGGCCTCTGGGAAGTCGTGTCGTCGTTTCCCAACTTGCCGGAAGAGGCTGACCAGCTACAGTCGCTCGCGGTAGTGAACGACTTTCGTCGATACCACATTCGCTCACTGTTGGCGCGAGTCACCAAGGAGTTGTCGAAGGAGGGTATCGAAGTCCTCGCGCTGAAAGGCGCGGCCATGCTGGCGGGTGGTGTTGCCAAGCCGCCGCCCCGCACGATGTCGGACATCGACATCCTCGTTGTGCAGGGTTCACCGGAGCGCGCGTGGCAGGTTTGCCGGTCGAACGGATGGACGATGGTTGATGAAGCGTGGACCGAGGAGCTGTATCGCGATCATCACCACCTGCCGCCGCTCCTGGATCCGGACGGCGTATCGATCGGGCTCGAAATCCATCGGTACTTGCTCGCGGGGGTCGACCGTCTCGAGCTCGATACGCTGGCGATCCTCCGCCGGTCGCGAATCGTCACTGTCGGCGACATTCCGGTTCGCGTGCCCAGCGTGGAGGATCTTCTCCTTCACGCCTGCCTCCACTTCGCCTGGTCAAACAAACTCCGCCGTGGCGCATGGCGCGCCTACGCTGATGTCCACGCGATTCTGGCCGATCCATCGTTCAGTTGGGAGCGCTTCGTGAGACTGGCGACTTCACGACGCGTACGTCAGTGCTGCTACTGGACACTACGACTTGGTCGCGCAGTCGCAGACTTGCGAGTGCCCGCTGAAGTTCTGGCGCAACTCGACCCGTCGGCTGGAGGTCGCTTCGCTGACATGCTCGAGCACCACTTCGCGATCCAGATCATCGACCCGGCGGCCGAAGAATCGGTCGCGCAGCGTGTCTCCCGGTGGCTCTGGTTCGCTGCGATGCAGGAGCGCTCGACATCGAGCGAAGCAGACCAGCTCTGGAACGACGGCGCGCTTGAGCTTCCGGGCGAGGGCGGATCACCAACACACGCGCCGCGTGGAGCGATTCGCGCCGCAATCTCGACGTGCGGTTACTTCGCCAGGCTGGTTACTCGTGGATAGAAATCCTGAAGCAGCGCGAACAGTCACAACGACGCGGGAGCGAATCGCATCTTTTCAAGAGGCGGTACGTGAGTACAATTCCCCGTGGCGCAGTCACTGGCGGTGCGTGCGTGATCCACATTCGATTCCGATTACCACAGACGGTGCCGGGTGGGCTTCACGCCTCACCCGCGAGCCACGCAATGGCGAAAGACGAAACTCCGTTACCCACGCCAGTTCCGGGCGCGGTCTTCCGGCGACTGCCGGAGGGCGGCGTGCTGTTCTCTACCGAAACGGAAGTGTATTTCGGCGTCGGCGTCGTTGGCGCGCACATCTGGGAGCTGTTGCCGCCGGCCACGCGCACGCTCGAAGAGATGGTGGCGACACTCGCGTCGAAATACCATGATGTCCCCGCAAGCCAGATTCGCGGCGACGTTGAGCGATTCATCTCCGAGCTCCTCTCAAATGGCCTGGTCGCGCACGTTGCGTCGCGTGCGGCGGGAGATCGCCCGGTACCGTAGGGCCATTCCAAAACTCCGCGCACTCGGGTGGCGTGACTGGCGGGACCTGGTCCGCGCCCAGATCGCGCTCTCACGCGCGCAGCGTGACATGCGTTCGCTGCCCACCGGGGGAATGGTTCGCGATGCGTCATCGTCGGTCGCAACGCCCGTGGTCGATCGCATGGACGAGGCTCGTCGAATTGCGCTGGCGATGAACCGCGCCGCCGCGTTCGGGCTCTTTCGGCCGAAGTGCCTGGTCAAGTCACGCGCGCTCAGGCGAATGCTCGACGAAGCGGGCATCGAAGGGGCTGAGGTGCGTGTTGGCGTGCGGCTTCACGAGGGTCGTTTTGCCGCGCACGCGTGGGTCGAGTACGCCGGCCACGTGGTGGGTGATGATCCGCGCGACATCGAGCAGTACGTCCCGATGACGGGCATCCAGGTGGCCGAACTCGAATGACGATGTCCGAGCATTACGAGGTTTTCGGTGGCACGCTACGCTCCGACCTCACGATCACGGACCTTCCCTCGTCGCACGCGCGGACTCCTGACTGGACGCTCCGGGTCGTCGACGCTACGACGTCCGAGCCTGCAGGTGAACTGCTCGGTGTCGATGTCGTCTTTGGCGATACGCAGGTGCGCGGCTTTCGGCGGCCGGATGGATTTGGACTCGTTTTCGATGATACGGGACGATTCGATGTGTCGGCCGACGGGTCGGTGATCACGTGGCATCGTCCAGCCGAAGTGTTGCTCGCGTCCGCGTTGGCCGATGTGACCAGTCGTGTCCTGGCGCTCGCGCTGCACGCCAATGGGGTCTTCACGCTGCACGCGTGCGCCGTAACGATCGACGGGACCGGGATCGCGTTCATGGCCCCGAAGCACCATGGCAAGTCGACGCTGTGCAGCGCGATCGTCCTGGCAGGCGGCCGTGCGCTCAGCGACGACACCGTGCCCGTGCGCCCCGGGACACTGCCGCACCTCTCACCCGGGCTGCCACGCCTCCGGCTCTGGACGGATTCCGCCTCACGCCTGTTCGGTCTCGAGCACGATGAATCGTCGGCGATCCAGAAGCACCTGATGGACCATCTCGACGCCAGCCAGGTGGAGACCCGCACCGTGCCGTTCGGCGCGGCCTACGTGCTCAATCCGGTGGAAGAGCTTCCCGACGGCATGGTTGCGTCGAGGGAAAAGCTGGATTCCGTCGCGGCCACGATCGCACTCGTTATGCACGCGAAACTCGGTCCCGTCCTGACGGGTGCCGAGTCGCCGGTGATCCTGTCCCGGGCCGCCGAGATCGCGCGGTCAGTGCCGGTGTACGCCCTTCACATCGTTCGCGACCTCGACCGCGTTGGTGAAGTCGCGCAACTCCTGGTGTCGTGGCACTCGGGAGACGCTCCAACGGGCAGGGCCGAGTGACCGCCATCGCGCCGCTTCAGCGCGGAGCGGCCGCGGGATCCGGATCGATCGTCGTCCGCGTGGAGGGGCTCACCAAGCGATTCCCCCCGCGGCGCGGGTTGAAGGACGCGATCCTCCACCCGTTCAATACCACGAAAACGACCGTCGTGTCCGACGTCTCGTTCACGGCGGACGCGGGCGAGTTCCTGGGCCTGCTGGGGCCTAACGGGGCCGGCAAGACCACGCTGCTCAAGATTCTCTCGACGCTGATCCTGCCCGATGAAGGATCCGCGACGATCGACGACCTGGACGTCGTGCGGGACGCGAGCGCCGTGCGTGCCCTGGTGTCTCCCTGCCTGGCGATGGAGCGGAGCCTGTATTATCGGCTGACGGCACAACAGAACCTCGACATCTTCGCCGAGCTGCAGGGCGTGGCGCGACACGAACGGGCCGCGCGCATCGACGACGTGTTGCAGGCCGTTTCGCTCACCGACACCGGCAACAAGCTCGTCGGCCAGTTCTCCAGCGGCATGATGCAGCGATTGCTGATCGCGCGCGCGTTGCTGCCCGAGCCGCGCGTGCTCCTGCTCGATGAGCCGACGCGAAGCCTCGACCCGATCTCCGCGCGCGAGTTCCGTTCGTTCCTGAGGGACGAACTCGTCCAGCGGCGCGGGTGCGCCGTGATCCTGGCGACGCATAACGCGGAGGAAGCCTTCGAGCTCTGCGATCGCGTCGCGGTGCTGGACCGCGGCAGGCTGCTGGCCAGCGGGATCGCGTCGCAGCTCTCGCGCGAGTTCCTCGGCGTCAGGTACCTGGTGACGACGACTGAGCCGGACCACGAGGTGCTGCATGAATTGTCGGGTCGAGGGGTGGTGGTCGTGTCGAAAGCGCCGCGCGCCGATCTGGCCGGCGACTGGCATGATGTGATCATGAGGATGGAGCTCGAGCACGATGCCTCAGCGATCCTGGGTATGCTGGTTGGCCGCGGAATGAGGATCGCGGCGTTCGAGCCGGTCCGACCCTCGCTGGCAGACCTGATCGAGGGCGTCGTGAAACGGGGAGCGACGACGTGAGCGCCGTTCGCGCGCTCACCCGGGCGACCTGGTTCCAGGCTCGCAGCTACCGCCTGTCGCTCATCTGGCAAGTCGTGAGCATCCTGGTTTCCGTGGTGCCGATCTATTTCATCGCCGGCGCGCTACAGCCAACGATGGCCGGATCGATCGCCGCCGAGTCGCACCAGTACTTCTCCTTTGTCCTCGCGGGCACCGTCTGCCTGGCATTCGTGTCGGCCTCGATCGCCACGTTGCCGGGTGCGATCGCGGGGGGGATTTCGTCGGGGTATTTCGAGGCGCTGCTCATGACGCGCGCCCCGCTTTCATCGATCTTCGCGGGTCTCTCGTCCTACAGCCTGCTCCTCACGGCCGTCCGGGCGGGCGTGATGCTCCTGGGCGGTTGGGTCATGGGAGCGAGCCTGGCGTGGAGTCAGGCGGGACCTGCACTGCTGATCCTGGTGCTCCTCGTCGTCGCGCACTGGGGAATCGGATTGGTCGCCTCTGCGCTCATCATCGCGTTCCGGTCGTACGGGCCACTCATCTCGATCTTCATCGGGCTCTCGATGCTCTTCGGCGGCGTCTACTACCCGGTCACGGCGATCCCATCCTGGCTGAAGGCTTTTGCCCTACTGACTCCGCTGTCGTACGGCTTGAAAGCGTTCCGACGCGTACTGCTGCAGGGCTATGGACTCTCCGACGTCGGGCCGGACGTCATGATTCTCGCCGCCATGAGCGTGCTCGCGCTGGCGGTTGGCGCGATGGCGATCGACATGGCGCTTCGTTACGCGCGCAAGTCCGGGTCGCTCGGGCTCTACTGAACGAAGGGCCGGCGGCCGACCGCTAAGAGGCGAACAGAGGGGCCCTTGGCCCTATCTTGTTCCGCTTGTTGACTTTCGACGATCGAAAGTCCAGATTATGCGGCTCCCGAAGGCCGGCTCGGAACCATTGAGCGGGCTCCGGGAACCGCCGACGTGCTGCGCGTCGGCCCCTATGGGTCCGCGATGGACGCGGGGATCGCTCTGACAGGATCCGGGGTCTTGCCGAACGGTTCGATCCTTCCCGAAAAGCGACGCAGGAAAACTCAACGTCGGAAGCTGTAGTCCGGCGCGCCTTGGGTCCCCTCCCGTGCATCAATGGCGGAGGCACCCGGCGACAGCGGATGGATACCGGTCCCTGCTTGAAGGGACGCCTGGTCCACCCGCGTTTGTGTTTGATGCAGCGACAAGCGAGTAGCGACAAGCGATTCAGGCGGCGAGAGCCGCGAGAAGGATAAAGAAGAGACGAATGCCTAGATCAACACCGCTCGAGCACTATCGGAATATCGGCATCATGGCCCACATCGATGCCGGGAAAACGACCACGACCGAGCGCATCCTCTATTACACCGGCAAGTCGCACAAGATGGGCGAAGTCCATGATGGCGCCGCCACCATGGACAGGATGGAGCAGGAGCAGGAGCGCGGGATCACGATCACGTCGGCGGCCACGACCTGTTTCTGGCAGCGTCACGGTGCAAGCACCGACGGCGGTTCGGGACCCGAGTATCGCATCAACATCATCGACACGCCGGGGCACGTCGACTTTACCGTTGAAGTCGAACGGTCGCTGCGAGTGCTCGACGGTGCCGTGACGCTGCTCGATTCCGTCGCGGGCGTGGAGCCGCAGACCGAGACCGTATGGCGCCAGGCGGATCGTTATCGCGTGCCGCGGATGATCTTCGCCAACAAGATGGATCGTGTCGGCGCGAACTTCGATCGCTGCCTCGAGATGATCCGTGACCGCCTGTCGCGGCGCGCGTTCCCGTTGCAGCTCCCGGTAGGTTCTGGTGAGCTCTTCACCGGCCACATCGACGTCATCGAGCGCAAGGAATACATCTTCCACGAGGAAACGCTCGGCAAGACGTTCGACATCGTGGAGGTCTCGCCGGAGTTCGTGGACCGGATGGAGCAAGTGCGTCACGAACTGATCGAGGCGGCTGTCGAGCACGATGAGCAGCTTCTCGAGAAGTACCTCGCCGGCCAGGAACTCACGGTCGAAGAGATCCGCCGCGCGATCCGCAAGGCAACGATCGCGATGCAGTTCGTACCGGTGTTATGCGGCGCCTCGTTCAAGAACAAGGGAGTGCAGGCGCTGCTGGATGCGGTGCTCGACTTCCTGCCGGCGCCTGGTGACGTCCCCGCGATCGAGGGCCACCTCCCGCACCACGATGAGACGTTCGAGCAGCGCGCCGTGCAGGACGATGCGCCGTTCGCGGCGCTGGCGTTCAAGATCGCGACCGATCCGTTTGTCGGAAAACTGACCTTCTTCCGCGTCTACTCCGGCATCCTGGAGTCGGGCAGCTACGTCTACAACTCGACAAAGGACAAGCGCGAGCGTGTCGGCCGCTTGTTGCAGATGCATGCGAACAAGCGCGAAGAGATCCCCGAAGTTCGGGCCGGCGACATTGCGGCGGCCATCGGCCTCCGCGACACGCGCACGGGCGACACGCTGTGCGACGACGAGTCGCCGATCATCCTCGAGGCGATGAAGTTCCCGGCGCCCGTCATCGACGTGGCGATCGAGCCGAAGACCAAGGCCGACCAGGACAAGCTCGGTATCGCGCTCAACAAGCTGGCCGAGGAAGACCCGACGTTCCGCGTGCACACCGATGCCGAGACGGGACAGACGATCATCTCCGGCATGGGCGAGCTGCATCTCGAGATCATCGTCGATCGCATGATGCGCGAGTTCAAGGTCGACGCGAACGTGGGCCGGCCGCAGGTGGCCTATCGCGAGACGGTCCGCAAGCGGATCGAGAAGGTCGAGGGCAAGTTCATCCGCCAGTCGGGCGGCAAGGGCCAATACGGCCACGTCGTCATCAACATTGCCCCAATGGAGCCCGGACAGGGTTTCCATTTCGAGGACAAGGTTGTGGGCGGCACGGTTCCGCGCGAGTATATCGGCCCCGTCGAACAGGGGATCAAGGAAGCGCTGGAGAACGGGATTCTGGCGGGCTATCCGATGGTCGACATCAAGGTCGAATTGACGGACGGCTCGTACCACGAAGTCGACTCCAGCGAAATGGCGTTCAAGATCGCGGGATCGATGGCATTCAAGGAGGGCGCGCAGCGCGCCCATCCGGTGCTGCTCGAGCCCATGATGAAGGTCGAGGTCGTCGTGCCGGAGCAGTACATGGGCGACGTGTTAGGCGACCTGTCGGCACGCCGCGGCAAGATCGGCGGCATGATGCAGCGCGGTGAGGCGCAGGTGATCGCGTCGACCGTGCCGCTTGGCGAGATGTTCGGGTACTCGACGAAGCTCCGCTCCATGAGCCAGGGCCGCGCCGTGTACTCGATGGAGTTCTCGCACTATGACGAAGTACCGAAGAGCAAGGCTGAAGAGATCGTGAGCAAGGCGAAGTCGTAGACGGATTGAGGCACGGGAGATCTGGGATCTCCCATCTCAAGTCTCCCCATCTGGGTTCAACCATCACCGGACCGTACCAATGGCAAAGGCAAAGTTCGAGCGGACGAAGCCGCACGTGAACGTGGGCACAATCGGCCACGTCGACCACGGAAAGACGACCCTCACCGCCGCGCTGACGAAGATCTCCGCGGACAAGGGGTGGGGCACGAAGTACGTCAGCTACGACGAAGTCGCGAAAGCGTCAGCGTCGCAGGGCCGTCGCGATCCGACCAAGATCCTGACCATCGCGACGTCACACGTGGAATACGAAACGGCCAATCGCCACTACGCCCACGTCGACTGCCCCGGCCACGCCGACTACGTGAAGAACATGATCACGGGCGCGGCGCAGATGGACGGCGCCATCCTCGTGGTGTCGGCCGTTGACGGCCCGATGCCGCAGACGCGCGAGCACGTGCTCCTGGCGCGCCAGGTGAACGTGCCGTCGATCGTGGTCTTCCTGAACAAGTGCGACCTCGTGGACGACGCCGAGCTGCTCGACCTCGTCGAGCTCGAGGTGCGCGAGCTGCTCAGCGCTCAGCAGTTCCCGGGCGACGACACGCCGGTCATTCGCGGCTCCGCGATCAAGGCGATCCAGGGCGATCCGCAGTGGGTGTCGAAGATCGAGGAGCTGTACAACGCGATCGACACGTACGTGCCGGAGCCGAAGCGTGAGATCGACAAGCCGTTCCTGATGCCGGTCGAAGACGTCTTTTCGATCACGGGCCGTGGAACCGTTGCCACGGGTCGTATCGAGCGCGGCATGTGCAAGACTGGCGAGGAACTCCAGCTCGTCGGGTTCAACGCCGAGAAGAAGACCGTCGTCACGGGCGTCGAGATGTTCCGCAAGCTGCTCGACGAAGGTCGCGCCGGCGACAACGTCGGCCTCCTGCTTCGTGGCGTGGACAAGAACGAGATCGAGCGCGGCATGGTGCTCGCCAAGCCGAACTCGATCACGCCGCACACGCAGTTCGACGCCGAGGTCTACGTCCTGAACAAGGAAGAGGGTGGCCGCCACACGCCGTTCTTCAACGGCTACCGCCCGCAGTTCTACTTCCGCACGACGGACGTGACGGGCTCGATCCAGCTGCCTGGTGGCACGGAGATGGTCATGCCGGGCGACAACATCCAGATGAAGATCGAGCTGATCGCGCCGATCGCGATGGATGAAGGCCTCCGGTTCGCCATCCGCGAGGGTGGACGCACGGTGGGTGCGGGCGTGGTCACGAAGATTCTCGCATAGCTGTCATTCCGAGCGCAGCGAGGAATCTGTAGTTGAACTGCAGATCCCTCGCTTCGCTCGGGATGACGACCGATCGGTCAGTGCTTCACGCGATACAAGCTGTACACGCACCCGCCATCGATCGTCCGCGACGCGATCAGGTCGAGGGCGACTCGATGACAGGGATCGAGAAACATCGGCACGCCCGAGCCGAGCAACACGGGATGCACGTTCATGCCGATCTCGTCGACGACATTCGCCTCGAGAAGCG
>Ga0111539_10002527_pt1 | contig 24231 bp, 25 predicted proteins | sample RhiMethybrSRZTD1_FD_79667 | JGI IMG/M metagenome (GOLD analysis project Ga0111539, IMG submission 79667) | Populus rhizosphere microbial communities from Tennessee, USA - Rhizosphere MetaG P. TD hybrid SRZTD1 (version 2) (version 2) | ecosystem: Host-associated > Plants > Roots > Rhizosphere >...
CGCCGGCACCTGGCTCTTCTTCGCCGTCGCCTACGGCCTCCTCTATTACGCCTTCTACCTCCTCGAGACCCGCGGGACGGCGGCCCTCTTGCCCTCGGCGCTCACCTGATCGTCCTCACCTTCCTCGTCTTCACTCGCACACGTCGTCGCGGTCGGTGCAGCAGTCGCCGTAGTCCTGGCAGATGTCGTCGCAGAAGCAGCCGTACGGCGCGACCTGGCCGCAGTCGAAGGCGGCGCAGCCGCAGTCCTGCGGGCAGTTCTCGTCGGTCTCGTCGCCGTCGCAGATGCGGTCGCCGCAGCCCGGTTCGGCGTCGCACTTGCTGCAGTCGCCGATGCCGATCTTGCACTGCGCCTTCTTCCAGAAGCCGCAGTCCTCCGAGCAGCTGCCGCAGTCGTCGGGACAGCTGGCGCAGGTCTCGCCGTCGCCGGCGTCGCAGCTGTCGTCGTCGTTGCACACGGTGTCGCTGGTCTCGCAGCCGGCGCCGACGTCGGCCCACGACTGGGCGATCGCCTCCACCACGTCGCTCGAGTAGCCCTGCGCGCGGGCGGCGTCGACCGTACCGCGGCAGGCCTCGGCGAACCCGGTCCCCGAGGTCCAGTAGGCCGCGTTGGCCGTGTACCAGACCGAGCCCATCGCCACCACGGCGGACAGCGTCGAGCTGGTACCCGAGCTGCTGGCCTTGTAGCGCCCGACCGCCAGGCAAAAGGCCTTGTTGCCGATGCCGCTCGAGCTGTGGACCTCGAAGCCCGCCGAGTAGTCGTCCAGGTGATCGATCGAGCCGCGGGCGGTCGGATCGCACATGTCGCGGTGCGCCCCGTCGGCCGCCACGTAGATGTCCTCGGCGATCAGGAAGTCGGCCGACTCGCCCTCCCGGTAGAACTCCGCCATGGTCCCGGCGACGTCGGAGAAGGACTCGTTGAGCCCGCCCGACTCGTCCGCGTAGGTGAGGTTCGAGTGGAACTCGGTGAACCCGTGGTTCATCTCGTGCGCGACCACGTCGAGCGCGCCCGGCCGCGGGTAGCGAACCGCCGGGTCGCTGTCGCCGAAGTTCGTGTGCTCGCCGTCCCACCAGGCGACGTCCTCGTTCACGCCGACGTGCACGCGGCTCACGATCTTGTAGCCGTTGTCGTCGATGGAGTCGCGCCCCATCCAGTTTCGCATCATGGCGAGTGCGATCTCGGTGTGTCCGTGCGCGTCGTTGATGTCCGGATCGTCGAACGCGTCGAGCGCCGCCGCCCGCGCCGGGTCTCCGCCGTCCTCGGCATGCTCGAGGTCGAGGGTCGACTGCCGGTCGGTGTCCATCACGAACTCGCTGTCGTCCGACTCCACGTCGAGCTGCGAGGTCCAGGTCCGCGACACCCGGGCGTTGCCGCCCGGCCCGCTCGCCTGGTCCATCGTGTGAAGCCCGTCGAACTTCTTGAGCACGGCCCCCGAGCGGGCATCGACGAAGTAGTGCCACCTGCCCGGGCCCGCGCCGGGCTGGACGTCGTGCTGCAGCTCGACCCACCAGGCCAGATCCGCCCCTTCACCGCGCCGCGGCAGGATGACCAGCGTGCTGGTCTCGCGCGAGTACTGGATGGCATCGGGGGTGTAGTCGCGCTTCGCGATGTCCAGCGCCTCGTCGCCGCGCACCGCCGCATCGACCTCGAACCCATCGAGGTTCTTCGTCACGTATCCGTTGAACCCGACGAAGGTGTACGCGCCGGCGTGCACCACGACCTCGCTGCCGATGACCGGCACCCCGAGATGGGTCTGCGCCAGCCTCACGTGGCGCAGCCCGGCATCGTCGACCACGTTGATCAGCGCGTAGTCATCATCGCTGGAGAGCCCCAGCCCGAGCGCCTGGTCGTAGCTCCGCACGTAGTCCATCGCCGCGATCTCGAGGTCGCCCGCCACCGGCGCGTTGGCGGCCTCCATGTGGCGCACCGGCTCGGTCACCACCTTCTCTCGCGCCGTCTCGCCGCCGCCGCACGCGATCGACCCCGCGAGCGCAACGACTGTCATGCGGCGTACGAACGCAACGGAACCGCGCGAACGATCGAATTTCATCGGACGTCCTTCCTCCCTCGACTGCCTCCTCTCACTGCACGCGCGATTCCATCTGCCGTCCGGTTCCGATCCGCGCCTTGCACCTTCACGTCCTCTCCTGACCCCACGGACAATCGTTTGCACTGCTGGTGACTGGCTGCCGGCCTCTCGTGATCACGCGCACGCGGGCCGGCAGGAGCGCTCGGTCGACGTGACGATTCCGCGCCATACTCACGGGTCGAGTCAGGTGGTGGTGCGTCCTCCCGACATCCCTCCGCGCCGCTGGTGCGCGGCAACGGCCTTGATCGCGCTCGCCGCCGCCTGGGCCGGCGCGTGCGGCGACAACCTGGCGGGCGGTGACGCGGGCGATTCTTCCTGCCCAACCTGCGACGGCGGCCCGCCCGACGCGGCTCCGCCGGTCGCCGTCTGTGACGACGGCAACGCCTGCACCGCCGACACGGTGGACGGCGTCGGCTGCCGCTTCGACCCGGTGGCCGACGGCACCATCTGCCAGGACGGCGACCTGTGCACACTGGGCGACCGGTGCCAGACGGGCGAGTGCGTCGCCGGTGCTCGCGCCGAAGGAGAGCTCGCCATCCTCGGTCACCTCGACAACCTGGCCGGCCGGCGCGTCCGCCTGGCGCCCGATCGATTCGTGGTCGTCACGGTCGAGGACCTGTTCCGCGGCCGCGTGCAGGTCGTCTCGCGCGCCGCCGGCGGGCTCACCACCCTCGCCTCGTGGCAGGGAGAGCTCACTCTCATCATCCTCGGTGACGACGACATCCTCGCCGACGCCATCGACGAGACCGGCATCGTCGCGGTCTCCGCGCTGGGCGAGCGCCGGCTGCGTTTCTTCTCGGCCGGCGACGCCGAGGTCACGCCGCGCGGGCAGCTCGAGCTCGACAACCAGATCATCTCCCTGGCGGGGCGGGACGACCGCCTCTGGCTGTGCACCGGCAGCTTCGTCGCCGGCTACCAGGTCACCCTGGTCGACCTGGTCGACCCGGACGCCCCCGTCGAGGTCGGCGGCATGCTGCTCGGCCCGACCCCGTGCGGCTCCATCGCCATCAACGACGACGGCCATCGGGTCTACGTCAACACCGCCGACGGCGTTCGCTTCGTCGACGCCACCCCGCTCGACACCGGCGGCGATCCCACGCTGTCGGCCGTCATCGCCCCTCCTGCGGGCGTCAGCATCAGCGGCTCTCGCCTCCTCCTCATGAACCCGACCGGCGTCCGCATCCTCGACGAGCCATCCGGCGACGAGATCGCCACCGTCCCGGTCGCCCGCGCCCGCGCCGCCGCCCTCTTCGGCGATCGCCTGCTGGTCGAAGGCAACCGGGCGGTGGGCGGTGACAGCGAGGTCTTCGTCGCCTGGTACGACGCGCTGGCCGCGACCCCGACTCTGCTCGACGAGGCCGTGCTCACCAGCTTCATCGGCGCCCCGCTGACCGGCAGCTTCCAGAGCGCCACCGACGGCGCGACCCTCCTCACCGGCACGCGCGCCTTCGACCTGACCGGCGACCGCCTCGACGAGCTCCGCCTACCGGAGCTCCTCCCGCTGCGCACCCTGGCGCGCACCGACTCCGGCCTGCGCGCCTACCACTCCTCCGGTGCAGCCGCCATCGACCTCGCCAGCCCGGCCAGCCCCAGCTACGCCGCCGGCGGCGCCTTCCCCGCACCTCGCCCGATCCTCACTGTCGCGATCGACGACTCGCTTCCTCTCGCCACCTTCGTCTCCGGCCTCGGCCAGGGCCTCGAAGATCCGACCCGCGTCGTCCTCGATCCCTCGAACCCCTACTTCCCCGATCCGCTCCCCATCGCCCGCTGGACACTGTCCGCCTCGGCCGCGCTGGTCGCGGAGAGCTCCTTCACCGTCGCCCACCAGGGCCCCTCTCAGCTCCTCACCGCCGGCGACTTCATCTACCGCTTTCGTCGCCCCACCGCCTCCCCGTCCGCCACCGGCCTCGCGGCCTACTGGCTTCCAGCGCTGGCAGCCGGCACCTCCGCCGTCCCCGTCTTCGATCTCCGGCTCCCCGCCGCCTCCACCTCCCGCCGGGGCTTCGACGTCGACCCCCGCGCCCGCATTGCCGTCGTCTCCACCGACGCTGTCGCGCCGTCGGGCGAGCCCGCCCCCGCGCTCTACTTCGTCGATCTGTCGACCTCGCCCCCGAGCGCGCTCGACACCCTCTCCACCGACGCCGTCTACCCCCAGCTCCGCGTCTCCGGCCACCGCGTCGCCGCCGTCGCCTCCGACGCCATCGTCTTCTTCGAGGTCGGCCGCGGAGAGGTCGCGCGCCTGCCCTCCGACTCCTTCGAGACCCAGCTGCTCGCCTTCGACGGCACGACCGCCTACCTGACCCAGCTCCACGTCGAGCCGGGCAAGGCCACCTACCAGCTGGTCGCCATCCCCTTCGACGACCCGGCGGCCGCGATGATCGTCGAGGTCGACGCCAGCGCTCGCTCGCTGGTCCCGTTCGACTCCGGCCTGGCTGTCGGCTTCGACACGCAGCTCCTCACCCTCCACCCCCACTGTCCCTGAGCTCGCGCCGCCGTCCTCACCCGTGGCTGTCCGACATGTGCGCGATGTGACTTGCCGCGCGGGGACGATCCCGGGCAGATCCCCCGGGCAGATCCCCCGGGCGGAACCGAAGCGGACCGGCCCGGGCTCGCTGCTATTCTTCCCCGATGCTGGTCCGCACCGTCGCTGGCGATGACGCCACAGTCACCGATCCCCACGCATCCCGGACCACTCCCTCCGTCCTGCTGGCGCCCGGATCGCTCCTGGCCGGGCGCTATCGCATCGAGCGCTTCCTCGCCGCCGGCGGGATGGGCGAGGTCCACGAGGTGCTCGACGAGGTGCTCGGCGAGCGCGTGGCCGTCAAGCTCCTGCGCGAGGATCTCTCCACCAAGCCGGATGCCCAGCAGCGCTTCACCGACGAGATCCGGCTGGCCCGCCGGGTCACGCACCACAACGTCTGCCGGGTGTTCGATGTCGGCGCGGACGGGCCCCGCGTCTTCTTGACGATGGCCTTGCACCAGGGCGAGACGCTGGCCTCCTACCTGCGCCGCGAGGGGCCGCTCGATGCACCGGCTGCCGCGCCGCTGGTCTCGCAGATCCTGGCCGGAGTCGGAGCCGCGCATGCCTCCGACGTGGTCCACGCCGATCTCAAGCCGTCGAACATCATCCTCGATCGTCCGCGCGATGGCGGCGTGCCCCACGTGCTGGTGACCGACTTCGGCCTCGCGGTCTCCTGCTGCGCGGTGCCCGGCTGCGTCTGCAGCTCGGCCCACCTGGTCGGCACGCCGGCCTACATGGCGCCCGAGCAGGTCAAGGGCGATCCCATCGGCCGTGCGACCGACATCTTCGCCATCGGGGTCATCCTCTTCGAGATGGTCACCGGCGAGCTGCCCTTCTCCGGCGCCAGCGTCCTCGAGATGGCCACCGCGCGACTCGCCGATGGCGATCCGCCGTCGCCCGGCGCGCTCCGCCCCGGGCTCGCCCCCCGCTGGGACGCCGCCATCCGCGCCTGCCTGGCCGCCGATCCGTCCGCCCGCCCGGCGTCGACCGACCGCGTCGCCCACGCCCTCGATCTCGCCTGAGCCGGCGCGCCGCTCGGCCGACCGCCTCCGTCCCCGATCCGCGGCCGCGGAAACCGGCTTGAGCCCCGCACGCCGCCGGATAGGATGCGCGCCGATGCTCGCCCCCTCGGTTGCCGCGACTTGCCGCGCGCTTCTCCTGTGCGCCGCTCTCCTCGCCGCCTGCGCCTCCTCCGACGATCCCGCCGGCGATCCGCCTCCGACCGTCTTCGGCGGCGACCGGCCCACCACCCTCCAGGTCCCCGCCAGCTACGACGCCGATCGGTCCTATCCGCTCCTCCTCGTCCTGCACGGCTGGGGCGGCAACAGCCTGCTCAACCAGGTCTACCTCGGCTTCACCAACGCGGCCGACACCCGCGACATCCTCGTCGCCGCGCCCGACGGCACCGTCGATCGCGACGGCAAACCATTCTGGAACGCCAGCGACAGCTGCTGCGACGTCTACGGCACCGAGGTCGACGACGTCGCCTACCTCACCGGCCTCATCGACGACATCCGCGACGCCTACTCGGTCGACCCCGCTCGCATCTACGCCATCGGCCACTCCAACGGCGGCTACATGGCCTATCGCCTCGCCTGCGAGCGCGCCGACCTCTTCGCCGCCATCACCTCACTCGCCGGAGCGGCGGCCTTCCAGGACCCCGCCACCTGCGTCCCCTCCGCCGGCGTGTCGGTCCTGCAGATCCACGGCGACGCCGACCAGACAGTCCCCTACGCGGGCGGCAACTTCCCCGGCGCCGTCGCCTCGGTCGAGCGCTGGGCCACCTACGACGACTGCACCGGCTCGCTCACTCCGAACGGAGAGCTCGACATCGAGAAGCGCCTCGACGGCGCCGAGACCACCACCGCCTCGGTCACGTCGTGCCCCGACGGCCTCGCGGCTGACCTGTGGACAATCCACGGCGGCGCTCACTCGCCGGTGCTCGAGCTTCCCCGCTTCGCCGACCTGGTCTGGACCTTCCTCTCCACACATCCCAGACCCTGACCCGCGCACACCGCCGCGTGTATGGCGAGCGGCTCCATCGTGCTGCGCGATGCGACGTGGTCCACCGCACGCCGCGCGGTCGCGCTTGTCATGCGTGCTCGCGACCTCTACCGTGAATGGAGGGCGCTCCGTGCGCCCGAGGGGGAGCGATGCCATACCGGACTCGTCTGGTCGAGCTCGCGCGGAGGCCGGGCCGCGCCGCGGTGGACAACCTCGTCACCATCCATGTCACCTCCTCGCGGTCCCGCCAGCGGTGCGACTTTCGCCGGCTCTTCGCGGCCCACTACGAGCGCATCCGCGCCACCTGCCTCTCCTTCACCGAGCCCGGGATCGCCGTCTTTGCCTTCTCTCTTCGCGACAGCAGCTGGCAGGGCAGCATGTGCCTGGCCGCCCGGCCCGGCGAGGTTCGCGCCGGAGTCGTCGGCCGACACTCCGCCGCCGATCTCTCGCTCGACAGCGACCGCCGCGGGCTCGCGCTCCGCCACCTCCTCTATGTGATCGAGCCGCTGCCGCTGCGCGACGCCTTCCGCGGCGAGGTCCGCTTCCGCGTCATGGATCTCGAGACCGGTCATCCCCCGCGCGACGAAGAAGGCCGCGCGGTCGCCTCGCTCACCGCCGAGGGCCCGGTCTTCCTCACCTGCTCCGGCGTTGCGCTGCTCGCCTTCGTCACCGGCGACGCGACCGACTGGCCCGAGTGCGCCGCCGACGCCTGGGACATCCAGCCCGAGCGCATCTTCATCGACGAGCGCCTCGCCAGCGGCTCCGCCCCGCGCGCCCACCCGTTCGCCGCCCGCCCGGTCCTCGACCCGCTGCGCACCACCATCGTCCGGCAGGCCGGGCCGCGCCACGTCGGCGACCTGGGCAGCGACGACTCGGGTTGCGGCCATTTCGACCTCACCACCGCGCGAGGCCGCTATCACCTGCGCGTCGGCTCCGACGCCCTCGCCCGCGGCGTGCTGCTCGGCCGCTACGAGCGCTGCCACAACCACGCCGCCTCGGTCTTCCTCACCGAGCGCGTCTCCCGCGTCCACCTCCTGGTCATCGACATCGCCGGCAAGCTCGTCGCCATCGACCTGGGTTCCTCGAACGGCACCTTCCTGGTCGACCCCGAGGGGGGCTTTCTCACCCCCCTGCGCATCGGCCACCTCGCCGCCGGCCAGGTCCTCGCCCTCGGCTCGCGCCGCATCCTGCTCTCCTGGCACCCCGCCGACTGACCGCCGCCGCGGTTCGTTCGCACGCGGCCAGCACCCGTCACGGCGCCGGCGCCAGCGCGAGGACCTCCACGACCAGGAGCACGTCCCCGCCGCTCGCCTCCCAGGAATCCGCGGTGAGCCACCCGACCACGTCGCCGCCCGAGGCAAAGAGCTGGTCGAGGATGCGGGCCGATTCCTTGTCGCCGAGCCCGAGGTAGCCGACGTCGACCGCGGACGCGTAGCCGAGCGGCTGGCCGTCCATCGACTCCAGGCTCCACAACGGGCACGGATCGGTCACGCACTGGATGCCGCTGGCGACCACTGCGCACGGGTACGAGCTGCCGGCCGACGCGGTGACGAAGAAGACCCTCTCGCCGGTGTCGTCGTGGCCGAGGAAACCCTTTGCCGCCCACTCTCCGGTCACCAGGGTCGCCAGCGTCTGGGTGCCGTCGTCGGTCGCGACGAACCCCTCGAGGTCGATGCGATCGATCCCGTTCTCGATCTCGCCCGCTCCGACCAGGGCAAACGGATGCACAGCGTCCTGCGGCTGCCGGGCCACCAGGTAGCCCTCCGCCGGTTCGATGACCGTCTCGATGCGCAGGCCCGGGCCTTCCTCACCGGGCTGCCAGGAGCCATCCTCGACCGCGCCGTTGACGAGCACGCCGCCGGTCGCGAGGAGAGGGACCGCCGCCTCGCCATCCCGCTCGGCCGTCACGCGCGCCACATCGAAGCGCACCGCGCCCGGCGTGATGACGGTGTAGGACGGGCAGGGGGCCGTCACGCAGACCCGGTGGTTGTCGTAGACGAAGAACACGGTGCCGCTGTCGCGAAAGCCGTCGGCCTTGCCGCCCGCCTCGCTCTCGCCCCAGCTGTCGTCGACATCGTCGGCCGTGGCGCACCCGAGCGCGGCCACGCCCAGCATCAAGACAAGTCCAGTCGATCGCATCATCGCTCGCCTTCCTGCAGCCTCGATCGGGCTGATGACGCACCGTTCAGCACATGTCGTGCCGAGGTCGCACCCGCGCGGTTTCGAGCACTTCAGGCGCGGCCGTCCGAGTTTGCGCGCAACGGATGCCGTTCACCTCGCCGAGGCGGATTTTCGCGCGCGCTTGCGCGATCCGCCGTCAGGCGGCCCATCGCAGTCCGCCGAGCTCGTCGATGTGGAGCGCCTCGTCCTGCGGCCTCGCCGCAGCGCCGCTACTTCGCCGGCGCGGCCGCGGTCTTGACCTGCTTGAGCGCCGCCTTGAAGGCCTTCTCCTTGTCGGAGGCCGCCTTCTTGGCCGCCTTCTCGGCGTCGCTGGCCGCCTTCTTGGCCGCCTTCTCACCATCGCTGGCCGCCTTCCTGGCTGCCTTCTCCTTGGCCTTGGCTTCCTTCTCCTTCGCCGACTGGGCGTCCTTGGCCGCCTTCACCGCCGCCTTGTCGGTGCCGGCCGCCTCGACCGCTGCCTTGCCCTCTTCCTTGGCCGCCTTGAGCTCGGCGTCGAGCGTCGCCTTCGCCTCCTTCTCGGCAGCGACCCGGTCCTCCTTCGCCTTCGCGGTGGCCGCCTTGAGCTCGTCGTGGGCCGCCTTGAGCTCCGCCTTGAGGTCGTCGGCGATCTTCTTGGTGGCCGCCTTCTTCTCCTCCGCGGTCATCTCGGCGGGGTACTGCGGCTCGGCCGGTGCAGCCGGCTCGGTCGCCGCCGGCTGGGCCTCGGCGGGCGGAGCTGCCGGTTCGGTCGGCGGCGGCGTGTCTGCCACCGGCGGGGCCGGCTCGGCCGGCGGCGGCGCGTCTGCCACCGGCGCCGGGACGGGATCGGCCGTCGACGAGGGTGTCGTCGAGGACGATGATGAACCGCACCCCATGAGAGTGACGGCGAGGAGCGACATCAAGGTAGACGGCGTCAGCTTCGACATCAGAAGTCCTCCCGGATCGTGATTGGTGACCGCACCATCGTATCGGCGGCCGCGATCTACCGCGAGCCTCGAACCCGGCCGGCGGCGGCACTATACCCCTGCCGCTGCGCAGAAATTGTTCTCGACCCCGGCAAATCGTCACCCCGCTGACGTGGCCTGATCCGCAGGACCTCGGCACGAGCTGAGCCCGCAAAGGTCGTCGCACAGGCCGACCGGATAGGGCGAGGTCACCTCGCCGGTGATGATCTCCACCGGGATGCCCGAGTCGTCCCTCGGCAGGGCGCCGTTCCTGTCGAGCTCGAGGCCGAGCATGGTCGGGGCGCCGTCGCGGTGGCCGGCGCGACGAAGCTCGCGATCTGTACGGATTCTGCACGCGTCCATGAAACGATTGCAGTGCAAGCGGAGCGCCCACGGCGATCGCACGGATGTCGGGTATGGGGCGCGTGCCGGGTGGGGCCCGAGTTCTCGATCGCGGCGCGTCCGCCCCGCTCGGCCGAGCGAGAGCGTGAGCTGTCTCGTGCTTCCTACGCCATCCGTCCCCGGCGACGCGGCCCGATCGAGCCAGTGGTCGGTGGGGACGTCGTATGATGGCGCGGTGAGGCAGCCGAGCGCGATCGCGCCCCGCGCGTCCGGGGACGCAGGCGGTCGCTGGCTGGAGCCCGACCTCTACTGGTGCGGGCCAGCGCCGCCGGCGGGGGACGAGTGGTCGGCCGACGACTGGGTCGAGCTCCCGCACGAGAGCTACATCCCGATCTCCAAGGCGCGGCTCAACGACGCGCTGATGGCTCACCCCCGCGGCCGCGCGGCCGGCCCCCGGCTCGACCAGCTCCTCCGCCTGGTCGAGGGGCTCTACCACTTCCACCATCACGAGACGCTCAACCAGCTCAAGCAGGACTACGAGATCTTCAGCCCGGACGCCGACGACAGGGCGCGCGAGGGGCTGTCCGCCGAGGCGCTGGCCGCCCGCGAGCGGCGGTTCATCGGCAACTTCATGAAGGCGACCATCCTCGGCAACTTCACCTCCCTGTCGGACGCCGATTACCGCCGGGCCGTCTCGCAGAGCTACCTCCTCGACGTGCCGGTCGCGATCGACTGGCGGCGCCACGACGCCGACATGCTGGAGCGCTTCTTTCGCCACGCCGACAGCCCGGACGGCGACCCCATGCGTGCGGAGCTCGGCGTCGGCGGCTCGCTGCGCCAGCACCTGTCGCTGCCCCAGGAGATCGGCACCCGGGCGGTGGTCTTCTACCGCGGCATCGATCGCGACCGCGCCCGCGGCCGCTTCGTGCCGCAGCGAATCGATCTGCTGTTCAACAAGCTCCTCGCCGTCCTCGCCTGGCCGGTCGTCAGGCCGATCCAGGCGATCCTGGATCGCCGCGATCGCCCGCCGGCCGCCGCGGCGCCAGGTGCCACCACCGCCACCGGCGCGCGCGGCACGATGTTCGAGCGCCGCTGGGTGCGCCGCAAGAACCTGCACAACCTCGGCGCGCTCCGCCGCCTGTTTCGCACCGTCGAGCTGCAGGAGCCGGTGCTGCGCCAGGTCCTCATCCTGTTCCGGCTCGAAGGGGACCCGACCATCCACCTCAAGATGTTTCGCAACATCCCGCTGGCCGACAGCGAGATGATCTTTCCCGAGACCATCCTCCGCATGGGCTCGTTCGACCGCGCGATGCTGGTCGTCTCGGCGGCCGCCGCGGTCTTCGCGCTCGGGCGCCTCATCGCCAGGGGCGCCGGCCTCGGCGGCGCCGCCCTCGCCATCCTGGTCGGCGGCGGCGTGCTGGTCGGCCGGATCGTCGGCCGCTACCTCAACGTCCGCCGCAAGTACATGGCTCGCATGGCACGGAACCTCTACGAGAAGAACCTCGACAACAGCACCGGCGTTCTGCAGTACCTGGTCGATTCGCTCGAGGAGCAGGAGTACAAGGAAGCGGTCCTCGTCTACCTCGTCCTCTGGCTCGAGGAACGCGCCATGAGCGAGCCCGACCTCGACGCCGCCGTCGAGCGCTTCGTCCACAGCCACCTCGGCGCCATCGAGATCGACTTCGAGATCGACGACGCGCTCCGCAAGGTCGTCGCGCTCGGCATCGTCGAGACGACCGCCGGCTCCGCCTTCCGCGCCCTCCCGCTCGACGACGCTCTGCGCGCTCTCGACTCGCGCTGGGACGCTCTCTTCCCCTTCTCCACCTCCCCCCGCCGCACCACCGCCTGAGCCGCGCCGGCGCCCGCGGGCCGGCGGCCGGTCGTCACCGTGCGGTGATGGCGTCGCCGCCGAGCTTGGCGAGCAGCGAGACCAGCTCGGCGCGCTCGGGCGAATCGCCGGCGGCGGCGCGCGCGACGGCGCGGACCTGGCCCAGGTCCCATCCCTCGGCGTCCGGGCTGTGCCGCAGGATCTCGGCCGCGGCCATGACGGCGGCGGCGAACCGGAAGTCGGCGCTCGCGCCGGCGAACGAGCTCCGCGCCGCGCCGGCCGCGACGGCGTGGGTCCACTCGCTCGCCTCGCCGCCGCGCGGCGGCTTGGCCCGGACGCGAACCACCGCCACCTCGCCGCTCGCGCGCTCGCCGCGCAGCACCAGCTCGTAGAGGGCGGTGACCGCATGGCCGCTGCCGATCTCGCCGCCGTCGACCTCGTCGTCGCGGAAGGCGCCGTCGGCGACGGCGCGGTTGTCGTAGCCGACCAACCGGTAGCGCTCGACCCGCGCCGGGTCGAAGTCGACCTGCACTTTGGCGTCGCGCGCGATGACCTCCACCGTGCCGCCCAGCTGCTCCTGGAACACGCGCCGGGCTTCCGCCAGCCGGTCGACGTAGAAGTAGTTGCCGTCCCCCTTGTCGGCCAGCTGCTCGAGGAGCGAGTCCTTGTAGTTCCCCATCCCGACGCCGATGGCCGACAGGGTGACGCCCTCGCGCGCCCGGCCGGCGATGATGGACAGGAGCTTCTCGAACGAGGTCGGGCCGACGTTGGTGTCGCCGTCGGTCAGCACGATCACGCGCGAGACCGAGTCGGGCGACAGGGTGGCGAGCGCCTGCTGGTAGGCCAGGTCGATCCCCGACGCCATCGCGGTCGAGCCGCCGGCGTCGAGCGCGGAAATCGCCTCCAGGATCTCCGACCGCCGGCTCAGGCGGGTCGGCTCCAGCACCACGCGGGTCGAGCCGGCGTAGGTGACGAGCGCCACGGTGTCGTCCGGCGCCAGCGCATCCACCAGCAGCCGCAGCGACTGCTTGACCAGCGGCAGCTTGTCGGAGTCCGCCATCGACCCCGATACATCGACCAGGAAGACCAGGTGCGCCGTCTTGCGCGCCGCGCCGACCTCGCGTCCCTTGAGCGCCACACGCAAGAGGTGCGAGCCGCGCCGCCAGGGCGACGGCGCCAGCTCGGCATGGATCGCGAACGGCGCGTTGCCGTCGGGGGGCGCGTCGGCGTAGCGGAAGTAGTTGAGGAACTCCTCGACCCTGACCGCATCGGGCGGCACCGGCTCCCCCGCCAGGATCTTCTTGCGGACGATGGTGTACGACCCGGTATCGACGTCCACCGCGAAGGTGGACAGCCGGTCCTCGGCCGGACTCGTCCACCGGCTCGCCTCCCAGTGGCTATACGACTCGGTGTTCTCCCCGCCGCGCTCCTTCGCCGCCTCGCCCGCCGCTGCCGGCTCCGGCGTCGCCGGCATGTCCCACGCCTCGCTGGCGGCGGACGCGATGGGCTCGCCCGCCCGGTCCGGTTTCTTGCTGCACCCCGTCAGGGTGAGCGCGATCGAACCGGCGAGGCAGGGGAGGAGGACGCGTGGCCTTGCCATCTCGCGCCTGACGCGCGAGCCGACCGAGCGACCTGTAATTTCTTGTCGCAACTTGTCCGCTCCGCCGAGCTGTCGCCGGGCGCGTCGCGCCGATCGGCGAGCGTCTCCTTTTCGAACGAGCGTCTGGACAGTCCTGTCGCCATCCCGGCTGCAAGTGGGCGAGGTCCCGTCCGTGCGCCGTGGCACGGCGCGTGCTGTGATCTCGGCGATCGATGCCCTCCTGGCTGCTGCCGGCGCTCCTGGTCTCGCTTCTCTGGGGAGGTTCCCCCGCCCACGCGGATCGCGGCGGCACCGCTCGTCCGCGGAAGATCCGGCCTATCTCCGGGGTCAAGGTGGTCAACGTCGGCGGGCCGCTCGACAACGTCGATCGAGCTCGCTACCACCGACCGGACTTCCGGCACATCGACCTCCGGCGGGGACGGAACACGACCGTCGCCGACGTCAACAGCGCCGACCTTCGCGCCATCTTCGGCGACGGCGTCCGCGTCCTGCGGGCCTCCAACGTTCCCTTCTCCTCGGTCGCCGGCGGCTGGGTCCGCCCCAGCCGCTTCGTCAAGCAGGCCGAGCAGCTCGGGGTCGACAAGATCATCGCGACGACCGGCAGGAAGGGCCGCAAGCCGCTCAAGCAGGCCCTGCGCCGGGCCGGCTGGTCGGTCGAGGTGCGCCGCATCCCGCGCCGCGCCTTCAGCGAGCCCTGGTACGTCATCGTCGGCCGCCCGCCGGTCTCGTCGCAGGCGGCGTCGCCGTAGCGGCCTCCGCCGCCCGGCAGCCTAGCGATCCGCGGTTCCCGCGCCCCAGTAAAAGGGCCCGGCGGTCGCGGTCACCGCGATGCGCCACCCGAGCATGCGGAGGCGCTCCTCCAGGTCGGCCGCCCGGTGCGGCACCTTCACCGCTCGATAGGCGGTCCCGTCGTTGAGCCGGCGGCGGATGGTCGACGATGCCTCCCCTTCGATCAGCTCCTCGGGCGTGCGGTGTCCGTCGTCGCAGAAGAACACCCGGCCGGACGGCTCCAGGCAGTCGGCCACCAGCGACCAGAACCATTCGAAGCGATCGAGCGGCACGTGCGACAACCAGAAGCCGAAGAACACGACGTCGTACCGGCGGTCCGGTCGCCAGCCGAAGAGGTCGGCCTGGACGAAGCGGACCCGCTCCTCCCCGACCCGGGCCTTCGCGCGCGCCAGCATCTCCGGGGCGGCGTCCACCGCGGTGACGCTGTCGGCATGGCGGAGCAGGCGCTCGGTCCAGCCGCCCGGACCGCAGGCGAGCTCGAGGACCCGGCCGGCCGGGCGGAAGGCGTCGAGCGCTTCGACGAGCTCCCGCGCGCCGCGGTCGGGCAGCGCGTGGTCCTCGTACTCGCCGGCGATGGCGCGGTAGTAGGCGATCTGTTCGGCCAGGAGCGGATCCATGTCGTGCGGGCTCCCCGGCGTCACGGCGGGCCTCGCCGGTGAATGCGGACCGTCCCGATCCAGTTGCGCTGCCGGCGCGCCAGCCGTGACTCCAGCTCCTCTCCCTCGAAGGTGACCGGCGATCGGACCAGCGAGGACCGGTCGATGCCCTCGAATGCGTTCACGTTGACCACCGCGTAGAGGCGGCCAGCGATCTCGCAGGTCACCAGCGGCACGGCCCCGCACCGCGCGCAGACCTGGAAGGCCGCAGTCCGGGTGCCGAACGCGTAGGCCGACACCAGTCCGGGGTCGCCGATCGTCACATCCAGCCTGGAGGTCGGGTGAGAGGTCCAGACGCCGCCGTGCTTGACGCAGAAGGAGCAGTCGCAGGCGCGCGCGGGGATCTCGGTCGGGCTTCCCTCCCAGGCGAGCTCGAAGGAGAGGTTGCCGCAGTGGCACCGTCCGGGAATCATCATGCGGCGCCTCGCGAGCGCGCACGGGCCATCTCGGCGAGCTTGGCGACCGTGTTGAGGTTCCGGCCGGTTCCGATCCGGGCCAGCGGCACCTTCAGCTTCGACACCCCCTGGCCGTCGGGATAGTGGATGTACAGCTCGCGGCCGCGGAGGGCCAGCTTTTCGCCGCCCGGCGCCTTCACGCCGGCCAGCGCGTCTGCCGCCGGTGCCTGGTCGAGGAAGAGGACGATGACCCGGTTCGGCGGCGCCTGCTTGAACGGATTGTGCGCCAGGACGCCGTCGAGCTCGGCCCCGCTGCGCACGAGCACGCCCACCGGCTTGCCGAGCTTGGCCGCCAGCGCCTTCTCGAGCACCGCCTTGACCCGGGCCTCGCTACCGCTGCTGTCGAAGACGACGTTGCCGCTCTGGATGTACGTCTTCACCTCTTTGAACCCGGCCTTGTCGCACAACCTCACCAGGTCTGCCATCGCCAGCTTTCCGGTGCCACCGACGTTCACTGCGCGCAGGAGTGCGACGAACGCTGCCATGGACTGGCCCCCACATATAACTTGTTCTCGCGGCGGATGCCTATGTACGATCCGGCTCTCGATGCGCCCCGAGCGCTGGCTCCGGCGCGCACGAAAGGAGACGCATGCGCCCCATCATCGCGGTCATGGTCGTTTCCCTGCTGGTCGCCTGTCCGGCCGGCTGCAGTCGCAACGCGCCCGCGTCCCAGGCGCCGGTCGCCACTCGATCGCCCGCCCCGGTGACTCTCCAGTCGAAGCGGCGGGAGGCGAGCGAGGAGGAGCGGACGAAGTATGCCGAGAGGGAGAAGCAGTCGACCGGGCTGGAGAAGTTCGAGGGCGGCTCCGCGGTCGTCACGGTCCTGGTGATCGTCGTCCTGGTGATCGTGATCCTCATCCTCCTGAAGAAGCTCTAGCTGTGCGCGCGCTCCTGGTCGGCCTCTTCGCCGCCGCCTCGGGGTGCGTGACGGTCTCGACCTACGCCGGCTCGGCGAGACCGTTCGACCCGGTGCAGCTCGAGCGAGAGACTGGCTGGCTCGCCGTGCGCGACGTGCCGCTGATCCGACAGAAGTCGGAGATCGATTGCGGCGCTGCCGCGATCGCGATGCTGGTGACCTACTGGACCACCGAGCGGTCCGCCGGCGTCCTGGCCGAGCTGCGCCCTGTGCGGCCACCTGGCCTCAAGGCCGGCCGACTCCGCGACATCGCCCGGCGGCGCGATCTGGCGGCCTATCTCGTCAGCGGACAGGTCGCCGACCTCGAGCGGGAGCTCGGTGCCGGCCGGCCGGTCCTGGTCGGCCTCGTCAAGCGGCAGCTCGATGGAGCCCTCACCCACTACGAGGTGGTCGTCGGGCTCCACCGACAGAAGGGACTCGTCGTCACGCTCGATCCCGCCGAGGGGTGGCGGCAGAACGACCTCGCCGCCTTCCTCGCCGAATGGAGACCCGCGTCCAACCTCGCTCTGGTCGTGGTCGGCCGCGGCGCGGCAGCTCAGCGCCGTCTGCGCCGGAAGGTGGCGGCCGTCATCCCGAGGATGACGAGCGCCAGCGCGCTCGACCCGCCGGAGCCGGCCGCGGCGCAGCCGGCCGAGCCGGAGTCCTCTTCCCCGGTGCCGAGGTCGTCGGCCTTGCCGCCGCCGTCGCTGGCAGGCGGCTGATCGCCGTCACCACCGGCGCTGGCGGTGCAGTCTCCGTAGGGGCGCGAGCCCAGGCTCGCCCACCGCTCGTGGGAAAACGGCACCCCGCGGATCTCGAGGTCGACCCGCTCGCGCAGCGTGGTGGTGCAGGTCTGCGCCTCGTGGTCGATCTCGTCGATGCGCGCGGCGCGCACGGTGATGTCGACCGTCTCGCTCGTGTCCGCCTCGTCGAGGATGTCGGAGGGGGCGTGGTCGCCGGACGGGGCGCACTCGCCGGCCGCCACGCAGGGGGCGCCGGCGTCGGTGTTCTGGTGGTCGAGCAGGGTGATCGACGCCAGCTGGGGGATCAGCACCTTGAGGAAGTTGGCGCTGTAGTCGGCGTGCGAGCAGATGACCGTCTCGGGGGTGAGCACGAGATCGACGGACGTGGTGGTCTGGTGGACGAGCTCCTCGCGGGTCTCGACCGCAGCGCCGGCGCTCGAAGCCAGACCCAGCACGAGGGAGGCGGCGAGGGTGTAGGTAGAGATCCGCATGGTTCTTGTCCTCCGGAAGGCGGCCGAGAGGCCGCGGGCGGAGGTCTACGTACCAGCGCCACCGTGATAGCGATAGGCTATATCGCATATAGTCAGCATAGGATTTGCTTATGAACCAGCCGACCGACCTCGACCTTCCGGCCCTCGCCGCATTGCTCGCGGTGATCGACAGCGGCAGCTTCACCCGCGCCGCGCGCGCGCTCGGCGTCAGCCAGCCGTCCGTCAGCCTGGCCATCCGCCGGCTCGAGGAGCGCGTCGGCACGTCCCTGGTGGTGCGCACGCGCAAGCGCGTGACGGCGTCGCGCCCCGGGGAGACCCTGGCGGCCGGCGCCCGGCTGGCGTTCGAGGCGCTCGGCACCTCGATCTCCCGCATGGCGGACGAGCAGTCCGAGCCGGCGGGCCGCGTGGTGCTCGGCTGTCACGAGAGCCTGGCCGCCTATGCCCTGTCCGCCTTCATGGCCTGGTTCCTGCGCGCCTACCCGAAGGTCGAGCTCCGCCTGTGGAACGGCACCTCCAGACGGGTCCACGACGAGCTGGTCGACGGCCGCGTCGACCTCGGCCTCATCGTCAATCCGGGCAAGCACCCCGACACCGTCGTCACGCCGCTGTTCGAGGACACGGTCGAGCTCTTCCACTGCTTCCCGCCGGACCGCGTCGCCGACCCGGCCGCCGCGCTCTCCTCGATCCCCCTCATCTACGTGCCCGAGCTCCTCCAGAGCCAGGAGATCCTGCGCCAGCTGGCGAAGCAGCGACGCCTCGCCCCCTCGCGCCCCTTGCCCTGCTCCAGCCTCGAGCTGGTCAAGAGCCTCGTCCTCGACCGCGTCGGCGTCGGCATCCTCCCGCGCCGCGTCGCCGAGCACCGCACCGCCCGCAAGCTCCGCTCCCTGTCCCCGCCGCTCCCCCTCTTCCGCGATCGCGTCGCCCTCGTCCGCCGCTACGACGTCCCCCGCACGGCAGCCATCCGCGCGGTCATCGACTCGCTGCTCGCCCGCGCCCGCGTCTAGAGAGCCGAACCGCTAACCCCGCCCGAAAGATGCCCACCGCTGGTGGCGGCTTCGCCCCTGTCGCTCCAGTCGGCGCTCAGCAGGTCGAATGGAGCAGCGCGCCGACTCGTCGGCCCGACGCGGCGAGGTCGTTCAAGGTCCGCGCTGCCTGACGCGTTTCGGCGACGATGACCTCGATGCCTCGTCGCTCGAGCTCCTCGAGCGTGGCGGCCGGAACCTGCAGGACGAGCTGCATCCCTCGCGAAAGGACGATGATGTCGGCGCCGCTCACGATCAGCTCGTCGGCGTCAGCCGGCTGAATTCCCGGCACGTGCCGGGTGCCGGTCTCGTTCCAGTCCCACGCGCGCGCCCCGCCGGGAAAGACCTTGGCGTCCTTGTAGTCGACGCCCGCGATCTCGATCCGACCCCATTCGATGCTGGTGACGAGAGGCGATGCCTTCATCGTGCCGTGCAGCATACTGCAGGAACCCGCCGGCGGAGCCGCGGCTGGCGTGCGTCGTCAGCAGCGGGCGCGCGGGACCGGGAAGGGAACCAGGTCGACGTCGTCGCCCCCGAAGTCGTCGTTCCAGCAGGCCGCCAGCTCCCTGAGGCGCGGATCGTCCGGTGCGACCACGACGGCGACCCGGGACGGCACGACGCGCCTGACGCGCGCGGCGGTGTCGTCGTCGAGGACCAGGATACGGAGCGGTACTCCGAATGCCCGCCGGGCGCGTCCCCAGGGCGCGGGCGCGATGTTGGCCGCGCGATCGGGATCGATCTCGATGGACACCCTCCCGGGCTTGCCCAGCTCCATCCAGTAGGCCAGCCAGACCTGGGTGTGGTGGCCGAATCGTTGATTCGATCGGGTCTCGACCACGCCCCACTCGCCTGACTGCTTCCGAGCGTTCCTTCGCTTGACGTTGCGCATGGCGCCATCTCGGACCGACGGCCTCGCGGTTGCGTGCGCCGCCCCTCGAGGCAACAGACAGCCGGCCTGGTCCGAGATGGTCATGGGTGGCTGTTCGGCGGCGGCGGGGTAGGGTGGGTCGCGGGCGCGGGGCGCCGGGCGAGGATGAAGGCGGTCGGATCGAGGTAGCCCTGCACGTCGGTGCCGTAGCCGCGGCCGAGCGGGAGGCCGACGCGGTCGCGCAGCTCGAGGTGGAGGTGCGCGGGGTAGCGGCCGCCGGCGTCACCGATCGTGCCGATGCGCTGACCACGGGCCACCACGTCGCCCGCGCTCACCTCGATCGAGTCGAGGTGGGCGTAGAGCGACTCGACGTGGATGGGCGCGCCGGCCGGGCCGACGTCGTGGATCACGCGGATTACCTTGCCCCACCCGCCGCCATGGTTTTCCGCCGAGCTGACCACGCCGTCGGCGATCGAGAGGACCGGATCGCCCAGGTCGGTGTCACCGCCGCCGGTCCCGTTCCAGTCGTCGCCGAGGTGGGTGTTTTCGCCGAACGGCTGCGCGTTGTAGTAGCCGGTCGCCGAGCCGTCGCCGACGGGGAAGGCGAACGAGTTGGCGCGCGGGCAGCGCTCGCGCCAGCTCTGGGGCCGCCTCGCCGCGAGGAGCTCGCGCCAGGCGATCCCGGTGGCGAGGATCACTGCGCACACGGCCAGCCAGCAGGCGCTCCGCGACGTCACCAGGGTCAAACGCACGGCGCCTGGAATCGATTCTCCACCCGGGGTGTCGGCATCAATTTCTGATCGGCTCGCGTGCGCTAATGTCGATGGATGCGACGCGTGACGTGGCTGGTGCTCGTGGGGCTGACGGGGTGCGGCGACGGGGGCGCAGGGGGCGAGCTCAGACACGAGAAGCCGGGGTTCCGGGCGAAGGTGCCGACGGACCTGAAGGTGGGGGCGGACAAGCCGGATCAGGAGGGCGGGGCGAGCCTGTCGGTGGCCAATGCCGATATGTCACAGGAGGTGTTCTTCACCTGGTCGCCGACCGGGTCGCCGACGGATCCGGTGCCGCAGTTCGACCGGCACAAGCGGCACGAAGATCTGACCAAGGTGGTGAGCGAGGGGGAGCTGGCGGGCGGCGGGCGCTACATCCACATCGAGCGCGGGAACCGGGTGTTCGTGCACTCGGTGGTGGCGTCGGATGGGTTCGGGATCGAGTGCACGGTGTCGTGGCCGACCGCGAAGCCGGCGAGCGCGGCGCTGGCGGAGGCGTGCAAGACGCTGCAGCCGGGCGCCGGAAGCGCGGGCGCAGGCGCAAGCTCGAGTGCGAGCGCTCCTGGCGGGGGCGGCGGTGGTCCGCTGGGGGCGCGGCCGTCGATGCCGGCGCCGCTGGCGAAGCTCCGGTTCGGGATGCCGCTCGACGAGGTGAAGGCGAGCTGGCCGGAGGCGCTCGAGTACGAGTTTCATCCGCCCGGCTGGGAGGGTGTGACGCGGGTCAACCTGATGTTCAGCGACAGCCGCACGCTGGCGCGCGTGTACGTCGAGCTGCCGCGCGGGACGGGAAAGGCGATGGCGACGGCCGCGTGGGGGCCGGGTACCGACGGCGGGATGACCGACATCGGGCCGAAGACGACCTGGGCGGGCGCCGACGGCATCACCGCCGAGCTCACCGAGCAGAAACCCGTCGACCTGATCGTCATCGGGCTGCCCTGAGGCGGCCGACCCGCGACGACTTCGTCGCGCCCGCGCGAGCCGCGGCATGCGACCATGCGCGCATGGCGGGCGAAGCGGTGGAGCTCCTCGGCGCGGGGGACGAGGAGAGGCTGGACGCGTTTCTCGCGGTGCACAGCGACAGCTCGATGTTCCTCCGGTCCAACTGGCGGGCCGCCGGGCTGGTCGATCGCGGTGGGCGGCTCGAGGGGACCTACGCGGCGGCGGTCGACGAGGGCGCGGTCGTCGGGGTCGCCGCCCACTTCGGCAACGGGATGATCGCGCTGCAGGCGCCGGGTGGACGGGCCGGACGGCTGGCGGCCGAGGTCGTGCGGGCGACCGGGCGGCCGGTGGGCGGGCTGGTCGGGCCGGGGGCGCAGGTGGTCGCGGCGCGCGAGCGGCTCGGGTTCGCCGACCGGCCGACCGTGCTGGACAGCCGCGAGGACCTGTACGCCCTCGAGCTCGGGTCGCTGGTGGTGTCGGGCGGGCTGCGCGAGGGCCGGGTCGTGTGCGGCCGCGCGCGCGCGGAGGATCTCGCGCTCGCCACCGCGTGGCGGGTCGACTACTCGATCGAGGCGCTCGGCAGCCCGCCGGGCTCGGAGCTCGAGGGCGAGGCGCGCGCGTCGATCGAGCGCCAGATCGAGAGCGGCCACCTGTGGCTTCTGCGCGACACGCAGGGCGCGCCGCTGGCGATGAGCGCGCTCAACGCGCGTCTACCCGATCGGGTGCAGGTGGGCGGCGTCTTCACGCCTCCCGGCTTGCGCGGCCGGGGCCACGGGGGCGATGTCGTCGCCGGGCAGCTGCTCGAGCTGCGCGGGCAGGGCGTCGTCCGCGCCGTCCTCTTCACCGCGGCCGACAACCAGCCGGCCGGGCGCGCGTATCAGCGCATCGGCTTCGCGCGCGTCGGCGACTATCACCTCATCCTGTTCGCCGACTGACTGCCGGACCCCGACCGGGTATGATTGTCATGCGGTTCATGTCGCCCTCCACGTTCCTCGTCTCTGCGCTCGCCGCCCTGTCTCTCGCGACCGGATGCAAGTCCGACAAGTCCACCGCAGCGACCCAGAAGGCGGCTGAGCCGGAGGTGGCGGCGGGCGCCGCCGCCGGCGATGAGGCCGCCGAGCAGGCGCCGGCGTTGCCGGTGCCCCGGCGCATGCGCGGCGGCGAGTCTGCCGACGAGACCGCCGGCGACGCTGCACCCGGGACCGGCCGCTGGCGAAGCCGGCGCAGCGAGGAGATGCGCCAGCGACGGGACGATCTCCGCAAGCGCTTCGATGCCGACGGCGACGGGCAGCTCAACGACGACGAGCGCGCCGCCATGCGCCACGAGCGGCTGCAGAGACAGATCGCGCGGATCGATGCCGACGGTGACGGCAAGATCTCCCGCGACGAGGCCGAGGCGGTGCCCTTCGGCGGTCGCCTGCTCGGCGACTTCGACGGCGCGGACGCCAACCAGGATTCGTTCATCTCGCCGGAGGAGCTCGAGGCGGCGATGTCGGAGCGCGAGTCACGGCGCATGGAGCGCTGGCGCCAGCGCCACCAGGAGCAGGGCGCCGAGCCCGCCCCGCCTCCGACCAGGTGATGCTCCGCCGGGCTGAGGCCGCCGGATGGTGACGCCGGATCGGGTCAGGCGCGAATGAGCCCGCGCAAGCAACGCCTGCGCGACGAGCTGCTCGCGGCGCTGGAGGCATCGCTCGCCACCGCGCGCGCGGCGCACGCGGCGGCCGTGGAGGGTGCGACCCACGGCGAGGCCCGCGCCGAGAACGACAAGGACACCCGCGGCCTCGAGCAGTCGTATCTCGCCCGTGGCCAGGCGGAGCGGGTCGAGCAGCTGGCCATGGCGGTCGCGGCGATCGACGCGATGGCGTGGCGCGACTTCGCGGCGGAGGATGCGGTCGACCTCGGGGCGCTCCTGACCGTGGAGGAAGACGGCGAGGAGCACAGCTTTCTGGTCGCGTCGCAGGGCGGCGGCATCTCGCTCTCGGGCGGGGTTCAGGTGGTCACCCCGCGCGCCCCGCTCGGTCGGGCCCTGCTCGGCACTCGCGCCGGCGACAGCGTCGAGGTCCAGAGGCCCGGCGGTATCCGCGAGCTGACCATTCTTGCGGTCGAGTAAGCGCGGCTCTCGCCCAGGCGGTACGGATCGGCGCGCTCCGGCGCGGGTGGGAGATCGCGCGACCTGCGGGCAGGGAGCTCCCTCCACGAAGTGGGGTGTGGACGCATCGGAGACAGTTGTCACAAAGCCGGGCAATCGCGTGCGGGCGCCGGAGGCACGGGGGATGCAAAGGGTCCAGGAATCCGGCCGGGTTGCTCACGGTCGGTGGCACAGGGCAGGCGTGTCCGCTCCGGGCTGGCCTGACACCTGATCGTGCGGGCAGTGCTCGCGCGGCGGATTCCGTTCGTTCGTCTTCCCGGAGGGCAGCCATGGCGGCGAGAAGAGCGCATCCACGATCGGCGATGACCTGCGGTGGAGCGCTGCTGCTGATGGCGGCGGTCGGTTGTGCCGGAGAAGTGTCGACCGGCGGCAGCGAGCCGGTCGAGGGGGATCCCGGGGCGGCGACGCTCAGGCGGCTCAACCGGACCGAGTACAACAACACGGTCCGCGACCTGCTGGGCGACACGACGCGGCCGGCGGATAGCTTCCCGGTCGATAGCGCCGGGGTGGTGTTCGACAACGAGGTCGACGTCCAGACCATTCCGCCGGTGCTGGTCGAAGAGTACGCCGCCGCCGCCGAGCAGCTGGCCGCCGCGGCGCTCGCCGAGGACAGTTCCGAGCGCGCCCGCATCCTGGTCTGCGATCCCGCCGGCGCCGCGCACGACGCCTGCGCCCGCGAGGTCCTGACCGCGTTCGCCCGGCGCGCGTTCCGCCGCCCGGTCGAGGAGGTCGAGATCGACCGGCTGATCCCGTTCGTGACGATGGTCGAGGAGGACGGCGGCACCTTCGACGAGGGCATCGGCCTCGCGATCCAGGCGATCCTGGTGGATCCCAACTTCCTCTTCCTGGTCGAGCTCGACCCGGACCCGACCTCGACCGCCGCGCACCGGCTGTCCGACCACGAGCTGGCCAGCCGTCTGTCCTACTTCATCTACCGCAGCATGCCGGACGAGCCGCTGTTCGCCG
>Ga0111539_10002528_pt1 | contig 24229 bp, 25 predicted proteins | sample RhiMethybrSRZTD1_FD_79667 | JGI IMG/M metagenome (GOLD analysis project Ga0111539, IMG submission 79667) | Populus rhizosphere microbial communities from Tennessee, USA - Rhizosphere MetaG P. TD hybrid SRZTD1 (version 2) (version 2) | ecosystem: Host-associated > Plants > Roots > Rhizosphere >...
ACTTTTATCACTACGAGCTGCTGGGGCCGCACTTCACCACCGTGAAGGGATACGACGCCTACGCCCAGAAGATCGCGATGGCCCGGGAGATCGGCATGGACGGCATCGTGTCCGCATTCATGGAGGCCGCGGTGTGGGGCCCGCCGGACCGCATCCTCCAGAAGCTCGAGGAGCGGCGCGCCATCGTGGGCGACTTCGAGCTGGCCACGTCGTTCCGCTTCGGGGGCACGCCCCTCGATCTCGCCGAATCCGGGCTTCGGCTCTACGCCAAGGAGGTCCTGCCGGTGGTGCGCGGCTGGACAAAGGAGGCCACGGTCGGTTCGTGAGACTCGATTGACCTCTCGGCGAATCGAGCAAGCGCGAGCACGGTTTGCGCAGGTGCGATTCGCGGAATGGCTCGGCGTCACCGTCGCGGAGCTCTCGGACGATCGCGCAGTCCTCGTGCTGCCGTATCGTGCCGAGCATCTCAACGCGGGCGGGGTCTTGAATGGCGGGGCGAGCGCCTCGTTGCTGGCCATGGCCGGCACGCTGGCGGCGTGGACCGGGATCGACCTCGACGCGGATCTGCAGCTGAGCTGTGTCGATCTCTCGCTGCAGTACCTCGCCCGAGCGGGGGACGAGGACGTGGTCGCCGAGGCCCGCGTGGTGCGCCGCGGGCGCAGCCTGGTCGTGCTCGACGTCGCGCTGACAGCACGTGCGGGTGAGCCGATCTGCCGCGGACTGCTCAGCTATCAAACGTCGGACTACGGAGGCCGGACTCCGCGTCAGCTGGCTCAGCCCGCGCTGCTGCCCGCGCCCGAGCCGGTCGTGCCTCCCGCTAGCCACCGGCTGTTTCACGGGTACGTGCGGAAGCTCGAGATCACTCCCCTGCACCTGAGCCCCGGCCGCGTGCGGCTGCACATGCCCTGCACGGTCATGCACGTCGACGAGCGCGGGCAGCTTCACACCGGGGCTCTGGCCTCGATCGTTGACATCGCGGCCGTCGCCGCATCGTGGTCGCTGGTACCGCGCCGGGAGGGCGCGCGAGGCTCGACCATCGGCATGCAGTTGAGCTATCCGAGCGCGGTCGCAAGCGCCGTGGTCGCCGATGCCCACGTTCAGCAACGGTCGGAAGAGCTCCTGTTCAGCACCGTCCACGTCACCACCGCGGAGTCCGGGCAGCTCGTCGCCATGGGCCAGGTCAGCTATCGGCTGGTCGAGGCGTGGCCGGGCGAGGAGTCTGGACGAAAAGGAGGATGACGTATTGCGGGGAATCGGCCTCTAGGGACTCTGGGCCGTACCGAACTCGAAGGAGTGCACGGTCACCCTCAGGCGCGCGGCGGCGGCCGTAAGCTCGAGCCGAAAGCTGCGCCGGCCGCCTGGCGGCACGTCACCGACCGCCTCGAAGGACTCGTGCGAGACCTGACCGGCTCCGTCCACGACCTGGACCTGGAGCTGTACCCGCTGGACCGGATACAGGTAAGGATTACTGACCGAACCCACGATGACGGGCGCAGGAGCGTCCACGCGCTCTATCTGGCATTCGATTTTGAAGAACCGTTCCTCGGACGCAACATGAGTCTGTGCGGCGGCGGTCACCGGCAATCCGGTCAACACCAGCCCCAGAAGACTCCCCACAAGCATCAGAGTTTTCCACATGCCATTCTTCCGATGCGTCGGGTGCCCCGCTGGATACCCGAGACAGTGCATAATGGCCGGCACATGACGATCGCGACCCTGCCCAAGCGCCTGGGCTTCTTCACGCGCCTGCTCGATCAGACCGACCCCGCCGAACGATACCGGCTGGCGATCGAGCAGATCATTCACGCCGAACGGCTCGGCTTCCATTCGGCCTGGATCGCCCAGCACCACTTCCATGAAGACGAGGGCGGCCTGCCCGCGCCGTTCGTGTTCCTGGCCCAGGTCGCCGCCCAGACCACACGGATCCGTCTCGGGACCGGGATCGTCACCCTGCCGCTGGAGCTGCCGATCCGCGTGGCCGAGGACTCCGCCGTGCTCGACCTGATGTGCGGCGGTCGACTGGAAGTGGGCGTCGGGGGCGGTGGCAATCTCTCGTCGTACGCGGCGTTCGGCCAGAACAGTGCCGAGCGCACGGCGGTGCTCGTCGCGCATCTTCAGGTGTTGCGCGACGCCTGGGCAGGGCGGCCGCTGCCCGGCGGAGGCGATCGGCTGTATCCGGGGAACCCGAGCCTGGTCGAGCGCGTCTGGCAGGCCACGTTCTCGGTCGAGGGCGCCCGGCGGGCCGGCGCCGCGGGAGACGGTCTCATGCTCTCGCGGACCCAACCCCGTCCCGCGCACGCTCCCGACCTGCCGCTGGTCGAGCTGCAGAACCCGATGATCGATGCCTACCTGGACGCGCTGCCCGCGGGCCGAGAGCCCCGCATCCTCGCCTCGCGCACCGTGTTCGTGGCCGACGACAACAACGAAGCCTTGCGGCTGGCCGACATTGGGCTGGGACGGCATCGCGCGCGCCTGAGCCGGCTGGGCCGCGCGACGGGAGATGGAACGCTGGACGGGATGATCACCTCCATGGATGTTCATATGGGAACGCCGGACAAGGTGATCGCCTCGCTCCAGACGGACACTGCTCTCGCCCGGTCGACCGACGTCGCAGTCCAGGTGCACTCGATCGATCCGCCGCATCCCTTCATCCTCAGATCGATCGAGCTGGTCGCCGAGGTGGTGGCACCCGCGCTCGGCTGGGCCCGGCATGCCGCCGGAGTCCGGCGTGTCGCATTGGCTGAGCCAAAAGGACGATGAACATGTCAGGGACAGACGCCGATGTCATCGATGCACTGGTCGGGATCACGCCGGGTTCTCCCCTGGATGCGATCCGCGCCCGGCGGCCGGACGCACGCGCTCACGCGCAGGCGACGTATCGGGCGTTGTTCGCGCCCGAGTCGCCAGGGGCCATCACCGCGCAGGAGCGTTTTGCGGTGGGCGGATTCGTCGCCGGCCTGCACGGCGCGACCGCGATTGCGGCGTACTACGCCGCGCGCCTCGCCGAGAGCGGCGGCCCGGCGGCCCTGAAGGAAGCCATGGACGCCGCGATCGCCGAGGCCAGGAGCGAGGGCCCGTATGGCCGCTACCCGACCGGGCCGCTGAGTCGCGAAGATACGGCGGGTCCGAGCTATCGCATGGGAGCCGCGACCCGCCGGGCGCTCGGTCCGCGTCTCGCCGCGGCGTTCGAGCACGTGCACATGCTCGTCTTCCACCCGCGCGACGCCGAGCCGGCGGCGCTGCAAGCGCTGCTGGATGCCGGGTGGTCCACGACCGACATCGTGACGCTCTCTCAGATCGTGGCGTTCCTGTCCTTTCAGATCCGGGTGGTCATCGGGTTGCGCACCCTGGCCGGCCGTCCCTGACGCGCGAGGTGCCCACATGAGCGACAAGGTCCTGGTGCCCCCGCAGCACACGGTTCCGGCCGCCTTCACCCGAGCCCAGCTCGACTGGCTCCCCTGGCTTGAGCCCCTCGCCGTCGACGCGATGACCGAGCGCCACCTGGCCAGTCTCGTGGACGCCGCGCGCGTGAAATCGCCGTACTTCCGTCTCCTCGCCCGCGATCCCGACGCGCTGGAGGCCAGGACGCGAACCGACAAGGACATCTTCTACAACCCCGACGCCGGCCTGCCGAGGGCCGAGCGGGAACTGGCCGCCGCCGCGACGTCCCGCTTCAACGGATGCGTCTACTGCGCCTCCGTGCACGCGCGCCACGCTGCGACCTACTCCAAGCGCGAGGACGACGTGCAGCGTCTGCTCGACGCCGGCGTCACTGCCGATCTCGGAGAACGCTGGAATGCCATCGTCGCGGCCTCGGTCGCGCTGACGGCGACGCCCAGCGTATTCGGGCCCGAGCACGTCGACCGCCTGCGCAAAGCGGGCCTCGACGATCTGGCGATCGCCGACGTCATTCACGCGGCGGCCTTCTTCAACTGGGCCAATCGCCTGATGCTCTCGCTCGGTGAGCCGGCGGCCGCGGCCGGGCCATAGGCTGACGGGCTGACCGGAGAAGGGCGCAGTCTTCTTCGCTGAGCGCTCAGTTCAACTCGTCGTTCTTGTAGTATTTCGTGCCTTTGGCCGTGAGCTCCAGGGCCAAGCCGCTTTCGGTGAGCTGATACACCCACACGCCAGGCGAGACAGACATGGCGCCCTGGAAGGAGCCGCCCTTGTCGCCGACCTTGGCGGCCGCACTCGTCTGGGCGCCCAGCTCCCAGCCGGAATTGATGAAGCTGTCGAGCTTATCCGGGGTCTCGAAGACCCAGACCAGATTGAACTTCTTGACTCCCATGCCGAGCCCACCCTGGAGCTCGATCATCTTCATGAAAACTTCCTTCTTGGTCTTGTTGTTGAAGGCGATGCCCTTTCCAGCCCCGCTGCCCGCGACAAAGATCTTCATGCCGAAGTTGCTGAAGACGGCGTAGCCCGCCGCCTTGTTGATGGTGGTTTTGGCGCTCGGCTGTGCCTTGTAGAGAGTTGCGAGAATTTCCTTTGACTTCTTGCGGATCTCCGCCTTCTCCTGCTTCACTTCCTCAGGGGTGGGGGGAGCGGCCAAGACGGACGTGGAGACCACGAGAGCGAGCCCGAAGATCATGAGACCCGTCAATTTCAATTTCATGACACCCTCCAGTCGGCTGGGATCGAACGGCCCTGACCGCGCTATCTTTCCGGCCAGTCTCGTTCCGCGAGAGAACAGTCCGCAATGAGACCTTAGACTCACGGAGATAGACTCAAGGAGGTGTCTCTGGACGCAACCCGCCGACCAACGTTTCAGGGCGGGACGACGTACGGTTGTGTCGATTCGGGCTCGGTGGCTGCCTCCCCTCTCAGGCTTCCGCCGGCAGCTCGACGAACACGGTGAGCCCGCGGTCAGTGTTCGCCTTGGCGTAGATCCTGCCGCCGTGGGCCTCGGCGATCGACCGGCTGATGGCCAGCCCCATGCCGAGGCCGCCGGGCTTCGTGGTGACGAAGCGTTCGAACATCCGTTCCACGTCGACACTCTTACCGCCGACCCCGGTATCCCGCACGGCGAGCTCCACGACCTTCGGGGCCGGATGGCTGGTCACGATGCTGATCTCGCGATTCCCGCGCGCGACGCCGTCCAGCGCCTCCGCTGCATTCACGAGGAGGTTCAGGACGATCTGCTCGAGCTGGATGGGATCGCCGGACAGCGGCGACAGTCCGGGCCCGGCGGTGCGTCGGATCGCGATGCCACGGCGCACGAAGTCCTCGTGGAGCAGATCGACGACCCCATCGACCAGCGCGTCGAGACTCAGCCCGTGCTGCGGCGCGTGCTCCTTGCGTGACAGCGCTCGCAGGCGGTCGATGATGTCGGCTGCCCTCCTGGCGTCGTCCGCGATGTCGTTGAGCGCCTCTCTCATGGCCGCCGGCTCGGCACTACCGCGCGCCAGCAGTGTGCGCACGACGCGAGCGTTCATGAGGATCGCCGAGAGCGGCTGATTGATCTCGTGGGCCAGCGACGCGGCGAGCTCGCCGAGCGTGTTGACGCGTAACGCGTGCGCCAGCTCCTGACGCTGCTGATCCAGGCGCTCCTCGCTCTCGCGGGCCACGGCCTCCGCTCGCCGGCGCGCGAGCATGCTGGCGAAGACCTCGACCAGCAGGCGCTGCCGCTCGATCAACGCGTCCGGCCATTCGCGTTCGACCCGGACCGCGGCGCAGCTCAGCACCCCGATCAGCGCACCTTCCACGATGAGGGGTATCGCCAGCAAGGACTGCGTGCCGTGCGCCGCCATCTGGCGCCTGTCCTCCTCCGCCTCGGGTGGCAGCGGGCGTTCGGAGGACACCACGGCCACGTGGCCGGCACCCACGCGGGCGGACACCCACGGAAACATGCGCCACCCGAGCGACAACGGGAGGGCCTGGATACCGTCGCGCGTCCACGCGTGGGTGACCTCGATGCGTCGGCCTTTCCGATCCTGCTCGGCCAGCACGATGCGATCGACGTCCAGGTCGGCGCCGATCAGGGCCAGCGCATGGTCGACATGCGCGTCGGTGGTCGGCAGGGTCGCGTGGCTGGCGAGCACGTCGGACATCAGCCTCTCGAAGCGCAGCTGCCCGGCCAGCGCTTGCTGGGCCCGGAGGCGCTGGCTCCGGTTCGCCAGCAGGACGATGATGAGCCACGTCTGGAGCGCGAGCAGGACGACCGCGGACACGACGTAGCCACGGTTGGCCTGCCAGAGCGACGGCTCATCGAACAGGAGCGTGCTGCCCGCAGGCAGCCGTCCCGCATCCAGACCCCAGCGGCGAAGCTGCCGGGCGTCGAACTTGAAGACGTTCGTGTCCTGGTCGACGGGAGGCGGCCGTTCGCCGCGAAGCATCCTGGCCGCGAGCTCGGCAGCGCGCTGTCCCTGCCGCTCGTAGCTGACGAGGTGGCCGCCGACGACGCCATGTCCAAAGATCGTCTCGGTCAACGCATAGACGGGCACACGCGAGGCGGCGCTGAACCGCGCGGCGGTGTCGGGCCCGAAGAATCGCCGACCGGCGGCATCAGCCTGGAACGGCCCGAGTAGCACCACGCTCCGGCTCGGGGCCGTAGCCAGGCGCTCTACGACGGCGTCGATCGACAGGTTCTCGAGGTAGCTGACCGGCATGGGCTGGTCAAGACGACCGAGCTGAGCGCGCGCGGCGGCGGCCCATACCTTGTCGACGGCCGAGGCGCCGGTGACGACGAATACTCGCTCGATGTCCGGCTGCAGGCGCCGGGCCGCCTCCAGCGTTCCCGCCCAATCGATCGACAGCCAGACGCCGGAGACGTCCTGATCCAGTACCACGTCGGCGGCCGCCTGCTGGTCCACGGAATTGAACACGATGGGCACCCCGGGGAACAGACGCGCCCGGTGCCGGAGCGCGAACCGCAATCCGTTGCTGGCCGAGACGGCGACGAGATCGAGCGCGGTGTGTGCATACTTCGCCCCCAGATAGGTGACAAGCTCGTCCTCGAAAGAACCCTCCTGATCGAACATGGTCAGCTCGAGATACTCGCTGTGGAACGTGACCGACTCCGGGACCATCGCCTTCAGCGTGTTGACGAACGCCTGCTCCTGGGCGAGGAGGGCCGGCGCCGCCCGGGACTGACCTGGATCATGAGAATCCGACGCACCGTGGGCGGCGCCTCGGCGGTGGCCACGGACGCTCGCTCGGCGGCGAGCGCCGCCGACGTGCCGGCGCCCAGCAGCGCGAGCACACCGAGCGTGGCGAGCCGGAAGCGTCTGAGGACGGGACGCCATGCGTACCGCATCACGCGGCCAGAGTATACGTCCGCGATCGGCCTACCTGGCCGGCTTCAGTCGTACCGAACTCGGCTGTATGCTGGTCAGTGGCATGACAGCGATCGATCGTCTGAACGAGCTCCTCGAAGCGGAGCGCGCGGGGGTGGATACGCTTTCCCGTCTGTTCCCCGAGGCGCGCAGCCCCGAGATGCAGAAGCTCTTCGAGGAGGTCAGAAACGACGAGGCGTGGTCCTGCGCCGGCCTGGTCCGCTCCATCAAGGCGATGGGCGGGTCCATCTCGGAGAAGAAGGGAGACTTCGCGGAGAAGGTGATGAGTGAGCCGACCCTCACCGCCCGGCTGCGCTTGCTGAACCGAGGGCAAGGATGGGTCGTCAAGCGACTGGATGGTCTTCTCGGTGAGACGCTCCCGGCGTCGGTCGGGAGTTTTCTCGAAGAGATGAAGACGCGCCACCTCAGCAACATCGAAGCCTGCGAGCGGTTGGCGGAATCCCTCGACTGAAGGCTGCGCCTCGCCTCTCCCCTGCCATGACCGCCGACGACGTGAAATCCTGGCGGAAAGCCGAGCGCAAGCGGCTGATCACTGCGCGTGAGAGCTGTGCCGCGGAGACGCTGGCGCTCTGGCGCCAGCGCATCGACACCCACCTCTGGCGCGCGTTTCCGGGCCTGGCCGTTGCGACGCTCGGCTTCTGCTGGCCGATCCGGGGGGAATACGACGCGCGACGCCTCACTGAGCGACTGCGCGAGCGCGGCGCGGTGACCGCGCTGCCCGTGGTCGTCGCGCCCAGGCAGCCGCTCGCTTTCCGCGAGTGGCATCCCGGCGTGGCCCTGGCCTCCGGCCCGCTCGGCATTCCGTATCCGGTGAGCTCCGAGACCGTGGTTCCCACCGCCCTGCTGGTGCCGATGAACGGATGGGACGAAGCCGGCTACCGTCTCGGCTACGGAGGCGGTTTCTTCGACCGGACGCTGGCGAGCCTGGCCAGCAAGCCCGTGGTCATCGGCGTCAGCTATGAGCTCGCCAGGCTGAAGACCATCCGCCCTCAACGCTGGGATATTCCGATGGACTGGGTCGTGACCGAGCGTGGCATCTACCGGCGCGATCCCGACGGCCTGGTGTTTCTTGGCGAGCCCCTCGCCGGGGAGCCCAGCGCCCTGGCCTCTCCGGTCTGCTACGCCGCCGAGGTGGATCCCGGACGGTCCGCCGAGAGCAAGGATTAGCCGGCCGGCCTACCAGATGCCGGGGAGAACCCGATAGCGGACCCGGGTGGCGAATCGCGACCATCCGGCGTCTCGAGAGAGTATCCGTTCCTCAGCGACAATGCGGTAGACGAGGCTCGCCCATCCCGCGATCACCAGCAACACCGTGCCGGAATTCCATTCCGTGAGGTTGTACCCGATATCGGCCAGCACGTAGGACAGGTACATCGGATGGCGCACGAGCCGGTAGGGTCCGCCCGTCGCCAGGCCGCGCCAGGCCGGACGGTTACCGAATCCTCGGCCCAGTAACAGGAGGCTCGCTATGCTCAAGAACGCGCCGAGCGTGACGAGGACGAGCCCACCCGCACGCCATGTGGGGACGCCGGGACGCCACGCCAGCCACACCAACTGAGCGTACGCGTAGGTGTACGCGACCAAGACCGCCACGCCGGACCGCAGCGAGCGATCCTGCGCCTGGGGCGATCGCCGTGTGAGGGCGATCCCCAGGACCACGAGGTGCTGGGAGAGGTAGATCCACTCGACGACCGTGAAGGACGGATCGAGATAGAAGAGCAGGGCGAGCTCGCCCGCCGTGACGCTGAACAAGAGCAGGTCGGCGAATGTTCGCCCAAACGGCAGGACCATGGTTGAAGTCGAGCGAGCGAGCAGCGCGCGCCCCTCCCTCCTGCGGGACTCTACGACATTCCAGATCCGGCCGTCCACAACGCGGACGCCGGGGGCCCGTTTCATTCTGTTACTGTGTGGCCGCGGTCCCCCGGACGCTCACTCCAGGCCTGGGGATGGAGGACGCAACGCGATGGCCTATTGGCTCGTGAAGTCGGAGCCCGACGACTGGTCGTGGGACGAGCAGGTCGCGAAAGGGCGTGACGGCGCGGAGTGGACGGGCATTCGCAACTTCGCGGCGCGGAACCACCTGCGCGCCATGAAGAAGGGCGAGCAGGCGTTCTTCTACCATACGGGCAAGGAGCGTACGATCGTCGGCATCGTCAGGGTGATCGCGGAGGCCCATCCGGATTCGACCGACGCCGCCTGGCCCGCCGTCGACGTGGCCGCGGTACGAAAGCTGCCGACACCGGTCAGCCTCGCGCAGATCAAGGCAGACCGACGACTGGCCGGCATGGCGCTGGTGAGGTTCTCGCGCCTGTCGGTCCAGCCGGTCTCCGACGCCGAGTGGCGAATCGTGAGCAAGATGGGGGGACTGGACTGAACCATGACGACGACTCGACACGCGGTCAAATCCGGTGCGGCCACCGCGGCATCTGCGCTGGCAGTAGTCGTGATGCTCACGGGCTGCGCCAGCCTTGCGATCCGGCCATGCGATACGATCCCGGACCGTGACGGCAAGTACTTCGGACGCTTCTTCCTGGGCGTGGCCACGCTCGGCCTCTCCGAAGTGACCATCCAGCAGGAGGAGGTGCGTCAGGCTGTCGAGGGCTCTCACGGCTGCCCGCCCCCGCCGGGGGTGCGGGTCGTGACGGCGCCACAACCCAGTCCGACCGCTGGGCCATCCGTGGCCTTGGGCACTCTCGTCAACGGAGCGCCCTGGACGATCGTGGTCTATCTGAACCAGGACCCCGACGCGAGCGGGGCGGCTCCCCTGACATTCCTTGCGCCAAACGCCAGCCTCCAGCTTGCCTTCCGACCCGGACAGTACCGCCTGGTGGCCCGCCCGAGCGGCGCGCTGCCCGGCACCCTGCCCGCAGTGACCTGGAGCCGACAACTCGACATCGACCCGCGAGTCCGGGGATTCAAGCTCCGATTCGAGGAGGCAGACTTCAAGTGACGCCGCCGTTTGCGTAGTCGCCCTTGCTGAACTTCTCCTTGGCCGTCGCCAGCGCCGCCTCCGCTGGGCCCTTGTCCATCGCTCACCCCACGATCAGAATGCCCACCAGGATCGCCGCCCCCAGGGTGATCACGCCCGCCCACCACCCGTTCGTAATCATCGCCCTTCATCCTCCTTCTTAGCGATTCAGGGAATGCGAAGCTTCTGGCCGACCCGGATCACGTTCGGGTCTTTCAGGACGTCCCGGTTGGCCTCGCTCCATCTGGGTCCTCCATGTGTTCCTTGTTCCGTCTGGGCCTCCCCGTTTGGCGCGGCTGCTCGGGAATGGCCAGGGCTCGCCGCGGACGATCCAGGGGCGAGCACCTCACCAACTCCGTATCGACGAAGACGCGAACGCCCGCAATGAGACAATGGCCCAATGGAGCTCGACCGAAGGTCCCATCGCAAGAAACGGTTTCGCCGGACCAGGTAGCCAGGGCTCGTCAGGGTCGTCCCGCGGAGGTACCATGCCGACGACGGGCCGACTTCCCGGTCGACCTGGTGAAGAGTGATGTGACCTCGAAGGTCTTCAGAAGGTGGCCACCCTCGCGGTAGGGCAGGACCCTCACAAGGAGGACGGATCATGACGTTGCCAACATCTGTCGTCGTCACGGTCATCGCGCTGGCCACGAGTCTGCTGGTCAGCTGCAGCACGGTGCCTACCACGACAACGGAGCGAGAGGACCTCATCCGGAAAGCACAGGCCGAGCGGCAAGAATGGAACAAGCTCGACCCCGAAATCGAGACGCTCGCCAGGAAGAGTCATGGCGTCGCCTTCTTTCCAGAGATCACCAAGGGCGGGTTGGGCATCGGCGGAGGTTATGGCCGAGGGGTTGTCTACGAGCAAGGTGAGCACATCGGCTATGCGGATGTGACGCAAGGGTCACTCGGACTACAGGCGGGAGGCCAGACCTACAGCGAGGTGATCGTGTTCGAGAACAAGGCGGCCATGGATCGCTTCAAGCAGAACGAGGTCGACTTTGGCGCCAACGCTTCTGCCGTCATTGCGAAGTCCGGGGCCGCAACGAACGCCCGCTTTGTCGACGGCGTCGCCGTCTTCGTCAGGCCGATCACGGGGGCCATGGCGGAGGCCTCGCTCGGAGGTCAGCGGATCACGTACGCCCCGAAGTAGTTCGACGAACGAGCCGGACGTCCCGAAGGTGGCGGGCTCGGCGCGGCGGCCGAGGGAAGACGCTCTCTCGGCCGCCACGTCTGGGCCAGGCCAGGCCCCTTCTCACCGCGATCAACGAACGATCAGGCCCTGAGGCTCCGTCCCCGCCCTGATCCGGCCGGCCAGCACCAGCTTCGCCACGTCGATCACGGCGACGTCGTTCGCCCCGCGCACCGCAATGAACGCGGTCTTCCCGTCCTGGCTGAACCCGATGTTGGAGCCGCCCTGGCCGATCGTCAGGCGCTTCACTTCCTTGAAGGTTCGCGCATCGAAGATCTGAGCGAAGGTGTCCTGGCCGTTGGTGACGACCGAGTAGCGCCCATCGCGCGTCCACGCGTTCGTCACCGGTTGCTTTCCGGTCGGCTCAGTCGAGAGCACCGACAAATCGGAGGCGTCGAGAACCACGTTCCTGTTCGTCTCGGCCGTCTGGACCCACACCTCTTTCCCATCGGGAGACACGCGCAGCATGTGCGGCTTGCTGCCGACGGGGAAGGACACGGTCTTGACCAGCTTGCGGCTCACCATGTCGATCTTCGAGACCGTGTCCGCCTCGCGCTCCGGGATATAGCCGAACTGACCGTTCGGCGTGAGGTGGAGGTCTCAGGGAAATGCTCCAGTCCTGAGCGTGGACTCGACGTTGCCCTGCTCGAGGTCGAGGAACGCGATGAGGTTGTCGCCCGCCACGTTGACCGCGGCCTTCTTCTTGTCGGGGAGCACGACCAGACTGTGGCCGGGGCCCTTGCCGAGTCCCCTGATCGTCTTGGTGACGGCGACCTGCTCCGGATCGATGGCAATGGCCTGGACTTGATCGTTGGGAAAGTCGTACGTCCAGATCCGGGCGCCGTCCCAGTACGTCTGCTCGTTCGACAACCAGCGCACCGAGGCGCCGAGCGGCCGGGTTTCGCGTACCCGGCGGTCGGCGACGTCGATCAGCGTGACGTCCTTCGAGCCGACGTTGAAGACGTAGACCGTTTCGCGGCTCTCTGCGGCGCCGGCGGCCGCTGCCGAGCGCACAGGAGCGATCGAACTGCCAACCGGACGAGACGTGATTGGACTGGGCAATTCGCAGACGGACGCGAGCAGTCCGAGCGCCGCGCTGCTCGCCCCCTTGAGGACTGTGCGGCGATCGATGCTCGAGGACAGCAGCCAATCAGCGCCGCCGACAAACACGCCCTTTGCCTCGTCACGCGAGGCACAATCATCGGGGCCTCAGTGGGATGGCGGCTTGGCGGTCGATAGAGGATTGACGATCGCATTCGACATCGTGGCTCTCCTCGAAGGCTAGGACGAGCGTCTGTTCAGCTGACCGTGATCGTAATCGGCGACGACAGCACCGTCAACCGAACCGGCGGCTCGAACTCCTCTCACGGGGCCGTCCGATGTCGGCCAGAAGGGCCTGGTCGCAGATTCGCTTGTTGACATCCTTGTGAAAGGCAGATGTCGGCATCGACTCTGGACCGGTCATGGTAGCGAGCCCGCTCGCCATGAGCAACATACTCAGGACGCGAACGTCGCGCAGCGCGACCGAGAGGCCCTGACCGATATGTGGGTTGCTGTATCCGGCTGCATTCCCGATCAGCACCACGCCGTCAGTCACTGGGCAGTCTGTCCAAGTGTCGCGCATGGGATACGTCGCGCACGGCCCGGCCGGTCGCGACTCGACGAACTCCTCGCTTTCTGGAATGCAAGCGAAGCGAAAGCTGTCGAGAAACGTTCGGGCCCCCGCGGGACCAGCGAAGCGGCGCGACTGATCGCACGACCGTAACAGATATAGCCGGGCACGCCCGCGGCCTGCGGCACGATGAAGAACACCAAGTCGCCTTCGGTGCCGATGCTGATTTACTCTTCAGGCCACCCCCACGCTCCGCCTGCGCACTCTCCACGCCGCGCACGACCTGTGCCCCCGCAGTTACCGTCGCCGCGCGGAGCGCCTCCCACGCTGGAGGAGGACCCCCAGCGTGCCAGGTATGTCCGGGAACAGTCTGCCAAGAGCGATCGAGGCCGCCACCGCCGCCGCGGGTGTCAGCGTCTCGTCATACGGGACAAAGCGCCTGTGGTGGATACCGCCGGCACCGAGAAGAGCTTCGTGGACTCCAAGCCGGCGGGCCTCGGCCGCGCCCCATGCAGGAAACTCTTCGCCCCCCACACGGTCTCGGTATACCGTCGACCGCTCCAGCAATCTGTAGACACGACAGTGCTGGTCGGCCACATTGACGGTCCCTGAGGCCCGGGCTACTGTCGCTCTGGCGATTCGCTCGACCCGATCCGGTCCACGGCCTGACCAGCGACGACGCAAGGAGGTATGACCATCACGCTCGACGAGATTGTGCGAAACGCCTTCGAGACGTTTCGGGCAGACGCGGACACCGTACCTCCTTTGACTCTTCGCGGTGGCAATGCCGTCGACAGCTACGACGACGCCGAGCCCTTCGACCCCGCGCGCGATGAGCCGACCGACGCGTACCTCGAGGGGTTCGCCTTCTGGGGACTCTCCTACCTCGACGCACAATCGTGGCGGCACTATCTCCCTCGACTCATCAGCTATGCCTTCCGGCGTCCGAACGATCCGGCCATGGCCGTGGAAGCTCTGATCCGCTCGCTGCGGCCGCCGGATCGATATCCGCCCCGCCTCGCCTCGTTGACTGCCGAACAGGAGGCGGTCGTCGTCGCCTTTCTCGAGGCCCTCGCGCTCGGCGACGGCCCCAGTCATGTGCGGAACGACGCGCAGCAGGCCTTGGAGGAATGGTGGCTGCCCGGTGCACGCCGCCGGCCGCGCCCGGAAGATGTGGTGGCCCTCCAGTCCATCCCGGTGGACCATCACGTCATCGAAAGAGCGAGATACCGACTGAAGCTCCCCGTCGCGTTCGTGAGCAGCGGAGCGCGGCACATCGCCGAGGAGTCCCGCACAGTCGAGGTGTGGAGCGGCGTGCTCTGTGGCGACGCGCCCACGATGGTGGCGGTCAATCTCACTCCGCTCGCCGGTCGCCATCTCCACCAGATCATGGAGCGGGCCGCGGCCGGCCTCCGCGCCGCGCGCGTCGAGTCCCGCCCCCTGCGTGTACCCGGGGCGGCACGATCAGAATGTCTCGACGGTCTGACACGCGGCCACAGTCCGACGGAGCCGGAACGCATCATGATCGTCGTCGCCGTCACGGGCCAGGAGGTCGTCTTGCTCACGGTCCGGAGCTGGCCGCGAGACGACGTTGAGGCCGCGATGCAGCGGATCGTCTCCACGTTCGAGATCGCGCGTGACTGAATCAAACGGTGCGCCTGGCCACGTCGGGACCCGAAGCCCGATTGGGATCACCGACCTGAGCTGCCGTGATTGCCGCGAGCCGGTTCCGTTAAATCTTCGGTCGGGAAAGTCCAGGAATGCCGCCAGAAGGCGGCTTGTGCGTTCGGTGACCCCCGGTCGTCTGGTTGCGGAACTACCATTCGCCGGTTGCGCCGCCCTCGGAGCCCCTCCCCTCGGCAGAGCCAAAGAATCGGGACAGCACCAGCGCGAAGATGAAGGCGGCAGCCGCCCACGCCCAGCTACGGCGGCCGCGCCGGGCGAGCGAAACGAGGCCCACGACCAGGACGAGCCCGCCGGCGACGAGCCCCGGCAGCGTCCACCACGGCTCGTCCAGCCCGTCGACGACGAGCGCGCGCGGCATCCACCGCGGGTGGCCGATCGCCGGTAGCGCAAGCTGCCGGCCCATGGCATCGAACCCGCGAACGCCGTTGAGTATGCCCGTGGAGAACTCCCCCTTCCGAAACGCGGGAAGGATCAGGCGATCCATGACCCGGCGAGCCCGGGCGTCGTGGGCGCTGCCCCAGGCCGAGCCAAGCTCGATTCGCGCCACACGATCCTCGGCCGCAACCACGAGGAGCATGCCGTGCGACCGCACGCGCTCGTCCTGGTGCCACACCTGCAGGAGTTCTGCGGCGTACCGCGCGATCGTATAGCCGCCGGCGCTCTGGGCAGCGAGTGAGCGAATGGTCACGACGCCGATTGGATAGCCCTTCTCGGCGAGGAGCGCCGTCGCCATCCAGTTGATCTCTGACCCGTCCTCCTTGCGGATCACATTCGCCGCGTCACTGATGAAATGACCGGGCAGCAGTGGAGGCGGATAGGACGGCTTGCCCACCGCGTTGGACGTCACCGGCGCCAGGAGCGCCATCAACAACACCACCAGCTGCACCGCGCGTCGGGTCGGCCGCATCTCAGTCCTCACTCATGTGTGCCGGGCCCCGGAGACGGCCCGCGAGCGTCGAATAAGGCGACAGATCCAAAATAGTTGGCCCCGGGCCAGTCTCCAAGAAGTGTCGGGCTTCCGCCGGGGCCCACCCGCCGCGTCCGGCGCCACGGCGACTCGTCACGGCCCCGGAGGCCTTGTGGTTCGACGACGCTTGGGCTCTAACCCAAGGGCTCGGCGGTCTTGGGCCTCTACGGTTCGCGTTGGGAGAGACTTGCCAGTCAAGCATTGCGCCGGCTCAACGCCTGGTCGATAATCGCGCGGTCCTCAGGTGCACACGTGGCCGGTTGAGCGGCGTTCAACCTACCCGCGTCGTCAGGAGGGGAACATGCCGTACAGAATCTCTCGGCTGGGCACGGTGGAGATCCGCAGCCTCGACCTCGACCGCGATCTCGACTACTACGTGAATGTCCTGGGACTGCAGTTGACGGCGCGAGAAGGGAGATCCGCATACCTCAAGGGTTGGGACGAACGCCACGCGTACTCGGTCATGCTGACCGAGGCTGACCGAGCGGGAATGGTGCGACTGGCTTTCCGGACGGTCGATCCCGAGGACCTCGATTACTACGAGAACCGCCTACGGCAATTCAGTGTCAAGTACGACGTCATCCCCGAGGACTACCGGCGCGGCCGTGCTCTTCGCTTCACCGTACCCTCGGGCCACGTCGTCGAGCTCTACAACGAGATGGACTACACGGGGAACGTGTTGCCTCCTGTCAATCCCGCTCCTTGGCCCGAAGGCCTCAAAGGAATTGCGCCTCCGCGTCTGGATCACACGCTCGTGACCGCGCCTGATCCGCCCAAGGCCATCCAGTTCTTTCAGGAAGTGCTCGAGTTCCGCGTCAGCGAGATGCTCGTCAACCCTGAGGGAGTCCCGGTCGCGGCATGGCTGTGGCAACGGCCCGCGCCTCACGACATTGCGATCGTGCCAGGGCGAGCGGGAGGATTTCATCACGCCGCGTTCGCCGTGGATTCCGCGGAAGCGCTCTTCCGTGCGGCAGATATCCTCACGATGCACAAGGCCCGGATCGACTACGGGCCCGGCCGCCACGGGATCACGCGGGGCACGACGATCTACTTCTTCGATCCGTCCGGCAACCGGCTCGAGACCTTTGGCGGTTACACCGCCTATCAAATGGATCCGGACTGCCGAGCGATCAAGTGGACGACGGACCAGATTGGGCCAGCCGTCTTCTACTATTCCCAGGAGCTGAACGAGACATTCCTGAGCGTCTACACATAAGTCGTGGCCGCCGAGGAAGGCAGTGCTGGCGGCCTCACGCGCAGCGCCGGACTGCATACGATCAGCTTGAGCCCGCCCGGGGATACCGTCGTGGCGCGTCCCGAAGAGACCGTGTTATCCGCAATTCTGCGTTCCGGAGCGAAGGTTCTTTTCGGGTGCCGGGGCGGCGGTTGTGGTACCTGCAAGATGCGTCTGATTTCGGGCGAAGTGGAACATGGACGCTGCTCGACCGCCGTTCTTCCGAAGGAGGAGAAGGACGGGGGGTCGTTCCTCTCGTGTCAGGCCCGGCCCCTCAGCAATCTCACGGTCGAGCTCACCGCGAAGAACAGGTATCGTCGGCCGGCGGCGACTTATTGGCCGGGGTTGTTTCGCTCCTGATCTTTACCTCAGGCTCCAAAAGGAGATCCCTTCGGCTCAGTCCTCCACAATCGATAACGCCAGCTTCGGGCACCGCCGCACGGCGTGCTCCACGCGCTCCCGCAACGCCTCGGGCGGCTGCTCCTGCTTGATCTGCAGTCGATCGTCGTCGTCGACGGCGAAGATCTCCGGCACGAGACGCGCGCACACGGCGTTGCTCTCGCAGAGCGTGCGGTTCACGACCACTCGCATGCCGTCCTCCTCTGGCGACGCCTTGACAGAAGTGTAGTCGATACGATAGACGTCGGAACGCTCCATATCGACGGTGACAAGGAGCGCTACATGAACACCGTGCCCAACCCGACGACGGTGCTGACCTTGGACGAGATCAACCCGGCAAGCTTCGACTTCTGGCTCCGCGACGATGTGGAGGGCGCGTTGGCCAGGCTCCGGCACGAACGACCGGTGGCCTGGCACCAGCATCCCGACTCCGGTAAGGGATTCTGGTCCATCACCCGGTTCGACGATGTCGCCGCGGCCACGCGCGACTGGGAGACCTTCAGCTCCGCGTACGGGATCCAGGTGCTGACTGATCCCGAGGACATGCAGTACATGGGGGCCATCCGCTCGATGATCTCCACCGATCCCCCGAAGCACACCAAGCTCCGGGGAGTGGTGAACCGGGGCTTCACGCCGAAAATGATCGCGAAGGCGGAAGGCGCGGTCCGAGAGCGCGCCCGCCGAATCGTCGATGCCATCGCGCCGAAGGGCGAGGCGGAGTTCGTCACCGAGGTCGCCGACGCCCTGCCCGTGGCAATCATCTGCGACATGATGGGCGTGCCTGAGGGCGATCGGGCGAAGCTGCTCGACCTGACCAACCGCCTCCTGGCCGGCGGCGACCGGGACTTCGGGGGCACGCGCGAGTCCCTTATGCAAGCGGCCGGCGAGCTCCGCGAGTACGGACTCTGGCTCGGCAAGAAGCGTCTCGAGTACCCCGAGAACGACCTGACGACGACGCTCGTACATGCCGAGGTGGACGGCGAGGCGATGCCGCCGGAGGACCTCGGGCCATTCTTCCTCCTGTTGATCGCCGCCGGCAACGAGACCACCCGCACGGCCATCAGTCAGGGCATGTGGGCCTTCACGCGGTTCCCAGACGAGAAGCGCAAGTGGCAGGCCGACCTCGACGGGCTCAGTGCGTCGGCGGTCGAGGAGATCATCCGCTGGGCGAGCCCGGTGATGCACATGCGGCGGACAGTCACACGCGACACCACGTTCGCCGGCGTGCCCATGCAGCGGCACCAGAAGATCGCGATGTGGTACATCTCCGCCAATCGCGACGAGAAGTACTTCCCGGACCCCTACCGCTTCGACATCGCGCGCACGCCGAACGAGCAGGGCGCATTCGGGACCGGTGGCGCCCACTTCTGCCTGGGCTCACACCTGGCGCGCCGCGAGGTCACCGCCATGTTTGTCGAGCTGTTTCGTCGACTGCCGGACATCGAGGCCACCGCCGCGCCGGAGAAGCTGCGCTCGAACTTCATCCGTGGCATCAAGCGGTTACCGGTGGCATTCAGGCCGGCCTGAGCGCCAGAGGGGTCGCTAACCCCGCTCTCACGGTGTGTTCCGGCGCGCGGCCTCTCGGAGTTCCATCGCGCCCCTCCATCCCCGTGAACAGCGTGGACGTGACCAACGAGCGCCTCATGAGCCGCCTCATGGACGCCGATCTGCTTGGCGGCAACGACCATCCGACCATCAGCTTCCGGAGCACGCGGGTGGAGCCGACCGACGCCGCACGCTGGAAGGTTACGGGCGACATCACCATCCACGGCGTCACCAAGCCGGTCGTCCTCGACACCCACTTCCTCGGTCATGGCGTGCACCCCTTCAGCAAGAAGGTCTCGGCCGCCTTCCGGGCGGAGACCGCTGTCGACCGCAGCCAGTTCGGCGTCACCTGGAACGCCGCACTGGACACCGGCGGCCCCTACCTCGTCGAGCGGGTCAACATCTCGATCGTGATCCTCGCCGCGCGGCAGGACTGACCGCGACGGACGTCGCCAGACGAGAAGCATCGCGTCGTCGGGCTGCACCGCTCACAGCGAGAGGCAGTTTGCGCGGCGCCCTCGGGCTCACGTCTGCCGGCGCAGGCGCGGGTCGAGCAGGTCGCGCAGACCGTCGCCGAGGAAGTTGATCCCGAGCACGGTGAGCAGAATGGCGAGCCCCGGGAAGACGGCGATCCAGCCGGCCACCGTCAGGTAGTCGCGCCCCTCGGCGAGCATCCGACCCCAGGTCGGGGTCGGCGGCGGCACGCCCAGGCCCAGGAACGAGAGCGCCGACTCCATCAGGATGATCCGCGCCACCTCGAGCGTCCAGATCACCATGACGGGCGCCAGCACGTTGGGGAGGACGTGGCGGGCGATGATTCGCGCGTCGTGCGCCCCGAGCGCGCGGGCGGCCTGCACGAACTCGCGCTCGCGCAGCCCGAGGCTCAGCCCGCGCACCACGCGCGCGTAGATCATCCACGTGGTGATGGCCATCACGATCACGAGGTTGCGAAGATTGGCGCCGAGCAGCGCGACCACGGCCAGCGCCAGCAGGATCAAGGGGAACGCCAGGTTCAGGTCTGCGATCCGCATGATGACCGCGTCCACCCGCCCGCCGCGATAGCCGGCCACGAGGCCGGCGGCCACGCCGACCACGGCGCCGAGGCAGGCCGCTAACACACTGATCGTCAGCGAGATCTGGGCGCCGTAGATCAACCGAGAGTACACGTCTCGTCCGAGGTGATCGGTGCCCAGTGGGTGGCTGAGCGAGCCGTCCTCCCGCCAGAACGGCGGCTTGAGCGCGACCGACAGGTCCTGGTCGATCGGATCGGTGGTGGCCAGGAGTGGAGCGGCCAGCGCCGTCACGATGACCAGGCCCACGATCAACGCGCCGGCGCTGGCCAGCGGGCTGCGCCGGGCCCACCGGCGTGCCATCTACGTCACCCTGATACGCGGGTCGAGCCAGACGTACAGCAGGTCCACGGCCAGATTGATCAGCACGACGGCGGTGGCCAGGATGAACACCGCCGCCTGAACCACGGGGTAGTCACGGTTCAGGATCGCCTGGATCGTGAACAGCCCGACCCCCGGCCAGGTGAAGATGGTCTCGATCACCACCGCCCCGCCGAGGATGTAGCCGAACTGCAGTCCGACCACGGTGACCAGCGGGATGAGCGCGTTGGGCAAGGCGTGGCGGCTAGTCACGAACAGCTCGCGCAGCCCCTTCGCGCGAGCGGTGCGCACGTAGTCCTCCGAGAGCATCTCGATCATCGTCGAGCGGACCAGGCGAGTCAGCAGCGCCATCAGGTTGATCGCGATGGCGGCGGCGGGCATGACGACGTGCGCGACGCCACCGCGCCCGGAGGTGGGCAAGAGGCCCCAGGAGACCGCGAAGAGCAGGATCATCATGATCGCCAGCCAGAAGTTCGGCACCGATTGGCCGACGAGCGCCACGCTCATGGCCAGGAGATCGATCGGCCCACCGCGACGGGTGGCGGCGAGAACGCCGAGGGGTACGGCCAGCACGATGGCCAGCAGCATCGCCGTTACGGTGAGCTGCAGCGTGGCGGGCAGTCGCGCGACGATCAGCGGGAGCGACGACTGGCCGTGCCGCAACGAGACGCCGAAATCTCCGTGGACGGCGCGCTTCAGGAACCGCCAGTACTGCACGGGCAGCGGGTCGGCAAAACCCCACTCGGCTCGGAACTTCTCGATCTGTACCGCCGTCGCCCCCGGCGGCAGCATGATCTCGGCAGGATCCCCGGTCAGAAACGTCAGGAAGAACGAGACGACCGACACCCCCAGGATGACGAGGACCGCGGTGGCCAGCCGGCCCGCGATGTAGGCGCGCACGTCAAGTGGCGCTCAGCCTTTCAGCCTGAGCGGATAGAGCCACTGCGTCTCGTCGGGACGCGGCGTGTAGTCGACCCGGGCGCTCATCCCGAAGGCGGCGTCGGCCTGATAGAGGAAGATGAACGGCGCCTCGTCCTTGATGAGCTTCTGGACGGCGCTGTACTGCGGGGCGCGCTTCTTCGAATCGTCAGTGGCTTCGATCTTCGTGAGCATCTCGTCGAGGCGGGCGTTCTTGTAGTGCATGCCGAGCCCGCCCTGGGTGAGCCATCGGATCACCCACGAGGGCTCGAGGTAGGCGTCGCCGATGCTGTAGATGAACAGTGGCGAGGTCGTGTTCTGCACCCGGCGCGGGCCGAAGGCGGAGAACTCGAAGACGTTGAGCTTGGCCTTGATGCCGACCTTCTGGAGATAGCCGACGATCGCCTCAGCGGGCTTGGAATGATCGGCGATGCTCCCGGTGAAGCTGTCGAATTCGGTCTCGAAGCCGTTCGGGAACCCGGCCTCGGCCAGCAGCGCCTTGGCCCTGTTCGGGTCGTACGCGTAGGGTTGCACGCTCGGGTCGTAGCCAAGCGCGCCCTTGTCCACGACGGTGGCCAGGCGGGTGCCGTGGCCGAAATAGAGCGTCTTGATGATGGCGTTGACGTCGACCGCGTGGTTCAGCGCCTGGCGCACCTTGACGTTGTCGAACGGCGGCTTGCGCACGTCGATCGTCACGTGGAAGATGCGCGGCGCCGCGATCGTCTTGATCGCCAGCTTGTCGTTTCGCTGCAGCTCGGCGATGCGTACGTGAGGGACCGGCGCGATCAGATCCACCTCGCCGGTCTGCAGGGCGGCGATGCGGGCGGCGTCCTCGAGGATCGGGCGGACGACGAGCGTCTTCACCTGCGGCGCACCCCGCCAGTAGTTCTCGTTGGCCTCGAGCAGCAGCTTCTCGTTCTTCGTCCACGCGACCAGCTTGAAGGGGCCGGTCCCGTTCGGCTTGGTGGCGATGGCTTCCTTGCCCATGGCGGCGGTGTGCTTGGACGAGAGCATGAGCCCGAACAGCTCGCCCAGCCGCACCGGCAACAGGAAGTCGGGCGTTTTGGTGGTCACGTTGACGGTGAACGGGTTCACGATCTCGGTCGCCGCGATCGTGCTGAGCTCCGAGCTGATGGTGGCCTTGGTCTCGGGATTCGTGGCGCGGTCGAGGGTGAACTTGACCGACTCGGCATTGAAGTCGTCCCCGTTGTGGAACTTCACACCCTTGCGCAGGGTGAACTGCCAGGTGGTCGCGTTCAGGCGCTTCCAGGACTCGGCGAGCCCGGGCACCAGGTTACCCTGCCCATCGCGAGCCGTCAGCCCGTCGTAGACATTGGCGATGAAGATCTGGCTGTTGCGCCCGACGGTCAGGTGCGGGTCGAAGGTGTTCGGCTCGGCCGCGAGGCCGATCTTGACCTCGCCGGTCGCGGCGGCGGCCGATAGGCCGGGGCGCAACGCGGTCGCTGCAGTGGTCAGGCCCAACAGGCGCAACGCGTCGCGGCGGGTCAACGCTTGCGGATCCATCGACTCTCCTCTCAGGCGCCGGTCTGCCGGCCCTTGACCTCGACGATGACGTTCCGGAACGTCTTGGTCCCGATGTTGCGCAGCGCATGCCGCAGGGTGCCCTGATTCCAGCGCATGATCGCGCCCGGCTTCACCTCGATCCGGTCCACCGTGCCGTCGGCGTTCGGACGCTCGACCAGGTCGCCGTCGACCACGACCGTGGTGTAGTCCAGGTAGTGCGTGTGCCAGCCGGCCGTCTCGCCTGGGGCCAGCTCGATCCGCCAGACCCTCACGCTGTCGTCTTCGTACACTAGCTCGGTCCCGATCGGGTTTGCTTTGGGGTCCGCCTCGTCCACCATGACTGCCTCCCGCGCGAAGGTAGCACAGAGCGAGTATCATGACCTGCCATGTCCTATGTCGGCGCGGCCATGAGCCCGCGCGAGACGAAGAAGCTCGTTCTCGGGCGCGGCAGCTACATCGGCGACCTCACCGTGCCGGGCATGCTGCATGCCGCCTTCGTCCGCAGCCCGCACGCCCACGCCCGGATCGTGCGCATCGACGCCGACGCCGCAAGTCGGCAGCCCGGTATCGCGGCGGTGCTGACCGGTCACGATCTCGCAAGGCTGACGGCGCCGCTCAGGATCGCCCCGCCGATCGAGGGGCTCCTGCCCATGGAGACGCAGACCCTTCCGGTGGACAAGGTCCGCTTCGCCGGCGATCTTGTGGCCTGCGTGATCGGTGAGCAGCGCGACCAGGTCGAGGACGCATGCGCCCTCGTCGACGTCACCTACGCGCCGCTGCCGGCCGTGGTCGATCCCGAGCGAGCCCAGGATGCCAGCCTGCCACTGGTCGACGAGACCATTCCCGCCAATCGCGCGTACCACGGCGTCTTCGCTCACGGCGACGTCGGCGCCGCGCTCGGCGCGGCCGACCGGGTCGTCGCGGTGCGCTTCCACCAGGGCCGCCAGACGCACGTGCCGATGGAGCCGCGCGGCTGCCTGGCGACCTGGCAGCCCGGCGACGAGACGCTCACGTTCTGGCACTCGACGCAGATCCCGCATCCGATGCGCTCCGCGCTGGCGGCACGGCTCGGGATTCCGGAGAGCGCGGTTCGCGTGATCACGCCGGACGTCGGCGGCGGCTTCGGCCAGAAGATTCCGCTCTACCGTGAGGAGCTCACGGTGGCGGCGGCCTCGCGGCTTCTGGGCCGCCCGGTGCGCTGGATCGAGACGCGCCGCGAGAACCTGCTTGCCGCGCTCCACGCCCGCGAGGACATCGTCGACGTCCGTGCCGCCGTGAAGTCGGACGGCACGATCCTCGGCCTGGACGTCGAGATCCTCGCCGACTTCGGCGCCTACGCCTACTTTCCGGCGAATTACATGGCGCGCGTCGTGGGCATGATGATTCCCGGCGCGTACCGGCTGCGCGTCTATCGTTGCGCGATCCGGGCGGTGCTGACGAACAAGTGCCCCTCGGGACCGTACCGCGCGCCGATGCTGATCTGCACCTGGGTGACCGA
>Ga0111539_10002531_pt1 | contig 24206 bp, 21 predicted proteins | sample RhiMethybrSRZTD1_FD_79667 | JGI IMG/M metagenome (GOLD analysis project Ga0111539, IMG submission 79667) | Populus rhizosphere microbial communities from Tennessee, USA - Rhizosphere MetaG P. TD hybrid SRZTD1 (version 2) (version 2) | ecosystem: Host-associated > Plants > Roots > Rhizosphere >...
AGCAGGAAGTTGAAGCGCCGCACCTTGTAGGGGCAGTTGTTCGAGCAGTAGCGCGTGCCGACGCAGCGGTTGTAGACCATGTCGTTCAGGCCTTCGTCGCTGTGCACCGTCGCCGCCACCGGGCAGACCACCTCGCAGGGCGCGTTTTCGCACTGCTGGCACGGCACCGGCTGATGATGCGGACCGTCGGGCTTGGCGGGATCGCCGCCGAAGTACGTGTCCACGCGGATCCAGTGCATCTCGCGCGTCCGCGCCACCTGCGACTTGCCGACGACCGGGATGTTGTTTTCCGCGACGCACGCAATCACGCACGCGCTGCACCCCGTGCAGGCGTTGAGATCGATCGCCATGCCCCACTTGTGGTGGGGGTACTCGTAGACGGGGTAGAGCGAAAGCGCCGCCGGCGGCTTCTCCGCGCCTTGCTCCTCGACCGCCTTCGGATTCTTCTTCAGCTCTTCGACATCCACGATCCGGACCGGATGCCGGCCCTCCATCGCGAAGTGGTTCTGCGTGGACGCGATGTAGTAGCCCTCGCCGCTGTTGCTGACCTCGGCGCCGCCGTCGAACCACGGCGCGCGCGACGAGCGCAGGCCGAACACGTCGTGGCCGACGTTCGATCCCACGCGGCCCGCGCGCTTCCGGCCGTACCCGAAGTGCACGACGACGACGTCGTCGGCCGTGCCCGGCTGAACCCATGCGGGGATCGAGGCCTTGCGACCCTGATAGCTGATCGAGAGGACGGCCTGGTTCTGGTTGCCCGAGCGCGTCACCGGCACGCCCAGCCGTTCGGCCGTGCGCGGGCTGATGAACGCGACGTTGTCCCAGGTGATCTTCGAGATCGGCTTCGGCAGCTCCTGGAGCCAGCCGTTGTTCGCGTTGCGTCCGTCGAGGATGTACGGATCGGGGCGGAAGATGATCTCCGTGCCCGTCATCGCTGCCGGGGCTGCCGGCGCGGCTGCGGCTGGCGCGGTCTGTGCGGCCGAAGCGGTGGTCGAGGCTGCCGCAGGCTGCGACGTTGACGTGAAGCCCGACGTGCTCGCGACGAACCCGTCGTGAAGCGCGTGACGCCAGAACGCGTCAACCGTCGTGAACGCCTGGCCCTTCGCATCGCGCAGCGTCCAGGCCGTCTTGGTCTGACCGCCGAATGCGCGCGTCCAGTAGGCCTTCGTCAAGTCGAGCGACGACTGACCAGACGTGCCGTTCAGATTCGCAAGGATCTCGAGGAGCGTGTGCCCGTCATACAGCGGCGCAATCAGCGGCTGAATGAGCGAGACCGTCCCGTCGAACGCGCGCACGTCGCCCCACGATTCAAGGTAGTGCGCCTCGTTCACGTGCCAGTGGCACAGCTCAGCGGTCTCGTCGTGGTAGAGCCCGACATGGACGCGATTGGCCACCTTGTCGAAGGCCGCGCGGAAATCGAGATCTCCGGGCGCGGTGAAGATCGGGTTCGTGCCGACGATCAGCAGCGCGTCCACCGAGCCCGCGTTCATGTCCGCGACGAGCTGGGCGATCGATGCCGCGCCGTCCACCGGCGATCCGACAACAGGCGCGCCGTAGGTGACGGTGGTCCCCACTGCGCCAATCGCCTCGTTGATCGCACGTGCGAGTGCGTGCACGGCAGCCGGCTGGGACTCGCCGGCGACCACGACCGCGGCGCCGCGATGCGCACGCAGGTCCGCGGCCAGCGCGGGCAGCCACTTGGCGCGCGCCTCTTCCGGCAGCTCACCCGCGGGGGCGGCGCCGGCGACGCCGAGCGCGCCGGCCAATGCGGCCGCGAATGGATAAATGTCGCGGGCCTTGAGCGCGAGCCGATGATCGGCCGTCGATCCCGTCACCGTGGGCGTGGGCTCGACGACGTACAGGCGGTTCGGATGTTCGGGGTTCGCTCCACGCCGGCGCGAGGTGAAGTCTTTCGTGTACCGCACCGACGCCGGTCCAAAGCCCATGAAGTCGGCGTCGAGCGCGAGCACGACGTCCGCTTTTTCGAAGCGGTAAAGCGCCGACGAGGCCGCCGATCCGCCCTGAACGACGCCATACACCGGGTCCCACTGGTGCCACTTCGCCTGCGGGAAGGTCGTCAGGAGCGCATCGATCTGCTCGAGCACCGACGGAGACGAGATCGGCTCGGTCAGGAGGCGCAGACCTGCGCCGCCGTTCGAGCGCTTCGGGCCCAGCAGCAGCTGCATGGCCGCCAGGAACGAGCCCCAGGTCTTCACTTCGCCGCGGCCGATGATGGTGCGCGAACGATCCGGGTCGTAGAGCGTGAGCACCGAGGCCTGCGCCAGCACATCGGTGGCGCCCAGGCTGGCCGGGTGCTCGGGATTGCCTTCGAGCTTGGTCGGCCGGCCCATGTGGTTTTCCGCCAGCAGCGGCAGGCCGATACCGCCCTGCGGCATCGCAGTGGCGAAGAACAGCGGACGGCCGGGGATGATCTCCTCGGGCTGCCGGACGTACGGAACGATCTTTTCGGGCGGCTGCCGCGTGCACGCGCCGACGCCGGCGAGCGCGAGCGATGCGCCCATGAGCTTGAGGAACTGCCGGCGCCCGGCCGGGTCGTTGAACTCCGAGGCCTGTTCCGGGAACTCGCGCTCGACATAGGCCCGGAATTCAGGCGTATCGGCGGCCTCGTCGAGGCTGCGCCAATAGGAGCGTCCCTCGAGCCCTGCCAGTCGCGATCGGATTGCGGAAAGAGTCATGGTGTGGAGTGCCCTTGCAAGGACGACGTCGGTCCGGTCATCGATGGCAGACGGAACAGCTGGTCATGTGCCTCACGTCGGAGACGTTGTACTCACGCTTCAGCCGCAGGCCGAGCTCGAGCTGGTTCGAGGGCGGCGTATAGGCCACGTTGAAGACCTCTTCGCGCGGGCGCAGGTACTTTTCAGGCGCCCGGTGGCAGTCGAGGCACCACTCCATCAGGAGGGGTTTGGCCTGGTACATCAGGGGCATCTTGTCGACCGGGCCGTGGCAGGTCACGCAGCCCACGCCCTGCCGGACGTGGATTTGGTGGTTGAAGTAGACGAAGTCTGGCAGGTCATTCACCCTAACCCACGTAAGGTTCTTGTCGTCCCGAAAGCTGGCGCGGACGGGCTCGAGGATGGGGGCGTTGGTCCAGAGATTCGAGTGGCAGTTCATGCAGGTCTTCGTCGGAGGGATGCCGGCGAAGGACGATTTCTCGACCGAGGTGTGGCAGTACCGGCAGTCGATGCCGACGCCACCGACGTGGTGGGCGTGGCTGAACTGGAGGGGCTGCTCGACGAACTCGTTCTGCTTGGTCAGCCAGGACGATCGCATGAGGGTGAAGACAATCCAGCCGCCGAGGAGCACGACGCTCAACACGCCGGCGAGGCTCATTCGAACGACCGCGTTGCTGCTGCGGGGAAAGATCTGGCTCATAGGAGGTTGCGAGGCGCCATAAGCCTACATTGATCTTGATCCAATTTGAATGGAGGCTGGGCATCGCCGGACGGGCATCGAACCCGCAGGCGGCTATATAATGTGAAATCTTTCACAATCCTGTCAAATCGGTTTTCCGCGTGCGTTCATCGAGAATCCCGATAGACTCCGCTTGCCTATGACGGCCATCGAAGTCAGACACGTGTCCAAGAAATTCGGCGAGCATCCGGCCGTCCAGGACCTCACGCTCGACGTCCCCGAAGGGTCGATTTACGGCTTCATCGGCCCCAACGGATCGGGCAAGTCCACCACGATCCGGATGATCATGAACATCATCCTGCCCGACACCGGCACGATTCGCGTGCTCGGCCGCGAGGCCTCCTCGGACGTCCGCGACCAGATCGGGTACCTGCCGGAGGAACGCGGCCTCTATAAGAAGATGCAGGTCGGGCGGCTGCTGCGGTATTACGGCCGGCTCAAGGGACGGGCGCCGGCCGATCTCGACCCGGTCATCAAGCGCTGGCTGGGCAAGCTGCAGCTCGCCGGCTGGGCCGACAAGCGCATCGACCAGCTCTCGAAGGGCATGGCGCAGAAAGTCCAGTTCATCGCGGCGATCGTCGCCAAGCCCACCCTGGTCATTCTCGACGAGCCGTTTTCCGGACTCGACCCCGTCAACGCCGAGTCGCTGCGCGACGCCGTGCTCGAGCTTCGCCGTGAAGGGACGACCATCGTCTTCTCCACGCACGACATGCTCACGGCCGAGAAGATGTGCGATCGCATCTTCATGATCTTCCGCGGCAGCAAGGTGCTCGACGGATCGCTCGATGAGATTCAGGCGCAGTACGCGCAGGACACGGTACGCCTGCGGCTGTCCGGCGGAGCCGCCGCGCTCACCGGCCTGCCGGAGATCGAGTCGGTGAACGATCACGGTAACTATCAGGATGTACGCCTGAATGGCTCGCCGCAGGCGCTGTTGCAGCGGCTGATACAGAAAACCGAGGTCCGGCACTTCGAGATTACGAAGCCCTCGCTGCACGACATCTTCGTGCGCATCGCGCGGCCCACGGACGCCGAGCTGGCGGGCCCGCAGAAGGTGGCGTCGTGAAACGCGTGCTGATCATCGCCCAGGCCGAGTTTCTCGCGCTGGTGCGGACGAAGTTCTTCATCATCGGCATCCTCGTCATGCCCGTGCTCATCGGCGGGCTCTTCGCGTTTCTCGGATACGCGGACAAGCAGACCGACCGCACTGAGCGCCATTTCGCGGTGCTCGACGGGACCGGCGCGCTGTACGCGACGCTCCTGAAGGCGGCCGAGGAGTACAACGGCGAGTCCGGCGAGGGTTCCACGCAAACGGGGCCGCATTTCCTGCCCGAAAACGTGGATCCTGCCGGTCGATCGGCCGAGGACCTTCGCCTCGAGCAGTCCGCGCGCGTGCGGCGGAAGGAAATCTTCGCGTTCGTCGAGATTCCGAAGAGCGTGCTCGATCCGGGCGCGAAGGAGCCGGTGCGCTACTACAGCGAAAGCACGTCGTACACACGGCTTTCGCGCTGGCTCGACTCGACGCTGAACGCCGAAATCGAGCAGCGCCGCTTCTCGACGGCTGGCGTCGATCCCTCCGTCGTCAAGCGTCTGACCACTGACGTGGATCTCGATACGTTCGGACTCGTCGAACGCCGTGCGGACGGGACGATGACGACGGCAAAGCAAGTGGACGAGATCCAGCGGTTCGGCATTCCGTTCTTCTTCCTGATCCTGATGTTCATGGCGGTGATGTCGAACGCGCAGCACCTCATCAACACGATCATCGAAGAGAAGATGAGCAAGATCAGCGAGGTGCTGCTCGGTTCGGTCTCGGCGTTTCAGCTGCTCATGGGCAAGCTGGTGGGCATCGTGGCCGTCTCGTTCCTGCTGTCGTTCGTGTACCTCGGCGGGGGCATCTACGCGCTTCTGCAGTTCGGCCGGCCGGATCTCATCAACGTGTCGCTCATCGGCTGGTTCCTCGTCTTCGTCGTGTGCGCATCGCTGATGTTCGGGTCGTTGTTCCAGGCACTGAGTTCGGCGTGCTCGGATCTGAAGGACGCGCAGAGCATGCTGCAGCCGGCGATGATGCTGGTGATCGTCGCGTACCTCGCGTCGTTCCTCGTCATGCGATCGCCGGACTCGACGATGGCCGTCGTGCTCTCGTTCATCCCGACGGTCACACCGTTCGCGATGATGCAGCGCCTGGCGATGCCCCCGGGGCCGCCACTGTGGCAGGTGCTCCTTTCTGTCGTGCTCCTGATTGGCGTCACGATCGTGGTGGTCTGGGCCGCCGGGCGCATCTTCCGTGTCGGCCTGCTGATGCAGGGCAAGCCGCCGAACCTGCCAGAATTGATGCGGTGGATACGAAGATAATCGTCGCCGGCGCCGGTCCTGCCGGTGCTGTCGCGGCGCGGACGCTGGCCTCCGCAGGCGTGAGCACGCTGCTCGTCGATCGCGCCGCATTTCCGCGCAACAAGCCCTGTGGCGGCGGCATCAGCGTCCGCGCGCTGCGGCGTTTTCCGTGGCTCGACGCCGCGCTGACCGGCGTGGACGTCCATCGCATCTCCCGCCTGCACCTGGAGGGGCCGGGAGGCGCCGCTGCCGATCTCGAGACCGACGATCCGTCGGTGCTGCTCATCCGCCGCGTCGAGTTCGATCACGCGCTCGTGCGCGCGGCGCAGGCGGCGGGCGCGCAGCTCGAGTCCGGCTTCGACATCGCGCAAGTCGACGTGTCGGACGACGAAGTCGTGATGCAGGCGCGCGACGGCCGCCGGTTGTCGGCGTCGGCCGTGGTGGCCGCCGACGGCGTGCACAGCGTCATCGCCAAGCGTCTGGGCGTGAATGCACGCTGGCCGCGCTCGAGCATCGCCATCGACATGATGGAAGAGACGCCGAACGCGACGCTGCGTGCCGATCGGCCGGACGTGCTCTGGGTGGCGTACGCGTACGACGGTCTCGACGGGTACTCGTACGTGTTTCCGAAGACGCACCACGTGAACGTCGGCATCGGGTGCCTGCTCTCGCACTACGACGCACACGTCGACGCGCATCCGTACGATCTCCAGCAGGAGTTCGTGGCGTCGCTCGTCGGGCGCGGCGTGCTGCACGGCCGATCGGATCGGCGCCATTTCACGCCGTACCTGATTCCCGTGGGCGGCCCGCTGCCTCGCGCGCATCACGGCCGCGTGCTGTTCGCCGGCGACGCCGGCGGGTTCGTGCACGCCGTGACTGCCGAGGGCATCTACTACGCGATGGTGTCAGGGGAGCTGGCCGCTCGTGCCGTGATCTCCACGCCGACCTCTGCGGAAGCGGGTGTCGCCGGCCGGGCCTACGATAAATCGTGGCGGAGCGAGCTCGGCGCCGAGCTGGCCGACGGGGTCCTGCTCCAGCGCTATCTGTTTGCGAGTCACGATCGCGTGGCGCGGGTGGTGCACGGCGCGTCTGGCGTGCCGGCGCTCGCGGACCTGCTGCTCGAGTTCATGCGTGGGACGATCTCGTACGCGACGCTGCGGCGCCGCATGCTCGTGCGGTTCCCGATGACGGTGTTCCGCATGGCGCGCGAACGGATCACGGCGCGTACCGCGCGGGTCTCGTAACCCAAACGTTCAGAGTTCCAAGTTCAGAGTTCTGAGTTTCCGAAGGAGCTGTCATGCGGCGTGCGGTGATCGGCGTCATGTGGATGATTCTCGCGGCGGCCGTGCCGGCCGCGGCGCAGCCGGCTGCGCCGGCGGCGGCCGGCGCGCCCGTCGTCTATCGCGTGACGTTCCCGGAGCCGGAACACCACTGGCTCCAGGTCGAGGTCACGTTCCCCGGCGTCGGCAATCAGCCGGTGCAGGCGCGCATGAGCCGGTCCTCACCCGGCCGGTATGCCGTGCATGAGTTCGCGAAGAACGTGTTCTGGCTCGAGGCGTTCGACGGCAAAGGACAGCGGCTGACGCCGACGCGTCCCGACGTGGACGTCTGGAGCGTGGCCGGTCACGACGGCACGGTCCGCATCGTGTACAAGATCTTCGGCGACTTCGCCGACGGCACGTACATGGGCGTGGACACGACCCACGCGCACATGAACATGCCGGCCACGTTCATGTGGGCCAGCGGTCTCGAGATGCGGCCGATTCGCATCACCTTCGCGGCCCCGCCCGCGCTCAACTGGAAGATCGGGACGCAGTTGATGCCGACTGGTGAACCGCAGACGTTCACTGCGCCGAATCTCCAGTACTTCATGGACAGCCCGACGGAGCTGACCGACGCCGTCGTCAGTTCGTTCTCGGTGCCGAACACCGACGGCACGCCGGCGAATTTCCGTTTGTTCGTGCACACGGACGCGAGCCAGGCGGACGTGGACGCGCTGGCGGTGATGGTGCGCCAGCTCGTGCGCGAGCACATGGCGGTGTATGGCGAGTTTCCCAAGTACGAGCCCGCCGCCTACACGTTCCTGCTCGACTACGCGCCGTGGAGCGACGGCGACGGCATGGAGCACCGCAACAGCACCTCGATCTCGAGTCCGGGCCTCTCGCTCAAGACGGAGCAGGGCCGCCGGCAGGCGCTGAGCACGATCTCGCACGAGTTCTTCCACAACTGGAACGTCGAGCGCATCCGGCCCGCCGGCATCGAGCCGTTCGATTTCACGCGCGAGAACATCACGTGCTGTCTGTGGCTCGCGGAAGGATTCACGCAGTACTACGGACCGCTGCTGCTTCGGCGCGCCGGGCTTGGCCAGCAGGTGCCCACCGGCGCGGCGATCGCGATCATGAACGGCTCCGGACGCGAGGTGCGATCGGCGGTGCAGATGAGCGAGCACGCAGCGTTCGCCGACGCCGGCGTCGCGAACGACATGGACGATCGCAGCCGGACGTTCATCTCGTACTACACCTACGGGTCTGCGATCGCGCTCGCACTCGATCTCTCGCTGCGTGAGAAATCGGCCGGCAAGATCTCACTCGACGACTTCATGCGGCGGCTCTGGCAGAACTACGGCAAGGTGCCGGATCCTCGTCCGGGCTACGTGGCAAAGCCGTACACGCTGCAGAACCTGCGCGATGAGCTGGCCGCGCTCACCAGCGATCGCGCGTTTGCCGATGCGTTCTTCGACAAGTACGTCGAGGGCCGCGACGTTCCCGACTACGCGCGTCTCCTCGCCGCGGTCGGGTACGTGCTGCGATCGAACGGCGGAGACAGCGGCTGGATCGGCAACGTCGCCGTCGCCGCCGTGGACACGCCGGCGGGTCCCGGACTGTCGGTCGGCATGGGCGGCGGCCGCGGCGGCGGTGGCCGCGTGACGCCGGTGCCGTTCGCCACGCCGCTGTACGCCGCGGGCGTTGACGAGGGCGACACGATCCTGTCGATTGACGATGCGCCCGCCACTCCCGCCGGCTGGGCGGCGATTAGCCGCAAGAAACCTGGCGACAGCGTGAAGCTCGCGATCCGTCGCCGCGACGGCAAGACGGCGACGACGACCGTGACCGTGAAGGCGAATCCGTCCCTCGAGATCGTTCCTGCAGAGAACGCGGGTCAGACGCTCACCGACGCGCAGCGTGCCACGCGGGACGCGTGGCTCGGCACGAAGGTGAAGTGACCGTCACTTGATCCGGCCGGTGACCTGGAATTTGCGGTAGTTCCTGAACGTCGCCTGTCCAGTGACGACTTCGTGCGGGGTCAGCGCTTCGTATCGCTCGTTGAACGACGTCGGCACCCACCGCTGCACGCTCACATCCATCGCAAACGTGGTGTCGAGCAACACTTTGATCGCGTCGTCGATCTGCACCTGCGCACGATGAATGGTGCCGGTCGCCGGGTCCACGCTGAGCGTGCCGTGCAGGAAGATCGGAAGCCCGTCGATGGTGCGGACGAGCGTCGGCCGCTCCTTCTCCTTGAACGTCAGCTCGACCAGCACGGTGCCATTCTGCCGGTCGATCGCTCGCCGCTCGAATGAGAATCGGTCGATGTGCCGGTCGCTGAAGATCACCAGCGACAGCAGCGGATCGTTGAAGGTCCGGACGATCGATCCCAGGTTGTAGCGCGCGTTGCGACTGAACACGCGCGTGGCGATCGAGCTCACGCTGCTTTGTGAAAGCAGCTCGCGCAGGTCGTCGCGGTCGGGAATCGGCTGGCCGTCCACCTCGGCAATGTCGTGCACCGCCGTCCAGGCGCGATCCGATTCGAGGTACGTCACGAACATCTCGCCGCGCAGCCGTCGAGTCTGAGACGGCCGGCCGTCGTTGTAGTCGACGTGCTGCCGGTAGTCTTCGTCTGCCACGAGAAACGCGAAATCGCGCTGATAGCGTTCGACGTAGCTCGCGGTCTGGCGGACGACCGCGCGTGTGGAAAGGTCGGGCGTCTGATCGGCACCCACGCGCCGCGGCGTCGTGAAGACCGCACAGACTGCGACGACCGTCGCGGCACAAATGCAGTCACGCACGCGCGCGCTGAGCGCCCGGAAGTTGCCGATGCCGTTCACACCTCTACTGTGACCGATCCTGCAGCGCCGATGCGCGGCCGCTGGCCATCCAGCCCATGCGGTTGACGAGCGATCCGCCAATGGCCGCCACGCCGGCCAGCGCGCGTGCCGCGGGCCATCGCGCGGTGGCCAGGCGCAGCACCAGTGCGAGCAGGCCAGTGAACACATGGCCGACGCGAATCATCTGCCGGCCCACGCCGGACGGCAGCGTCTGATGCCCGCCGCGCCAGTCGATTTCCATGACCGCCAGCGCGACGGTTTCCATCAGCGCGGCTGCGAGACCAATCCGATGCAACGCGGTGTCCGCTCGTCCCGCCAGCTCGATCATGCCGGCCGCGGCGCCGAGCGATGACGCGGCGAAGTGAAGCGGCAGATAGCTCGCATTTGCCGCCCACACTGGAATGGCCGTCGCGCCGAGCAGCACACCGGTGTAGGTCGCCAGCACCAGGCCGGTAAAGATGCCGAGCATGTCGGCCGCCGCCGTCAGCGCCGTACTTCCCGTCAGCGCGCGGCCAATCGGCGTCGCGAGTGCCAGCGCCGCGAATGTGGCGAACGTGAACACGACGAGTGTCCACGCGCCGACGGACATCGTGCTCTGCGGCTTGAACACGCGCAGCATGTAGAGAAAGCGCTGCGGCCGGCCGAGGTCGGAGACCAGCAGCACGGGCGACACCACGGCTCCGATGGCGGCCACGATGCGCGCGGTGAGCACGAGCCCGGGATCGGCATGCGCAAAGTGCGCGGCGCCCGCAATCACGGCGGCCGCGCCCGCGGCGCCGCCCGCGAACAAATACGCCGGGACTTCCCACGTCCAGACCGGCGGTTTAGAAGGCAAATACCACCACGCCAAGCAGAGCGATTGCCGCCAGGCCCGCGGACGTCCACGCGCGTGCCAGCAGCGTCGTCGGCATCACCGGGTTGGCAGGCAGGCCGAAGTCGTCGAGGCGGCCGCGCACGAGAAAGATCGCGTGGATGCCGCCGACGCTCGACTCGCGCGGATCGTAGACGATCACGTCGTCCATGCCGCGCGCGTGCAGCGTCGCCGCGCGGCGTGCCGCCTGCGCGCGCAACTCTTCGAGATCGCCGAACTGAATCGACTGTGTCGGACACGCGGTGGCGCACGCGGGCGCCAGGCCGACCTTCTGACGGTCGTAGCAGAACGTGCACTTGAACGCGCGGCCATCATCCGGTCGTCGATCGACGACGCCGAACGGGCACGAGACGACGCAGTATCCGCAACCGTTGCAGATGTCGGGCTGAATGAAGACGCCGCCGAACTCGGTGCGGACGATCGCGCCGGTCGGACAGGCCTCCAGGCAGCCGGCGTGTTCGCAGTGTTTGCAGACATCCGACGAGAAATCCCACGACGGCTGCCCGCCGCGCACCCCTTCCACGAATCGCACGTGACGCCACGTGGAGTGGCCGAGCGCGCCAGTGTTGTCGTACGAATTGCCCGTCCACTGATAGCCGTCGCTCGGCACCTGGTTCCATTCCTTGCACGCCACCTCGCAGGCTTTGCAGCCGATGCAGGTCGTCGAGTCCGTGAAGAAACCAGTCGTCCGGGTCGTCATCGCGCACGCTCGATGCGGCAGGTGAGCGTTTTCGATTCCATGATGCGCACGTTCGGCTCTTCCGATATCGCAATCAGATCGTTGACGACGTCGCCGGTGACCAGGCCGCGCTGGCCGAAGTGCCACGGCAGCGCCACCTGATGAAGCGTGCGGCCGTCGATGATCAATGGACGCATGCGCGGCGTGACCATCGCGAACGCTTCGATCGCGCCGCGCGCGGTGACGATGCGCACGCGATCGCCGGTCGTGAGACCGACGTCGCCAGCCAGCTCGATCGAGATCTCGCAAAAGAGCGCGGGCTGCAGCTCCGCCAGATGCGACAGCGTGCGCGACATCCCGCCGGCCGTGTGATGTTCGGTCAATCGGTACGTCGTCAGCACGTGCGGAAAGTCGGCATCGGGCGAGGACGCCCAGGGATTGTCCGCGCGCGCCTGCCGCAGCGCTGCGGGATTTGATTGCTCGGCGTACAACGGATTGATCACCGGCGACTCCAGGGGTTCGTAGTGCGCCGGCAGCGGACCGTCCTTGAGGCCCGCCGGCACGAAGAGCCAGCCCAGCCCGTCGCCGTGCATGATGAACGGCGCGTCGCCGGCGATCGCCGCATCACCTTCAGCGACGTCTGCCGGCGCGTACGACGGCGGCTTTGTCCGCGTGAAGTCGGGCTCATCGTGGCCGGTCCACGTGCCAGCGCGATCGTCCCACCACACGAGCGCTTTCCGATCGCTCCAGGGACGCCCGTCCGGGCGCGCCGATGCGCGGTTATAGAGGATGCGTCGATCGGCCGGCCACGCGAAGCCCCATCCGTGTCCGTACCGCCCGCGCGGCGAGCGTCCGCGCGCGCGATTCTGGTCCGGTGCTGGGCACACGCCCGAGTAGATCCAGCAGCCGCACGCGGTGGCGCCATCGTTCGTGAGATCGGCAAAGCCCGACAGCTGCGCTCCATCCGCCGTTCGATATCCGTTGATCTCACGCAGCACGGCTTCGGTGTCCGGCTCGCCGTTACTCGCGTCCACCGGATAGGACCACGTCAGCGCGCGCAATCCGTCGTTCCATGCTGACGAGTCGTCGCGCGCGCGCGCCTGCAGGCGTTGCCCGAGCTGGAACACGAACCACGCATCGCTGCGACAGTCTCCGGGCGGATCGACGGCGCGCTCATGCCATTGCAGCGTCCGCTGCGTGTTGGTGAACGTGCCGGCCTTCTCGGCGTGGCCGGCGGCAGGGAAGAAGAACACCTCGGTGGCGATGCGATCGGGCGAGGTCTCACCGGTGCGGACCTCCGGCGAGTCTTTCCAGAACGACGCCGTCTCCACTTCGACCATGTCGCGCACGACGAGCCACTGCAGGTTCGCGAGCGCACGGCGTTCCAACGCGGCGTTCGGCGCTCCGACCGCGGGGTTCTGACCCATCACGAACAGGCCGTCCATGTGGCCGTCCGCCATGTCGAGCCAGTAGCCCAGATGCGAGTGATCGCCCGAGATGCGCGGCAGCCAGCCGAACCCGAAGTCATTGGAACGCGTGGCGTGTTCGCCGTACCACGCCTTGAGCAGGCTCACGAGATACCGATCGGTGCCATGCCACGCACCGGCCCGCGTGCGATGCCGCTGGAGGTACCGCTCGAGCGTCGCGGTCTGCGCTCCGTACGCAGGCATCGGCAGATATCCGGGCAGCATGTCGAAGAGCGTCGGAATGTCGGTCGATCCTTGAATCGAGGCGTGTCCTCTGAGCGCGAGCACACCGCCGCCCGGACGGCCGACGTTGCCCAGGAGGAGCTGCAGGATCGCGGCCGACCGCACAATTTGCACGCCGACGGAATGTTGCGTCAGGCCGACGGCGTAACAGATCGTCGCCGTCCGATCCGGGCCGGAGCACGCTGTGTATCGATCCGCCAGGTCGACAAAGTGCTCGCGCGGAATACCGCACGCGCGCTCGACCATCTCCGGCGTGTAGCGAGCGAAGTGGCGCACGAGCTGCTGATAGATCGATCGCGGGTGCGTCAGGGTGTCGTCGCGCTTCGGCCGGCCTCGTTCGTCCACGTCGTACTGCCACGTCGCCGTGTCGTACGCCTGACGATCGGCCTGCCAGCCGGAAAAGAATCCGTCCAGCGCATCGGGTCCCTCGAAGTCCTCACGCACGAGAATTGGCGCGTTCGTGTACGCGACGACGTACTCGCGGAAGGCACGGTCCTGCGTGAGGACGTAGTTGATCAGTCCGCCGAAGAACACGATGTCTGAGCCCGCACGAATCGGCACCCAGATGTCAGCGAGCGCGGAGGTTCGCGAGAAGCGCGGGTCCACGTGAATCACGAGCGCGTCGTGTTCCTCGCGCGCCTTGACCACCCACCTGAAACCGACCGGATGCGCTTCGGCCATCGACGAGCCGATGATGAGAATCGCGTCCGCATTGACGAGATCCTGCTGCGCCGTGGTCGCGCCGCCGCGCCCGAACGAGGTGCCCAGACCGGGCACCGTGGAGCTATGTCATATCCGGGCCTGGTTGCTGATGGCCACCATGCCCAGCCCGCCGGTGAACAGCTTCTTGATCAGGTAGTTCTCTTCGTTGTCGAGCGTGGCGCCGCCGAGGTGGGCGATGTTCGGGCACTGCATCAGGGGCAGACCGTCGCGATCCGCCTGAAACGTTCGCGCACGCGTGGACCACACGCGCTCCGCCACCATGTCCATGGCGGTGTCGAGGTCCAGCGACTGCCACTCGGATGCGAATGGCGGACGGTATTTCACGCGCGTTTCGCGCGCCTGGTGCGTGAGCAACTCGTAGCTCGCGGCACCTTTCGGGCAGAGATGGCCCTCGGAAATGGGCGACGCCGGATCGCCTTCGATGGCGACCAGCTTGCCGTCGCGATGAAAGATGAGCTGCCCGCAGCCGACGGCGCAGTACGGACAGACCGATCGCGCGACGGATGCGCCCGACGTGCGTGGCGTCATCTCGCGCGTGCGATCGGACATCGCGTCCTCGCCCGTGCCACCCGTGCCGTGTCGCAACTGCGCGACGAGAGGCCATCGACTGAATCGTGAGCGCGGCATGGCTGAATTGTACGCGTACCGGCCAGCCCGTCAGGTGTGCAGCTTCTGCGTACCTGAGCGCGGAGCAAGCGTCTTTGGCCGAGATCGCCGCTGGATCGATTGATGAATTGATCGACTCCGAGAGGAGCCTCGTCTATGTCCCTTGTTCTTGTGACCGTCCTGACCGCGCTTGTCATCGCGCCATGCCGCGATGATGCGCAGACCGTGCCGCCGCCGCAGGCCATCGTCGACAGCAACACGGTGCCGCGCATTTCGACCGAGCAGCTCAAGGGATTGCTCGAGACCGCCACGGCGATCGTGATCGACGTGCGTACCCCTGAGAGTTTTGCCGCGGGTCACATCGTGGGCGCGATCAACGTGCCGCTCCCCGACGTCGAATCACGCGCGCGCGAGCTGCGCGATCTGGCGCGCGGCAAGGCCGTGGTGGCCTACTGCTCGTGCCCGGATGAACACGCCAGCATCGCGGCCGGTGTGATCCTGATTCGACAGGGCGTGCCGGGCGTCAGCGCGCTCGTGGGGGGATACCCGGCCTGGGTGAAAGGCGGTGGCAAAACGGGGAAGTAGCGCGTCAATCACCGCGACGCGGCGAGTTCGTCGGAGAGAAACCTGGCGAACGCCTGAGCGCTTTCGACGGTCACGATGCCGCGCATACGGTAGTGTGCGAGGCCGCACAGCTGGGAGCACGCGATGTCGAAGTGGCCTTCGAGCGTCGGCGTGAACCACACCGGGGCCACCAGCCCGGGAATGGCGTCCTGCTTCACGCGCATCGCGGGCACACCGAAGCTGTGAATCACGTCCTTGCTCGAGAGCTGGACGAGCACCGGTCGTCCAAGCGGCAGATGCAGCTGGTTCAGCACCACGACGTCGTCTCGGCCGGCCGGCGAGGTCCGGTCCAGGCCCAGTGGATTCGCTGGACCGATGCGCGAGAGCGAGGTCTCGCCAAACTGTCCGTCCGCGCCGGCATAGTGCACGTTCCAGACGAACTGCTCCGCGACGACCCGCACCACGAGGGCGTCTGGAGCGGTGGGCTGGGCGGCCGTCCGCTGCCACCAGAGCGGCAGCGCGATGCCGACGAGCAGCGCGCTCTCGGCCACGACGACTCCGACTTCGATCCAGAACGCGACGCGCCCCCGCGCGCCGTGATGGTCGGCGTGCGGCTGGCGGCGCCGGCGAAAGCGCACAAGCGCCCACACGAAGTACGCCGCCCAGCCGACAAACAACACCGCCATCAGCACGTGGACCAGCGTGAGGACGAAGTCGATCTGGCCGGCATGCGCCGAAGCCTGCGGCGGGAGCCATGTGTTCATGGCTGCGGCTCCGTTCGCGCAATGGCCTCGCCCCGGCGCGCCACGCGGATCGCAAACCTGATGAACCCGGCGAGCACGACGAGCGTCACGCCGATCAGGACGAAGACGGCGGCGCGCATGCCGTCAGTGACGGGACCTTGCTCGAGCTGGAAACAGATCGGGCAGGCGAACAGCCGCGCCGGCATTGCGACGACGAGCAACATCGTCATCAGGACGCCTGGTCGTGTACGCGTGATCGGTCCGTTCATGACAGGTACAGGAGGACGAAGACGATCATCCAGATGACGTCAACGAACGTCCAGTAGAGCGACACGGCGTGGAGGCGCCCGGCCGTCATCGCTGCGCCGGTGCGTTTCGCGCCGGCGATGATCCAGAGGTTCGCGATGATGCCACCGGCGACGTGCGCCGCGTGGAATCCCGTCAGTGTGTAGTACATCGCAAGAAACGTGCTGACGGCCGGCCGCAGACCGCGAGCCAGCTCGCCGGTGTACTCGACCGACTTGAGCGCCAGGAACACGAACGCGAGCACGGACGCGATGGCGAGCGGGCCGAGGCGCTGCGATTGTCGCGCGCGCCAGACGGCGGTGGTCGCGCCCAACAGAATCAGCGTGTTGAACATGCCGATCCCGAGCGCGAGCAGCTCGCGGCCGTGCGGCCACTGCGGCGCGGACACGCGCAGCAGCGTGTAGGCCGAGAACAGCGCGCCGAACAGCATCACCTCCGACGCGAGGAACAGCCACACACCCATCGTGACGTTGGTAACGCCCGTGTCGGGCCGCCGCTCGATCGTGTACGGAATCATGGCTGGTTCTGCGGCAGGAACTCGGCGGCGGCGCCAGGCACGTTGTAGTCGTAAGGCCCGCGGCACACCACCGGCGGCGCCGCGAAGTTGTCGTGCGGCGGCGGTGACGTCGTCGCCCACTCGAGCGTGGTGGCCTCCCAGGGATTGGCCGCACTCTGCCGCGCCCTTCGCAGCGACCACACGAGGTTGACGATGAACGCGATCTGCACGACGCCGAGAAACACGGCCGCCCACGCCTGCCCGCGGAACGATCCTTCGAAGCCCGCAAAGTGCTGATACGTGCGGCCGCCGTCATACAGGCGGCGGTTCAAACCGGCCAGTCCCTGCAGAAACATCGGCATGAAGATTCCGTTCATACCGATGAGCGATCCCCAGAAGTGCACGTGGCCCAGCACTGTGTTGAGCGACCGTCCCGTCACTTTCGGGAACCAGTAATAGATGCCCGCGAAGAGGGCGAACAGCGTGCCCGGCGCCACGACGTAGTGAAAGTGGCCGATGACGTAATAGGTGTCGTGCAGCGGAATGTCGGAGGCCGCGAGTCCGAGCGGCAATCCCGTCAGGCCGCCGATGCCGAACATCGGCAGAAACGCCAGCGCGAAGAGCCCCGGCACTGTGAAGCGAATCGACCCGCCGTACAGCGAGAGCAGCAGCGACGAGACGATCACCACGGACGGCACCGAGATGATCATTGTCGTCACTTGAAAGAACGCACTCATGGTGGGACCCATGCCGGTGAGGAACATGTGGTGCGCCCACACGAGGAACGACATCAGGCCCATGAACAGCGCCGAGCCCACCATCGCCTTGTAGCCCCACAGCGGCCGCCGCGTCGTGTTCGCGATCACCTCGGCGACGATGCCGAGACCGGGAAGGATCAGGACGTAGACCTCGGGATGAGCGAGGAACCAGAACAGGTGTTGCCACAACACGGGGCTGCCGCCGCCGCTGACCGGCAGCACCTGGCCGGAGACGACAAGTCCGGTCGGCAGAAAGAAGCTCGTACCCGCGAGTCGATCCATCAGTTGCAGCACCGCGGCGGCCTGCAGCGGCGGAAACGCCAGCAGCAGCAGGAACGCCGTGACGAGCTGCGCCCAGATGAAGAAGGGCAGCCGCATCCACGTCAGTCCCGGCGCGCGCAGCTGCACGATCGTGACGATGCTGTTGATCGACCCGACGAGCGACGACGTGATCAGCAGAAACATGCCGGCCAGCCAGATCGTCTGACCGGCGCTGGCGAAGTCGGCGAGCGGGGGATACGACGTCCACCCGGAACTGGCCGCGCCCGCCGGAAGAAAGAAGCCGGCAATCATGACGAGACCGCCGGCGAGGTACAGCCAGTAGCTCAGCATGTTGAGGCGCGGGAACGCCATGTCGGGCGCGCCGATCATGAGCGGGATCAGGTAGTTGCCGAACGCGCCGACGGCAAGCGGCACGACGGCCAGGAACACCATGATGGTGCCGTGCATCGCGCCGAGCTGCGTGTAGAACTCTGGCAGCAGGATGCCGTTCGCCGTGTTCCGATCACCGAGCAGCCCGCCGACGACGGGGATGGGGGCGGCCGGCCACGCCAGGTGCCAGCGCAGGAGCAGAATCAGCAGAAAGCCGAGCAGCAGGAAGGCGAGGCTCGTGAAGGCGTACTGCAGGCCGATCACTTTGTGATCGGTTGAAAACATGCGCATGGACCGCGGCTGATTCTATACTGCGGCGGATGACAGACACGTCCGCCGCGAGCGCCGCCCACCCCCCGGACGATTCGCGCGCGCCGCGGTTCGTCTACCCGCTGATCGTCATCGTCGAGATCATCGTCATCATCGGTCTTTACGCGTTCGGCGCGTACTTCGCCTGATCATGAGCCTCGTCGACTGGGGCATTGTCGGTGTGTACCTCGTGTGGATGGTGTGGGACGGTCTACGTCTCAGCCGCAACACCCACGAGGTGGAGGGGTACCTGCTGGCGAGCCGCAGCCTGCCGTGGTGGGCCGTCGGCCTGTCGGTGATGGCGACGCAGCTCAGCGCCATCACGATGACGAGCACGACCGGACAGGGCTACGCGGACGGGATGCGCTTCGTGCAGTTCTATTTCGGGCTGCCGCTGGCCATGATCGTCCTGGCGTTGACGGTGGTGCCGTTCTTCCACCGCGCGCGCGTGTACACCGCGTACGAGTACCTAGAGGGCCGCTTCGACCTGAAGACGCGGACGCTGACGGCGTTCCTGTTCCTCGTGTCGCGAGGATTGTCGTGCAGCGTCATCATCGCGGCGCCGGCCGTGATTCTGTCGATCGTGCTTGGCTGGAACCTCACACTGACGGTGCTTGCGATCGGATTGCCGACGGCGGTCTACACCATGTTCGGTGGCGTGCAGGCGGTGACGTGGACCGACGTCAAGCAGATGGGGATCATCGTCTCCGGCATTGTCGCGGCGGTGGTCGTGCTGATTCTGGGCCTGCCGCACGATTTGAGTCTGGGCTCCGCCCTGCACGTTGCAGGCGCGGTGGGGCGGACGAAGGCGCTCGACTTCACGTTCGACTTAAAGCAGACGTACACGTTCTGGTCCGGCATCATCGGCGGCCTGTTTCTGGCGATGTCGTACTTCGGCTGCGATCAGAGCCAGGTGCAGCGGTACCTGACGGCAAAGTCCGTGCGCGAAGGACAGTCGTCGCTGTTCATGAGCGCGTTTGCGAAGATCCCGCTGCAGGCGCTGATCCTGCTCACCGGCGTGCTGATGTTCGTCTTCTATCTGTTCAATCGCGGGCCGATGCTGTTCAACGACAGCGCGGCGGCCGCGGTGCACGCCAGCCCGCGCGCGGCCGAGTACCAGGCGCTCGAACAGGAATACAACACCGCGTTCGACGAACGCCGTGACGCCGCACAGGTGCTTGGCGCCAGCATCTCGAGCGGAGCGGCCGGCGGCGGCGGCGACGAGGCGAAGGCGCGGTTTCAGCGCGCGGACGCCGCGGTGAAGGCCGTGCGCACGCGCGCGGTCACGCTGGTGAAGGAGGTCACGGGCGACACGCGCTGGACGGACGTCAACTACGTCTTTCCGACGTTCGTCGTGACGCAGATGCCGATCGGCCTCGTCGGCCTGATCATCGCCGCGATTTTTGCCGCAGCGATGTCGAGCATCGCCGCCGAGTTGAACGCGCTGGCGACGGCGACCGTGATCGACGTCTACAAGCGCCATATGAAGCCGGTGGCGACCGACGCGCACTATCTGAAGGTCTCGAAGATCGCCACGGGGGCCTGGGGCGTGTTCGCGTGCGTCATGGCCGTGTACGCCGTGAATCTGGGGTCGCTGATCGAGGTGGTGAACACCTACGGCTCGTACTTCTACGGATCGCTGCTGGGTGTCTTCATCCTGGCGCTCGGCGTGCCGCGCGCGAACGGCCACGGCGCGTTCATCGGCCTGATCGCTGGTATGGCCAGCGTCGCGTACGTCGCCACGTCGTTTGGTATCGCCTACCTGTGGCTCAACGTCATCGGCGCCGTGGTTGTGACGGTGGTGGGGACGGCCGTCAGCCTCGCGATCGGAGGGCGGCGCGCATGATCGATCGGTGGCGGGCCGCGGTTGCCTTCGCTTCGGTGATCGCCGCCGGCGGCATCGCTACGACGGCTCAGACGCCAGCGTTCGATCTCGTCATCGTCAACGCGACGATCGTCGATGGAACGGGAGCGCCGTCGAGGCGTGGCGACGTCGCGATCCGCGACGGCCGCATCGTCCGCATCGGTTCGCTTGGCGCGGCGAGCGCGCTCGAGCGGCTCGACGCTGCGGGGCTCGTACTCGCACCCGGGTTCATCGACGTCCACACGCACGCCGACGATCTGGCCGAGCACCCGCGCGCGGAAAACTTCATCCGGATGGGCGTGACGACGGTCGTCGCCGGCAACTGCGGCACCTCCGCGCTGAACATCGAGGAGGCCCTGACGGCGATTCGGGACGCCGGGCCCTCCGTCAACTTCGCCACGCTCGTCGGCCACAACACGGTGCGCGAGGCTGTCATGAGGACGTCGAGCACCGACCCCTCGCTCGATCAGCTCAGCCGCATGCGCGCGCTCGTCTTCAAGGCCATGGCCGAAGGCGCGATCGGTTTTTCGACGGGCCTGCAGTACGTGCCGGGCACATACGCAAAGAGCAACGAGATCATCGAGCTGGCGCGCGTGTCTGCGAACTCGGGCGGAATCTACGCGACGCACATGCGCAACGAGGGCACGGCGCTGCTCGACGCGATCGACGAATCGATCCGTGTGGCCGAGACGCTGCGCATGCCGCTCGAGATCTCGCATCTCAAGGTGGACAGCCCGAGCCGCTGGGGCACGAGCGCGCAGGCGCTGCAGCGCATCGATGCGGCGCGCGCCCGCGGCCTGTCCATCCAGGCCGACGCCTACGCGTACACCGCGGCGGCGTCCACGCTGTCGATCCGGTTTCCGTCGTGGATCCTCGAGGGCGGCGCCGCCAAGATCGCCGAGCGGCTGAACGATGCCGAGACGTGGGCGCGGATCAAGCGCGAGATGATCGACCTGCTCGCCGCCCGCGGCCTGCGCGATTTGTCGTTCGCCACCGTGGCGACCTACGCCCGCGATCCGTCGCTCAACGGCCTGTCGATGCGCGACGTCGCCGCGAAGATCGTCGGTGACGCGTCCGCCGACGCGCAACTCGAGGCCGCGCGGCGGCTGATGCTCGGCGGCGGCGCCTCGATGGTCTATCACCTGATGAGCGACGACGACGTCGATCGGATCCTGAGGCATCCGATGGTGGCGGTGGCGTCGGACGCCAGTCTCGTCGAACGGGGAGCGGGCATGCCGCACCCGCGCGCCTATGGCAACACCGTGCGCGTGCTCGGAGAATACGTGCGCACGCGGCACGTGCTGACGCTCGAGGACGCGGTGCGCCGGATGACGTCGCTGCCGGCGGCCTTCATGGGCTTCGCGAATCGTGGCGTGATCAAGGAAGGCGCCGTTGCCGATCTGGTGCTGTTCGATGCGGCGCGCGTGGCCGACACCGCGACGTTTGCTGCTCCGCATGCCTTTCCGCTGGGCCTGCCGTACGTCATCGTCAACGGGCAGTACGCGGTGAAGGCCGGCGAGCTGACCGGCGAGCGGGCCGGCCAGGTGCTGCAACGGCAGCGTCCGCCCGCGCGCGTCCCGGCGCCGATCCGGCCGTAATTCACGCTTCTCAACAGTAGTCGTTGAAACGATCGCGGCCGCCGCATAACCGTATGTGGGTCGTTCCGTGGTCAGGTGTGGTCCTGACCACGGTTCGACCGCGCCGGATCCAACGCCGGCTCCGGCCGCGGTTTTGCTTCATCAGCCCCGGGGGAGGACGCATGAATCGGAAATGGATGGCGTTCATGATTGCGGCCGCGGGCACGGCCGTGCTGGTCTGGCGCGGCAGAAACCGCGCAATGGACACCGAGGACCGCGTACGGCGGCTGGATGCGGACCCGGACATCCGCGACGGCGATCTCGTGGCCGAGGCCTCGGACGAGTCGTTCCCGGCGAGCGATCCGCCCGCCCGGACCCCGACGCTCGGCTCTACACTCGCGCACTGATCGCGGCATAATTCCCGGATGCCGACGCCGTACGCGCAGTACGTCAGTGATCGGGATCCGGTCGAGGTGATGCGGGAGTCGCTGGAGGCGTTTCGTCGCGTGTACGCCGGCATGCCGCGCGACCGTTGGGAAACCCCGTCTGCCCCCGGCAAGTGGACGCTGCGCCAGATCCTGGTGCACGTCACGCAGTGGGAGATGATCTTCGGCGTCCGCGTCCGATGCGGGCTCGCCGTTCCCGGCTACGTCGTGCAGCCCCTCGATCAGGATCCGTTCATCTACGAAGCGGGGGCGGTGGATGCCGACGTCGCGTTTGCGACGTTCGAGGCCGTTCGGCGCATGAACCTCGCGCTCGCCGCGTCCCTGACGGCTTCGCAGCGGAAGCACGCGGTCCAGCATCCCGAGCGCGGCGCGATCGACGTCGAGGATCTGTTGATCACCCTCGCGGGTCACGCCGTGCACCACCTCGGGCAACTGCAAGCCGCCCTCGTCGCCGTCGCATCCTGATGCAATGAGAGTGCTCGCCGGTGCCGGACTCGTGCTCGCCCTGACCGCGGGCGCGCCGCAGACGACGCCGGCTCGTGTCTTCGTCTGGTATCGCGGCACACCGGCGGGAACGCCGCAACAGAACGAGCTGGCCCGGTGGCGCGCGGTTGGCCTCAGCGGCGTGATGTGGCCGGCCGGGCTGCGTACGGGCGAGGCCGACTTCCGCCGCATGGCCGCCGTCGCGGGTCTCGAGCTCGACGTCCGCGATCCTGCCGCCCGCACCCGCGATGTCGAAACCATTATCGTGTCGCAATTGCGCGCACCCGAAGGGGTCGCCGCCGTCGCGTGGCGCGCCATCGCTCGTGGCGTGCACGAGATCGCGATCGACCCAGGCCCGCCACCGGGCGGCGCGTTGACGCTGCCCTCGGGAGATCTCCGGCCGTGGGTGCGACCCGTCGTCGCCGTCTCGCGCCAGATCTCGACCAATGGCGAGCTGCTGGGCGGACTGAGAAGCCGCTCCGACGTGACCTTCGACGCACCGCTCGTCGCGGACCTCGACGTCGCCCTGCTCGAGGCCGATCGATCGTGGGTGGTCATCGCCACCAACACCGGCCGGACGCTGGCGCGCGCCGCGGCGCACCTGCCGTCGGGTGTACGTTACGCGCTGTGGGTGAGCCTGGTGGACGGATCGAACATGTCGATGCTGCGTGAAGGCACCGGCGCGAAGTGGGAACTCGAGGTGCCGCCGGGCGGAGCGCTTGCGTACGTGATCGACAAGGAACGTCTGACCACCGGCCGCCCCGAGTGAGGCGGCCGGTGATCAGGGGAAAGCTCAGGAAAAGCTAGAACGACGGCCGGAAGTTGAAGACGTACTGCCAGCCCTTCTGCGGCCGATCGATCGCCTTCACCATGTTGAACTCGGCGATGAGGAAGCCGAACACGTTCACGCGGGCCCCGAAGCCGGCGCTCGAGACGCCGTCGCGGAAGCCGCCGAACACGCTCGGCTTCGTGCTGCGCGTCCACGCCACGCCGGAGTCGAGGAAGCCAAACGCTTCGACCGGGAACGGCCCGTAGCTCAGCCGGCCGGTGAAGACGCCGGGGATCGGCACGCGCGCTTCGAGGTTCGCCACGAGCATGCGGCTTCCGATCAGCCGATCGAACTCAGGGCACGATCCATCGAGCGTGATCGAGCACTCATTGGCCGTGAATGAATTCACGTCCCATCCGCGGACGAGATCGGGATAGCCGAGGAAGAACGGCGCGATGCGCGCGTCTTCCGAATCCGGCCCATAACGCGCCAGGTGCAGCGCGCGCGCAGCGATGGTCAGCGGACGAACGGGCATGATGTAGCGCCGATAGTCCAGCGACGTGTTCACCATCTGGAGTCCACCGAACGTCGGCGCGACCTCGAGCCGGTACCGCTCGCCGAGCACTGGTCCGAGCGGCCCGCCTGCGGTCGTGTCATGGACGATCGCCGCACCAATGTCGCCGTAATTCATCGAGCTCGCCACGACCGAGTTGTCCGTGGTCTCGGCCAGCACCTGCCCCGAAAACGGATCGTAGATGCGCGTCCGCAATTCGCGATCAAA